>Ga0307444_1000709_pt1 | contig 15381 bp, 16 predicted proteins | sample SalMarSW160340MG_FD_202145 | JGI IMG/M metagenome (GOLD analysis project Ga0307444, IMG submission 202145) | Salt marsh sediment microbial communities from the Plum Island Ecosystem LTER, Massachusetts, United States - SW1603-40 | ecosystem: Environmental > Aquatic > Marine > Intertidal zone >... | reverse complement strand
TCTTGGCCGCCTTCAAGCGGCTGTCGAGATCCGGCAAGCGCCGTTTGATGGTCTGCTGCAAGACGCGGTTCGCGTTCTGCGCTTCCTGAAGCTGGCTCTTGACGCCGGCGAGATCGGTGTTCAACCCCTGGATCGCGACGCGGCGCTTATTGGCTTCGATCAGCTCGCGCGCGGCCTTGTCCTTGGACTTGTCCAGCGCGACCTCGACCTTGCGAAGCTCGATGGCGTACTCGGCGCGGAGCTGATCTTTGTCGGCCTGGATGTCGGCGAGTGACATGGGCATCGTCGCCTCGAGCTTCCGCGTGGTGAGCTTCACGGCGCGGTTCCACAGAGGCGGGGCAAGCATGAGGGCGAGCAGGCATCCCAAGAAGAAGCCCAACGCCCCGAACATGAACCACTCGATCATCGAGACCACCCGAAATTGGCGCCCATGCGCGTCACCCTATCCGACGCTCCTCGGGCCAGCCCAGCGAATCCGGCACGTTCCGCGCCCACGCAAAGACACCTCGGCCAGGCTTCCTTAGCGCCAAACTAGAACGGATTCCAGGTCGGTTGGCGGGTATATTTCAAGTAGCCGATATTTGCGCCAAGTCTAAGGCCGACTCCCGAGCTGATCGGCGCCAGGGAAAGGTCGTTCCTAGACAAATATGTGATGCCGACGCCGCCAATGAAATAGGCCGATCCGTCGACACCGGCGAAGGTGTTGTAAATCTGGCCTGGGCTGTGGAGATTATACACAAGGACCATGACTTTCGAGCCGTCGGCGCCGAAGTCATAGCCGACCGAAGGCCCCTGCCAATAAACCCGGTGCTGGCCCGCGTCCTTGGTGTAGAGCACGCCCTCGCCATAGCGCAGCCCGGCGATGAGTGCGCCGCCGGCTTCCTCGCCCAAAATATAGCCGTTCGGACGTCCGGACCTTTGAAAGGCGTATTCGACGACCTTGGCGAATCCCACCGACACCTTGCCGAAGAAGTGGTGGCCCTCGTTCTTGATCTCGTCCACGGAGAAGGTGCCTTCGCTGCTCTCCGGGAGCTTTTCGGAGGCAAAGCCTCGGGCCGGCTCGTAGGATTCACTCGGCACGCCGGCATTGCCTTGCGGATAGGTGTCTTGGGGCGCGGCGTTTTGACCAGAGGGGCTCGCGCCGCCATAGGGCGAACCGCCTTGGGGCTGCGGGGTGATGACCATCGGGCCCTCTTGGGCCGATGCCGCGGGGAACAGGAGACAGGAGAAGAGGATCGCCGACGCCACGGCAATCGCAGTGGTGCTGATACGCATGACTTTGCCCTCGGGCTCTAAGGCCGGCGTGCCCTGCCGGCGAGGCGGGTAGGCATCTCCCGCAACCGTATGATTTGCCTAAACGGTTACCAAACTCTGGCTGGGTTACCGCGGCGTTAAAACCGTGCGGTCCCTCGCAATTGATATCCTGGGCTCGGGGGTAATTCCCGGCCTTGGATAATTTTATCCGGGTTATATTGACTGGAATGTTTTATCCGGGTAAAAAGGATCCTTCTTGAGTGGGAGGTCCTCAGCTATGCGACAGCAGCCCTGCACGGCCTTCGGCGGCACGGTCCGGATCGCTTCGGGCGCCTTGAGAGACGTGGCGTTGAAAGCGAAGGCCGTCATCGACGCAGATGCGACCGCACAGATTCTGATCTTCGATGACGCCACCGCGCACCCGGTCGAGGTGGATTTTCGTGGCACACCGACTGACGTGCTCAATCGACTAGAGAAAGACGTTTCTGCCAAAGCTGAACCCGCTAGACCGCGTCGGGGTCCAGGGCGTCCGAAGCTCGGCGTCGCCGCGCGCGAGGTGACATTGCTGCCGCGGCATTGGGACTGGCTGAGCAAGCAGCCGGGCGGCGCTTCCGTCACCCTGCGCAAGCTGGTCGAGGAGGCGCGGCGCGGAAATGGCGCCAAGGACCGCATGCGCCGGTCACAAGAAGCGGCTTACCGGTTCATGGTTGCGATGGCCGGCAATGAACCCGGCTTCGAGGAAGCAGCGCGCGCGCTGTTCGCTGGGAACAAGGAGCGTTTCGATCAGCAGATCCAGACGTGGCCGCCGGATGTGCGCGATCACGCACGTGGTTTGGCCGCGCCCGTCTTCGAAGAAGACGCCACGACCTGACGCCCCCAGGCGATAAAGCCGGGATTGCGCAAGCCGTCGGCGGTCTTGCCGTAGCGGAACCGCGCGCCGTGCGCATCGACGACGCGGCCGCCGGCGGCCTCGAGCACGGCTTGGCCGGCCGCCGTATCCCACTCCATGGTCGGCCCGAAGCGGGGATAGACGTCCGCTCGCCCGCGGGCGATCTCCAGGAACTTGACCGAGGACCCGGCGCTCATGCGCTCCGCAATGGTCAAGCCTTCGAGGAATTGCTCGGTCTCAGGGTCGAGATGGGAGAGACTGACGAGCGCCGTAAGACCGTTCGGGTCGCCCTTCCGGGCATGCAGCCGCCGCTGATCGAGCGCACGGAGATCGGCACCGACCGCATCCGGCGGAAGCGTCGCCTCGACCGCAATCCCATCGGCGGGCGTCACCGCCAGAAGCGCGCGTGCCGGCGCGTAGACGAGCCCGAAGCACGGATAGCCGTTCTCGATCAGGGCGATGTTCACGGTGAAGTCGGTGCGCTTCTTGATGAATTCCTTGGTGCCGTCGAGCGGATCGACCAGAAAGAAGCGCGGGCCGAGCGCGGCGGTGCAGTCCGCTGCGGTCTCCTCGGAGACGACCGGAATGTCGGGCGCAAGCGCCTTCAGCGCTTTGAGGATGACCGTCTCCGCATCGCGGTCGGCCTTGGTCACCGGGCTTGCATCCTCCTTGGTCTCGACCTCGGTTGGGCCGGCATAGTGCGCCATGATGGCCGCGCCGGCCTTGGCGGCGGCGTCGGTGAGTGCTTGAGCTCCGGCCCCCAAGTCGAAGTCGGGCTTGGTGCTGGTCACGGTTGTGTGTCTTGGTGCTGACAAGGCAAGATGCTCCAAGGGGATGCTGATTCGTTGGCGCTTTCGCGGGACGGTGACGATGCGCCCCTCCTGTAACAGAAATTTTCGTGAGGGCCACGCCATCTCCGCGGGGGGCGCGCGGAAGCGAAGGAGGAGGCCATGACCGAACCGACGGCACTCAGCGATCTTGAATTGGCGGCGCTCGTTTCGAGCCGCATTTGTCACGACATCATCAATCCCGTGTCGGCCATCTCCAACGGTCTGGAGATGTTGGGCGAGGAGCCGGACCAGGACATGCGTGACGCGGCCATGGATCTCATCCGCAAGAGCGCGTTTCAGGCCACCGCCAAGCTGCAATTCGCAAGACTTGCCTTCGGCGCTGCCGGGTCGGCGGGTGCCGAGATCGATCTCCGCGATGCGGAGAAGGTGGCACGCGAATTCCTGCAAGGGACGGGTAAGCACGAGGTTATCTGGCAAGGGCCTCCCGTCACGCTGCCGAAGAACAAGGTCAAGCTCCTCCTCAACCTCGTGGCGCTCGGCATGGTGGCCCTGCCGCGCGGCGGCACGGTGAGCGTCGACATTGGCGGCACGCCGCCGGACGTGACCTTCACGGTCCACGCCAAAGGCACCGCGGCCCGCCTCACCGATCAGGTGAAGACCCTGCTGTCCGGGGCCAACGGCGTTGAGATCGACGCCCACTCGATCCAGCCCTACTACGCAGGGCGCGTGGCGAGGGCCGCCGGCATGACCGTGAGCACGGACGCGCACGGGGAAGAGGTGACGTTCAAGGCCGCCTGATCCCCGGAATTCCGCCAATCCAAGGCGCAATTCCCGGTCTGGTCAACGAAGCGTAAACCAGAATTCGCCGACAATCCCGGCGCAAGCTTGTGCAGGGGCATGAGGCGCGAATCACCCCGATTCGCGTCAATGGTGGGCGATGGACGACTTACTGTCAGAGTTCCTGACCGAGACGGGCGAGCGGCTCGATGAGCTCGACGCCAATCTCGTGCGTTTCGAGCAGGAACCCAACGACGCCGAGATGCTCAACGCCATCTTCCGGCTCGTCCACACCGTCAAAGGCACCTGCGGGTTTCTCGGCCTGAACCGGCTTGCCCAGCTCGCGCATGCGGCCGAGACGCTCATGGGCCAGTATCGCGACGGCGCAGCCGTCACGGTCGAGGGCGTTAGCGTCATCCTGGCCAGCATCGATCGCATCAAGGAGATCCTCGCCGGACTCGATCGCGAGGGAGCCGAGCCGGCGGGCTCCGACGACGACCTCATCTCCGCGTTGCAAAGCCTCGCCGAGGCGAGCGCACTCGCGCAAGTTGGTGGCGACAGCAGCGGGGAAGATGAGACGTCCTGGATCCGTGTGGAGTCCGACGGGGTTGGGCGCGCTCCGCCCATCCACGCCACGCTCGAGGAGCTTGAGCGCGCCTGGCGGGAGGCGCCAGGACCGGATCCCGTACCCGCGCGCAAGCCCGAACCCGGGCCGGCCCTGTTTCCAGCCGACGACGATCATGCGGCCGAGAACGGGGGCAAGGAGCTCATCACGCGGACGCAAACCGTGCGTGTCTCCGTCGATACGCTGGAGCACCTGATGACGACGGTGAGCGAACTCGTGCTCACCCGCAACCAATTGCTCGACCTCGTGCGCCGCACGGATGAAAGCGAGTTCAAGACTCCCTTGCAGCGGCTCTCCAACGTGACCGTGGAGTTGCAGGAAGGGATCATGAAGGCCCGCATGCAGCCGGTCGCCAACGCCTGGCAGAAGCTGCCGCGGCTGGTGCGCGAGCTGTCGCTGGAGCTCGGCAAGAAGATCGAGCTCGACATGACCGGCGGCGAGACAGAGCTCGACCGGCAGGTCCTCGAGATGATCAAGGACCCGCTCACCCATATGATCCGCAACTCGGCCGATCATGGGCTGGAGACGCCAGACGAGCGGGCGCGGGCCGGCAAGCCTCACACCGGAAAGATCAAGCTCAGCGCCTATCAGCAAGGCGGCTATATCGTCATCGAGGTGACCGACGACGGGCGCGGCCTCGACGTGCAGAAGGTTCGGACCACGGCCATCGAGAACGGGCTCACCACTCTGGCCGAGCTCGATCGCATGAGCGACGCCGACATCGCGAAGTTCATTTTCAAGCCGGGCTTCTCGACCGCCAACGCCGTCAGCGCGGTCTCGGGCCGCGGTGTCGGCATGGATGTGGTCCGCAGCAATATCGAGCTGATCGGCGGGTCGGTCGACCTTACGTCCACCTCGCCGGCGGGGACGACTTTCGTCATCAAGATTCCACTGACGCTGGCGATCATGGCGGCGCTCATCGTCGAAGTCGCCGGTACGCGTTTCGCCATACCGCAATTCAGCGTGGTCGAGTTGGTCCGCACCGGCGCGGCCGCGGGTCATCCGGTCGAGATGGTCAACGACACGGCCGTTCTGCGCTTGCGCGACAAACTTCTTCCGGTCCTCGACTTTGCGGCGTTGCTCGGCCTGAAAGGAAAGGATGCAAGCTCGGTGAAGGTGAAGGACACGAGCCTCACCGCCGTGGTGATCCAGGTCGGCGCGACCTATTTTGGCCTCTTGGTCGACAAGGTCTTCCGCACCGAGGAGATCGTGGTCAAGCCAATGTCGAGCGTGTTGCGCCACGTCGCCATGTTCTCCGGCAACACCATCCTCGGCGACGGCAGCGTCATCATGATCATCGACCCCAATGCGCTCAGCTCTGCGGTGGGATCGATCGATACGCAAGCGGCGCTCGCGCACGCGGCGTCGGTGAAGAAGACCAAGGAGGAGGCGGACGAAGCCCGGACGGCGCTCCTCCTGTTCCGCGCCGGCTCCAAGACCTTGAAGGCCGTGCCGCTCTCCCTGATCACGCGGCTGGAGGAGATCCCGCTCGACGCCATCGAGCGCTGCAACGACCAGGACGTCGTGCAGTATCGGGGCATCTTGATGCCGCTCGTCTATATGCAAGCCGATCACAGGCCGCCCGAAAGCGGAGTCCAGCCGGTGCTGGTGTTCTCGGAGGCGGACCATCCCGCGGGCCTCGCCATCGACGAGATCGTCGACATCGTCGAGGAGCCCTTGACCATCGATCTCCAAGCGGAGGAGCCGGGCGTCGTCGGCGCCGCCATCATTCGCGAAAAGGCGGTCGAGATCGTCGATGTGTCCCACTATCTGGGGCCTGTGTTCGACTCCCATCGCATGAGTGGTTTCGACGAGTCGGAGCGGGCGCTCCGGCTGCTGCTCATCGATGACAGCCAGTTCTTCCGCAACATGCTGGCGCCGCTCCTCAAAGCGAGCGGCTATGAGGTCGAACTCGCCGCGTCCGCAGAGGAGGCGCTTGCGCTGAAGGACAAGGGCGAGCGGTTCGATCTGATCATCAGCGACATCGATATGCCCGGCATGGACGGGCTGGCGCTCGCCAAGCGCATCAAGGCCGATCCGGACTGGGGCAAGGTGCCGTTGATCGCGCTCTCCTCGCATGCGAGCCCGCGGCTTGTGGAGAAGAGCCGCGCGGCGGGCTTCGAAAGCTATGTCGGCAAGTTCGACCGGCAGACGTTGATGCATACGCTTCAGGATTGCTTCAAGGGTTGGGGTACGGCGGCATGAACGGCGAGAGGAATGGCGAGCAAGCGACCGACGGGTTCGTCACGGTGGTGACGGCCGGCCAGCTCTTCGGGCTCAAGCTCGATCGCGTGCGCGATGTGTTCGTGCCGCAGGGCCTGTCTGCCGTGCCGCTCGCGCCGCCGGAGGTCGCCGGGCTTCTCAACCTGCGCGGCCGCATCGTCACGGCGCTCGATCTCCGCAAGAGGCTCGGGCTTCCGCCCTGCGAGGTGGGGAAGGGGACGGTCGCGGTCGGTATCGAGGATCGCGGCGAGCTTTACGGGCTGATCGCCGACAAGGTCGGCGACGTGTTGTGGCTCAAGCCTTCGACATACGAGGCCAATCCGGCAAATCTCGACCCGCGCTGGGCGCAAGTGTGTTCCGGCGTCTACCGGCTCGATGGCGATCTCATGGTGGTGCTTGATGTCGACAAGGTGCTCGATTTCAGCCAGTTCGGCGCGGCGGCCTAACGGCAGATTAGGCGGCAGGTCCGCGGAGGAGAAAACATGAAGCATTGTTTGGTCGTGGACGACAGCGCCGTCATCCGCAAAGTCGCGCGGCGTATTCTCGACGAGCTCAGCTTCACGTCGTCGGAGGCGGAGAACGGGCGCGAGGCGCTCGATCAATGCCGCATGTCGATGCCCGACGCGGTGCTGCTCGACTGGAACATGCCGGTGATGGACGGCATCGCCTTTCTCGTAGCGCTGCGCAAGGAGCAGGGCGGTGATGAACCCAAAGTAATTTTCTGCACGACGGAGAATGACGTTGAGCACATCACCCGCGCCATCACGGCTGGCGCCAACGAGTACATCATGAAGCCGTTTGACCGCGACATCATCGAGGCGAAGTTTCACGAGGTCGGGCTGATCTAGCCCCAATAAGAATGTCCCAATACGGCCAGAGTGCCATCGTGCAAGAAGCGGCAGCCGCTCCGGCTGAGCAATCCCCCGCGGATCGGCCGATCAGGGTGATGATCGTCGACGACTCGGCGGTCGTGCGCGGCCTCGTCGCGCGCTGGATCGAAGAGGAACCGGGGCTCGCGGTCGCGGCGCGCCATGCCAACGGCAAGTATGCCGTCGAGGACGTGGCGCGCAGCGCTCCGGACATAATCCTGCTCGACGTCGAGATGCCGGTGATGGACGGCCTCGAGGCCTTGCCGCTTCTGCTGCGCGCGCGGCCGGAAGCCCGGGTGCTGATGGTCTCCACGCTCACCAAGCGCAACGCGGAGATCAGCTTCAAGGCGTTGGCGCTCGGCGCGCTGGACTATGTGCCGAAGCCCGAGACCAATCGCGAGATCACCACCCTCCCGGACTTCCGCGAGGAGGTGATCCGCAAGATCAAGGCGCTTGGCGCGCCGCGCCGCGGCGCCGCGGCGTTCGCCGATGCCGGAAGGGCCGTGGTTCCGTTCAAGCAGCGGGCCTTCTCCCTGGTGCCGCCGCGGGTGATCGCCGTCGGTAGCTCCACCGGCGGTCCGCAGGCGTTGACGAGCCTGTTCGAAACGCTGGCGCCTTCGCTCGGCCGCATCCCGGTCCTCGTCGCGCAGCATATGCCGCCGATGTTCACGACGATCCTGGCCGAGCGCTTGGCCCGCGCCACCGGCCGTGAAGCCAAGGAGGGTGTAGATGGCGAGCCGCTCCGCCCGGGCACGATCTATGTGGCGCCGGGGGAACGCCATATGACCGTCCATCGGTCGGTTCCACCTCAATTGTCCATCACCAAGGGGCCGCCAGTGAATTTCTGCCGGCCCGCGGTCGATCCGCTGTTCGCGAGCGTGGCCGCCGCGTTTGGCCCCGCGGCGCTCGGCATTGTGTTGACCGGCATGGGACAGGACGGCGCTGCCGGCGTCCGGGCCATCGCCGATGCGGGCGGCAGCGTGATGGCCCAGGACGAAGCATCGAGCGTGGTGTGGGGCATGCCGGGAGCGGCCGCCGCCACCGGCGCCTGCGCGGCGTTTCTGCCGCCGCGAGAGATCGCCGACACGGCTGTGAAGCTTATTGGGGGGCTGCGGCCATGATGGTGCACGAGTTCAATCTGTTGCGCCGCATCCTGAAGGAGCGCTCGGGCATCGAGCTGAGCCAGGACAAGATGGACCTCGTCGAAGCGAAGTTGAGGCCGTTGCTCAAGGAGTTTGAGTTTCCATCCTTTGCGCATCTGATGCTCGCATTGATCAAACCCGACGCCGAGCGCTTGCGCTCGCGCGTGGCGCAGTCCATCGCGGTGCTCGAATCGTATTTCTTCCGCGACAAGACGCCGTTCAAATTCTTCGACGACGTCATGCCGAAGCTGATGGAGCGGCGCCGCGGCTCGCGGCGCATCAGGATCTGGTGCGCGGCGTCGGCGACCGGTCAAGAACCCTATTCGCTCGCCATGCTTCTGGCCGAGGCCGGGACCAAGATCGATGGCTGGAGCATCGAGATCGTGGCGACGGATTTCTCCGAAGAGGCGCTGCGTAAAGCCCGCACCGGACTTTACAGCCAGTTCGAGGTGCAGCGCGGCCTGCCGGTGTCGCTGCTCGTCAGATATTTCCAGAAAGCGGGCAATGGCTGGCAGGTCAAGCCCGGCATACGGAACAGAATCGTTTTCCGCGAGCACAATCTCCTCAATGACTGCCGGGCTCTCGGCGCGTTCGACATTATTTTCTGCCGGAACGTGCTGATCTATTTCGACGAGCGCTTGAAGAGCGCCGTGCTCGGGCGTCTCGCGCGGCAGCTCGCCAGCGACGGCTACCTTGTGCTTGGCTCGGCGGAGACCACGACCGGACTTTCGCCCGACCTCATGCCGGTGCCGGAGGGCCATCACGGCATCTTCTGCTTGAGCCCGGCTGCGGTCGCCGCGCGATCGCACAATATCGCGAAGCAGCGCCACGAGCCTGCCGCGGGCGATTTCCACCAAGGAGACGCTCGCACCGGCAGTGTCCCAGCACGGGACGACAAGGTCCGGCCGGTCGAGCTTGACAGAGCGACCGCCGAATTGCTGGAAGCGCGCGCCCGGGCGCGGGGCATGAGCGTGGCCGAACTCTTGGCCGAATACGCCGCCTCCGGCATTCCCGACCCGGAGAACTGGCAGGGCCCGCGCCCCAAGATCTAGCCCGGCCGGCACGAACCGGTGGTCCAAAAAAAGTGGCCGGGACGAGCCCGGCCACACCATGCGTCTTGAACTCTACTTGACGGCGTCAGGCGGCGGCTTCGTCCGTCTCCGACTCGTCCTCGGGGTTGCGCAGCACGTAGCCGCGGCCCCAGACCGTCTCGATATAGTGCTTGCCGCCGGTCGCCGCTGCGAGCTTCTTGCGCAGCTTGCAGATGAAGACGTCGATGATCTTGAGCTCCGGCTCGTCCATGCCGCCATAGAGATGGTTCAGGAACATCTCCTTGGTCAGGGTCGTGCCCTTGCGCAAGGAGAGCAGCTCAAGCATCTGATATTCCTTGCCGGTCAGATGCACGCGTTGGCCGTTCACGTCGACCGTCTTGGTGTCGAGATTGACCTTCAGGCCGCCCGTTTGAATGACGGATTGGGCATGCCCCTTGGAGCGGCGCACGATCGCGTGGATGCGGGCGACGAGCTCATCCTTGTGGAAGGGCTTGGTCATGTAGTCGTCGGCCCCGAAGCCGAGACCCCGGACCTTATCCTCGATGCCGGCCAATCCGGAGAGGATCAGGATCGGGGTCTGGACCTTGCTCACGCGCAAAGTCTTCAAGACCTCGTAACCGCTCATATCCGGAAGGTTTAGATCGAGAAGAATGATGTCGTAGTCGTAAATCTTGCCGAGATCTACGCCCTCTTCACCCAGATCGGTCTTGTAGACGTTAAAGCCTTCCGACTGGAGCATAAGCTCGATGCTCTGAGCGGTGGCGCTATCGTCCTCGATCAGAAGAACCCGCATTTCAAATCCCCCGTATTCTCAAAGTTCCTGGTTATCCCCTGACCCATTACGTCGGACGCAGATTGGTTAATTCGAATCAACAAATTAATGGCCAATAGTTAACAAAAGCTAAGCCTCTGGCGAGCGCTAACCACACTCGCTAACCATCCCTACACCAAGCGAGTCGGCGCATCCCTTAAATGCAAACCATATGGTTTACCGGGCCTTAAGGCCTGTCGCCCATGATCGTCCTCAAGGGGCAGGGGGGTCCGGTCCTGAAAAAAGGCCTTGGTTCGCTTTGGGGGCGTATTGCTATTTTCGGCAATGGCTCGGCCCGGAGCACGCCGCTGGCATGGTCCTTGAATCTCCGTTATCGGGGTCTGAGTACGCTGAGGGTATTAAGTCATGAAGTCACGCGACGCAGTCATCCGCCTAAAGCGCTTCGAAGTCGAAGAGAAGCAGCGCAAGGTTGCCGAGATCGAAGCAATGATCGCCGAGTTCAATCACATGGCCACCGATCTCGACCGGCAGATCGCCATCGAGCAGGAGCGGGCCGGCGTCTCAGACGTCAACCATTACGCCTATCCGACCTTCGCCAAGGCCGCCATCCAAAGACGGGACAACCTGGCGACGTCGGTGGCTGGTCTCGAGGCCAAGCTCGCAGCCGCGCGCGGCGAGTTGGACGAGGCGGGCGAGGAGCTGAAAAAGATCGAGCTCCTGCAAGAGCGCGACGCGGAACGGCTGCGGGTCGAGCCCGCGGCGGCAGAGCTCGTCGCCGTCGGGGCGCACCGCGCCGCCAGCTAAGCGCAGCAACCGGGACTTGGAGCGGCGGCCGGTTCCGACGGCCGTCCTGTTCCCGGGCCAAGGGCGAGACCTGCGCCCTGGCCCGGTGTTAGTATCCCGGATCTTGCTGGAAGCGCGCGGGAAGGGCCATGCCGTCTTTCGATATCGTCTCCAAGACAGACCTGGCGGAGGTCGATAACGCGCTCGCCAACATGGTGCGCGAGATGAGCCAGCGCTACGACTTCAAGAACTCGCAAGCCAAGATTGAGCGAAAAGAGTCGGAGATCACCATTAACGCCGACGACGATCTAAAGCTGAAGCAGATGCACGAGCTTCTGCAGGGTCATCTGGCGCGCCGCAAGATCGACGCGGGGGTCATCGACTACAAGCCGGTGGAGAAGGCTGTCGGCCAAGCCGTGCGGCAAAAGGCGGTGATCCGCCAAGGCATCGACAAGGACTTGGCCAAGCGCCTGGTGAAAGAGGTCAAGGACGGGAAGTTCAAGGTCCAAGTCGCCATCCAAGGCGATGAGCTCCGGGTCACCGGCAAGAAGCGCGATGACTTGCAGGCGGTGATCCAGCACATCAAAGGGCTCTCGCTCGAGCAGCCGCTCCAATACGTCAATTTTCGCGACTGATGTCGATGCAGTTCCGGGGACATCTCTTGCCGAGGCGAACAGCATTCACGATCGCGCTTGCCGTGACGACGCTCTGGCTTGCCGGGTGTGGTGGTGGCCGGTCCACGGGAAGCGCGAGCGTGGCCGCGGACGAGACGGCGACCGGAGCCCTGCCGGCTTACCGCGAGCTCAACATGTCGATTGCCACGGCGAAGCCGGTCGATGCTTACGTGCTGCTCGGCGGCCGGATCAAGACGTGCTGGTTCAATCCGAGCGATCCGCTCTTCCCCAACCACGTCTACCGGGCCGATGTCGCCCCGGACGGCGGCAAGGTGAAGATCACCATTCACGACAAGCGGAATCTCGGCCGGGCAGGCAAGCTCGCCTACACCATCGATTTCCGTCAGAATGGCAAATACACGGTCGTCACGACGCAGAATACATCCATGACGCCGGAGCAGGCCGCCAAGATGCAGTTCGACATCAACCGCTGGAAGGGCGGCCAGACGAATTGCAGCAAGGAAATGCCGAAGGTCGCCGCGAAGCCCGCGAGCCAATAGCGGACCGCAGAAACGCAAATGGCCGGGACAGGCCCGGCCATGAGGTTCGATCCGGCTTTTCGAGGAACAGCTAGCCGCGATAATCCTGAATACGGGTCGCGCGCAGGCCGGGGAGGCCATGCTTGTCGATCGACCGCTGCCAGCTGAGGAACTCGTCCACGGTCAGCGTATAGCGCTCGCACGCCTCTTCGAGGCTGATCAAGCCGCCACGCACCGCGGCCACGACCTCGGCCTTACGGCGGATAACCCACCGCTTGGTGTCCTTCGGGGGAAGGTCGGCGACGGTCAGGGGGCTGCCGTCGGGTCCGATCACATATCTGACACGCGGCCTGTAATGTTCGGTCATCGTACTCAACACTCACAACTTTCGATGAGCCACAATCCAGCGGAAGCTAGCAGAGCGCCATTTAAGATTTGCCTAAGCTGTCAGGTAAAATAACCAGCAAGGAAATAGCCAAAACTTGCTGAAATCACTGGCTATCAGACCTCTGTTAAGAAGGCTTGGCCGGGCTTTACGGGCCTTGCCTAACCTTGCCTCGGAACGACCCGGTCCTTATGTTCAGGCCGGGCCGAGGATGCCCAAGAAATTGGCGCAGGGCCGCCGCGGACCGTCTATACTTCGCGGCAGCCGGGGCCATAAGCGGCAATCTTTTCACTGAATTCGAGCCACTACTTTCGCGTCATTGAAGCCGAGAATGCTTAACAGTCTGCACTTGCCGGGCCGCCCGGCCGATACCAGGGTGGTCGTGGCCATGTCCGGCGGCGTCGATTCCTCCGTGGTCGCGGGCCTGCTCAAGGCGCAAGGCTACGACGTGGTCGGCATCACGCTGCAGCTCTATGACCACGGCCAGGCGATGGCGCGGAAGGGGGCCTGCTGCGCCGGCCAGGACATCCAGGATGCCCGCCGTGTGGCCGAGGCGCTTCAGATCCCACATTACGTGCTCGACTACGAGGCGCGGTTCAAGCAAGCCGTGATGGGCGCATTCGCCGACAGCTATGTCGCCGGCGAGACGCCGGTGCCCTGCGTCGCCTGCAACCAGAAGATCAAGTTCCACGATCTCCTTGAGACGGCCGAAGGGCTCGGCGCTCAGGCCCTTGCCACCGGCCACTACGTCAAGAGCCTGCCCGGCGAGAACGGCTGGGAGCTGCACCGCGCCGAGGACAAAGAGCGCGACCAGAGCTATTTCCTGTTCGCCACCACGAAGAAGCAGCTCGCCTTCCTGCGCTTCCCGCTCGGCGACCGGCCGAAGGAGGAGACGCGGGCGCTCGCGCGCGAATTCGGGCTCGCCGTTGCCGAGAAATCTGACAGCCAGGACATCTGCTTCGTGCCGACAGGGCGCTATACGCAAGTGATCGAGCGCCTTCGGCCGGGGGCGGCGGAGCCCGGCAACATCGTGCATGTGGACGGCCGCGTGCTCGGCCGGCATGGCGGCATCATCAATTACACGATCGGCCAGCGGAAGGGCCTCGGCGTCGCGGCGCCGGAGCCGCTTTACGTGGTGAAGCTCGACGCTAGCCATCGCGAAGTGGTGGTCGGCCCGCGGGAGGCGCTGCGCGCCCGCACGCTCCTCTTGCGCGACGTCAATTGGCTCGGTGATGAGCCGTTCGCGGACGCGGGCGCAAGCGGCATCGAGGTGCTGGCGCGGATCCGGTCGACCGGGCCGTTGCAGCCGGCGACTGTGGTCAGTGACAATGGGTGCGTGATAGTAGACCTTGCCGATGGCGAGGAAGGCGTGTCCCCGGGACAGGCTTGTGTGTTTTATGCCGCGACAGGCGGCGGGGAGCGGCTTCTCGGCGGCGGATGGATAAAGTCCGCCGAAGGAGGAGCCTGGTTGGCCAAGGACGAGTTTGCGGCGCCTGTCTCGCAGCGTGCCGCCGAAGCGTTCGTGGCCGGGTCGCGTTAGGCCGCAAGCGGAACAAGCGGCCGTAAAAGCCGGGGAGGTAGCGTTGCCTTCAAAAGCACACGTGTTGGACACGGCATCGGTGCGCCATGCGTATCGCCGCTGGGCGCCGGTCTATGACTACACCTTCGGCAAGATCGCCGAGGCGGGCCGCAAGCATGCGGTCGAGATCATCAACAAGCGCAAGGGCCGCGTGCTCGAGGTCGGCGTCGGCACCGGGCTGTCGCTCCCGAGCTACGGCCCGCATCTCACCGTCACCGGCATCGACCTCTCGCCGGAGATGCTGGAGAAGGCGCAGGAGAAGGTGACGCGCCAGCGGCTCGCCAATGTCGATGGCTTGCACGAGATGGACGCGGGCGCGCTCGCCTTCCCGGACGAAACCTTCGACACGGTGGTCGCCATGTATGTGATGACCGTCGTGCCCGATCCGGACAAGGTGATGCGGGAGCTGGAGCGGGTGTGCGCGCCGGGCGGCGAAGTGATTTTGGTGAATCATTTCAGCCAGGAAGAGGGGGTGCGCGGCTTCTTCGAGCGAAAGCTCGCGCCGTTCGCCGACCTCATCGGCTGGCACGCAGTGTTCGAGGTCGACCGGGTCCTGATCTGCGACGACCTGCGCCTCGTGGATCGCCGGGCGCTTCGTCCGTTCGGCCTCTTCACCATGCTGCGCTTCGTGAAGGAGCCGGGCTTCGGCGTGGCGCCGCAGGCCGCGCGCGAGATGATCGCCAGGGGCAGGGTGCCGGTCAGGGCGCGTCTCGCCCAGCCGATGCGGGTCCGCGTCAAGTGGTCGGTCGGCCGCGGCCTCGTCCACGCCAGGCGTTTGCTTGACAGTAATTATTGGCGGTCCCTATATCGCCGGCTCCAGAGCCAATTGGCGGAATAGCGCCGGGACGCGCCTTGCGCTCCTATATAAAGAGCGGGCGGCCTTCAGGCTTGGGGCGGAGTAGCTCAGCTGGTTAGAGCAGCGGAATCATAATCCGCGTGTCGGGGGTTCGAGTCCCTCCTCCGCTACCAATTAAATCAATATGTTAGCCCCAGAGCGCGACCTCTTTTCATGTTGCACATGTTGCAAGGGGTGGCGTTGATTTTCAATGAGTTCCAGCGGTTCGCGGCTGTTCCATGCAACATGGAC
>Ga0307444_1000708_pt1 | contig 15415 bp, 15 predicted proteins | sample SalMarSW160340MG_FD_202145 | JGI IMG/M metagenome (GOLD analysis project Ga0307444, IMG submission 202145) | Salt marsh sediment microbial communities from the Plum Island Ecosystem LTER, Massachusetts, United States - SW1603-40 | ecosystem: Environmental > Aquatic > Marine > Intertidal zone >... | reverse complement strand
AGAGATGGCGGCCGCTCGACGGCGAGGTCCGTCCCCCGACCCGTCGAGCGCCTTCCTGACTCCGACACCGATCGCTTCGGCGAATTCGTGAGCGGGCGACCCGCCGACTTCGACACCGCCCTCGCCGATGTCCCGCCCGAGAAGGCGACCGGCGGCTTCCCAACCAGCCGCGGCACTGCGCACAAGGACCTCATCCAGATCATCACCCAGTTCTGTCTCGAGCGCCTCGACGTCGGGCTGCCACGCCTCCTCTTGAACCCGCAGCTCATCGAGCGCGATGTTCTGGGCCTCCGTCAGATTGCGTTTCACGGTCCGCAGCGCCTTGTTCGTGATCGGGAGCAGCAACCTGTCTCGCAGCTCGAACGGATCCGGTCCAGCGGGTTCCTCGAAGACGGGCTCGTCTGCCGCCTCCAGGGTCGTCTCGACCTCGGGCTCCGTCTCGGGTTCCGGCCCGGGCTCGGGGGCCGATTCGTATACGAGCGCGGTTTCCGGTGCCGGAGCGTCAGCTGCCCTCAGACTCGCGAACAGATCCTTGATCGCTCGCACAGGCCGCGCGGCTTCGACCTCGGGCCCCTGCGGAGCCTTCTCCGGGGCTTCCGGCTCAGGCTCAGGTCCCGGCTCAGGCTCAGGTCCCGGCTCAGGCTCAGGTCCCGGCTCAGGCTCAGGTCCCGGCTCAGGCTCAGGTCCCGGCTCAGGCTCGGATTCGGGTACAGGCCCAGGCTCGGGTTCGGGCTTCGGTTCGACCGGCGCGGGGCGCTTTCCAGGGACACGGAGCTGACGCACCTCTGCGGCCATCCGGTCGGCGTCCACCACGCCCGACTCAGTCCGCGGCCGCTTCGGAGGATGGACGATTCGAACCGAATCGTCCCCGTCATCCCACCTCGACGGAGGTCTGGTGACGGGCTGCTTCGCCTCAGGTTCCTCGTCCGGTTGCCGCACTGGCAACACGCGTACGGTGGTCGTCTCGGCCGCACGGGCCTTGCCGATGGCAGCCCGCCGATCTTCCACCTCGCTGCGCAGCTCGGCGATCTTCGCCTGGAGCGAGTCGACCTGTCCAAGCAGCTCGTCGCGACGTTTCGCCAGTCCGTCGACCCGTTCCTTCGCTGAGGCCACCTCTGCCTCGCCCTCCTTGACCAGGCCGTCACGTCGCGCTCGAGCATCCACGACCACCTGCTCGGCCTGAAGCCGGGCCCTGCGGGTAGCTTCCTCGGCGTCCCTGCGTGCTTTCGAACCGATCCGGTGAGCGTCTCGCTCAGCCTCGGAGAGAATCACCAAAGCCGACCGCTTCGCCTCCTCGACGATCTCACCTGCTTCCTTCTGGGCTGCGTCGAGCATCGCGACGCCGTCGTTCCATGCGTCCTGACGTAGATGGGTCGTGTCCTCCAGAGCCTCACCGGTGATCTGTTCGGCGTCGACCGCCGCCCGGGACCTGATCCCCTCGGCCGTCTCTCTCGCCCCTCGCAGCAGAGAGGTGAGTTCCTCGGAGACCCGATCGAACTCCTCGTGCATGTCGCGATCGCCGAGTCTGTGCAGACGATCCCGCAGGCGGTCGTTCTCGGCCTCGAGTGCCACGATCGACGAGGACACCTCCCTCAGGAAGTCCTCCACGGAGCCCTGGTCATACCCGCGCCATCCGGCCTTGAACGTTTTGCCGGCTACGTCTTCAGGGCGCAAAAAACCAGGCATGAAGCCACGATACCCCGCGGCACCCGAGGAAACGCGCTTTACGAGTCGGGCAGACCCGCGAGAAACGAAAGGGCGTCGTCGATGGTGGACACCGAGACGATCTGCGCCCCGGACACATCGGCTGTCAACGCGTCCTCGTAGTTGTCCTTGGGGACGAGAATGTACTCGGCGCCCGCCGCGGCGGCCCCTTCGACCTTCTGTCGAACCCCGCCGATCGCACCGACCGATCCATCAGACGAGATCGTGCCGGTGCCCGCGATCCGATGCCCCTTCGTGATGTCGTCCGGGGTCAACACGTCCATGACCGCCAGCGTGTACATCATCCCCGCCGACGGCCCGCCAATGTTCGTCGAGTCGATCTCTACGTCGAAGGGGAACACGTACTGGAGGTTGTAGGTGGCAGCACCGAACCCAACCATCGGACGAGTCTCGTCCTGGGTGTTCGGAACGAGCGTCACCGGCGCGTCGATGGTCTGACCCCCCCGTTGAATCGTCAACGTGATCGTGTCACCGATTGCGTGCGACTGGATATCCGCCACGGCGTCCGTGGCGAGCGACACCGGCTGCCCATCAATAGCGGTGATCACGTCGCCGACTTGGAGCACGCTTGCTGCCGGGGTGTCCTCCAGCACGGTCGCCACCTGTACGCCATCCCCCTCGTAAGTCACGTCGTACCCGAGATGGGTGAGTGCCACGTACACGGCGGTGTCCTTCGACTCGATCATGTCGTTCTGAGCGACCCGCTGGTACTCCTCGGGGGATTGACCAACCGGGCGCACCGCTGCCCTGTCGAGCAGGTCGACGGTCGGATCCGCCCATGCGGCGACGTACTCGTACGGGTTCACATCCTGCTGAGAGACGGTGAGCATGTACAGATTGCCTTCCACCGGGTAGGTCTCGGCCCCGTCGACCGTGATCAAGCTGACGATTTCGGGCACCGGGCCCGGTGACCACACGACGTAGGGCAGCGTGATGTTCCAGGCCACGATCGCGAGCACCAGGATCGCCATCAGGATGCCGACGGCCACGTACGGCCAAACCAGGCGCTTCTGTTCACCCATCGGCCGGAATGGTACCCATGCCTGCTCTTTGAGTGGCAAGCCGCTCAAAGAGCAGGGTTCTCAGTCATCGGTCATCAGTCATCGGTAAGAACGCTGCCAAGGACACCCCACGACCCGCAACAGGCGTCCTGCCGAAAACCGAGAACCCAGAACGGCGAGCGAAGCTCGCCCTAGGGGAACATCACCACCGGAGCATCCACCAGCTCGGCACGAACGACGATGCGTTGCTTCGCCGAACCTTTCGGGTGGCACGCAAACAGTGTCAACATCGGAGTGTCTGTCGGGTCGACGATCGAGGTGTCCTGTGGCGACACGATCAGCGTCTCGACCACCCGGTAGGTGGCGACGACCCCGTCGGCACGACTCACACGGATCTCGTCGCCGGGCTCGAGCTTGTCGAGATTCCGAAACGGCGCCGTGTGGATGGTCCGGTGGCCGGCGAGCACCATGTTGCCCGCACCGCCGGGGTCGGCGGTGCCCGACCAGTGCGCGACCCCCTGGTCGATCACAGACAGGTCGACACCTTCACGAATCACCTCATCGACACCGACCGCCGGGATCTCGATCCGGCCAGTGACAATCCCGAGCTGCTGTGTGACGGAGTCGACCCTCGCCCGGACCGGCACGTCGAGTGACGGCCGGACCGTTGGAGTCATCAGCGAAAGGATCAGCGCCAGCACCACTACCTGCATACCGACATATCGGCATCACCGACGACCACCCTGAGTGGTGATCTCGTCGGTGGGCTGGAGGCCAAACAGTGCATCGGCATCCGGGATCTGAATCGTCACCGGTACGACCGGCAGTGCCCTTTCGAATCGAGCGGCACCCCACCCGAACCCGAAGTCGACGTTCCCCAGCTCTGGCCTGGCGCCGAGCACGCCACTGAAAGTGAGATCGTGGCCGGCGATCGCCTGCTCGAGCAACAAGTGCATCGTTGCTGCTTGTGTGTAGCCAAGGAACGTCCATGCATCGACCGTTGCGTCACCCATCACGCTCCGAAAGAGCGTCATGCCAGGCTCGTCGCTCTCGTACGGGGGCGGAGCACCGGCAACGAACAGGTCTTCTGGCACCGAGTCCAGCACACCGAACAGAGACGGATCGAACGACGGTGATGTCGCGTAGATCGGCGGGCGGTTCCCGAGGAGGTCCCACGTCGCGATGATCCGACCGAGGTCCGTGCTCGTCACACACGCGATCAACACGTCTACGCCCTGGAGGAAGTTGATCGCCAGCTCGAAGTCGGTAGTGCCGGCCGGATAGCGATCCACGAGGTCGGGTGCCGTGACGGAGCCGGCGAGGCAGTCGTCTCCGTACTCACCTTCGGGAGCGATGAACCCCACGGTCGAATCGGCAACCTGCGTCGAGATGTTCTCGATCTGCGCGCGGTACGTGGGAACCGCGAGGTCAAACACGGCCGCGGTGCTGCGGGTGCTCCACGTCCAGATCTGCGAACCCACCATGATCGGCATCGACGACCCTGCATCGAGAAGGGCCTCGGTCACCGGAGTGCCGAGAGACGACGAAACCGCGAGGAGGTCGGCCTGGTGCGCTCCGAACTCCGCTGCAGCGGTGTCCGCGTCGTACGCGGTATCGACCTGCTCGACAGCAACGGTGAACTGCCCCGCGATGCCACCGAGATCGTCGTTGACGTAGTTCCAGTAGGCCATGTGCCCTGTGAGCACCGATTCGCCGATCGCCTGGAGCGGGCCGCTCAACGGGAGGAACGCACCGAGATGGATGGTCGTGCCGACAACGCCAGGACCCGTCTCGAGAGGAGGTTCGGTTGTCGTCGTGCTCGCCGGGAGCGTGGAAACCGTCGTCGAGGTGGTGCTCGGCGAACCGGTACACGCGGCAACGATCAGAGCGATCGCTGCGGCCGTGGTGATCCCCCTCACTCGTAACCTCTCTCGCCGTCTCGGGGTCGGATCGTGCGTCGCCGAACCCGGAGGTCCGTCGTGTCGACACTTGCTGCCACCCGCATACTGCCACGGAGCCGGATGATCTCCGTGCTGCTGGTCGTTGCCTTCGCGTCACTCACCGCCGTCCTTGCCCAGGTGCGTGTTCCGCTGTGGTTCACCCCTGTTCCATTCACAGGACAGACATTCGCAGTGCTGGCGTCGGGACTGGTGCTCGGTTGGAGGAGGGGCGCGGCAAGCCAGGTCTTGTACGTCGCGGCGGGCGCGGTGGGGCTACCGGTCTTTCAGGGTGCGAACGGAGGTTGGGCATATGTGACGGGCCCGACCCTCGGGTACCTGATCGGGTTCGTCGCGGCCGCGTTGGTCGCAGGGTTCGTGGCTCGAAAGGCCCTGTTCCGTGGCGCCGGGCTGGTGGGTGCCCTGGCCGGAACCGTCACGGTCTACGTGTTCGGTGTCGCGTGGCTGGAGCACGCACTCGGAGTCGGCCTTCAGGAAGCGGTCGCGCTGGGCATGGTCCCGTTTCTCGTCGGAGACGCGATCAAGGCCACGCTGGCCGGGCTCCTGCCGGTCCACTGATCACGCATCGATCACGCAGAACCGGTTGCCCTCCGGGTCGGCGAGGATGACATAGTCGGCGTCCTCCGGACGTCTGTCCCAGTGGACCTCGGTGGCACCGAGCGCGATGAGTCGCCGCACCTCGGCGGCCTGGTCCTCGGCGTAGAGGTCCAGGTGGATTCGAGGCGGGAGGTGGACAACCGAGGAGTGGCGATCGAGCGACACGTTCGGACCGACGCCGCTGCGAGGTCGAAGCAGGGCGAAGTCGTTGTCGTCACCTTCACGGGCGACGTAGTCGAGTGCCGACGTCCAGAACGACTTCTGTCGCTCCAGGTCGTCGACGCGAATCACTATCGACCCGACCTTCAGCATTGGCGCATCGTACCGCTCCCCTCTCCCGAACCCATGGCTCGCGTCCCCTCGATCTCCGAGGCTCGCCCAAACGCGAAGACGCCGTCCTGCCGATACTGGCAGGGCGGCGCATCGAAGCTGATGCTGGACTCAGTACTGGACGGATTCGACCTCTTCGAAGATCTCGATGCGAGGAGCGCTCTTCACACCGGCGCGACCCATCTCGGCCTTGACCGTGGGGTCGGACGCAAACGCCTTGGCGGCCTCTGTGGATTCGAATCCCGCGACAACCGTGATGTTGTTGGGATCATCGACTCCCCGATTGATGCGATGGAACAGCGCGCCGCCCTTGGCGGGTGGGTACTGGTCGAAGACGGCCTTCCACGTGTCGTAGTCGGCAACTTCGTGATTGATGGCAAGTACCTTCATTGCCACTTCCTTTCTCTCTTGTTCACCGGTGTGATGAACGTGATGTTGGTGAAACGACCTGGACGACCCAAGGAGTGTCTGATATGATTCAGAACCTGATAGTACGATCTCAAATAGTTCACAATCGAACCATATCACCATGACTGACCAACGTCAAGAGCACGAGCACACCAACATCCGGGTACGGGCCTGGCGGTCCGTCCTCGAGACGTACAACGCATTGCTCCCAGTCATGGACAGCGAGCTGCGGTCGGAACAACACCTCGACGTCCAGGTCTACGACGTACTCCTTCACACCTTTGAGGCAGGGCCCATGGGGATCCGCATGACCGACCTCGCACGCAAAGTCCTCCTCACCAAGTCGGGGCTGACCGCCAGAGTCGACAAACTCGAAGAAGGCGGCCTGCTCGAGCGTGTGCCTGATCCCGAGGATCGGCGGGCAACCCGCATCAGGCTCACCGACACCGGAGCTGCTGTCTTCAAGAAGGCCGCAGACTTCCATCTGTCGAGCATCGAGCGGCACTTCTCCAGCCGCATCTCGGAAAAAGAAGCCCGGGTGATCTGTGGAGCGCTCGAACGCGTCCATGGCGCGTTCGCCGACCCGGTCAGCTGATCACGTCGACCCGGACCCAGGGTTCGCAGGTAACCTGCCGGCCGTGGCACCGATCGCAGTACTGATCTCGGGAACTGGCTCGAACCTCCGGCAGATCCTCGAGTATCAGCACTCCAACGACACCTCCTACGAGGTCGCCGTCGTGATCGCCGATCGACACGCCGCCGGTCTCCAGTGGGCCGACCAGCACAACATCCCGTCGGTCGTCGTCCTGTGGAACAACAACAGGCGGACCTTCACCACCGAGATCTGTGATCGGATCGACGACTTCGGGTGCGAGTGGGTGATCCTCGCCGGGTTCATGCGCATCCTCTCGGCAGAGGCTATCGCGCGGTTCCGAGGCAGGATCATCAACATCCATCCATCGCTCCTCCCCGAGTTTCCCGGCGCCCACGCGGTCGAAGCCGCCCTCGCTGCGGGAGTCGATCGCACCGGTGTCACGGTCCATTTCGTGGTCGAGGAAGTCGATGCCGGCCCGATCATCGCCCAGCGCGAAGTACCGGTCCTTCCCGGCGACACCACCGATTCCCTGCACGCGAGGATCCAGATCCAAGAGCACGACCTCTACCCCACGGTCGTCGACGCACTCGCCGCCGGCCGTATCACCACCGAGGTGCAGACATGAGAACTCCCATCACACGAGCCCTGATCTCGGTCTCCGACAAACGCGGCCTGGACACGCTCGGCCCTGCCCTGGCGGCGGCGGGCATCGAGATCCTCGCCTCTGGAGGAACCCGGCGGGCCCTTGCCGACCTCGGCATCGCCACTACCTCCGTCGCCGAAGCGACCGGATCACCCGAGATGCTCGACGGACGGGTCAAGACGCTCCACCCCAAAATCCACGGCGGCATCCTCGCCGACACCTCCAACCCTGACCACGTCCGTGACCTCGAAGCGAACGGCATCAAACCGATCGACCTCGTCGTCTGCAACCTCTACCCGTTCGCCCAGACGGTCGCGTCGGGAGCCGAGTACTCGGCCATCGTCGTGCAGATCGACATCGGTGGCCCGGCGATGATCAGGGCCGCAGCCAAGAACCATGCCAGGGTCGCGGTCGTGACCAACCCCGACGACTACGAGCTGATCATCGGTGCGCTGGAGCAGGGCGGCACGACCCTCGAGGAACGGCAACGTCTCGCAACGGCAGCGTTCCCACACACCGGTCGCTACGACGCGCTCATCCACAGGTGGCTCTCCGGTTTCGAGGAAGACCCCCTCGGCGATCATCTCCTATTTGCCTACGACCGCGAACGTGAGCTGCGGTACGGGGAGAACCCGCACCAGCGGGCGGCTCTCTACCGTGCCGCCGAGGACACCGGGTGGGTGTTTGGGGCTCGACAGCTCCAAGGCAAGGAACTGTCGTTCAACAACCTCGCCGACGCCGAAGCCACCTGGCGACTCGCCAACGACATCGGCCACCCCGCCTGCGTCGTCGTGAAGCACCTGAACCCGTGCGGCGTCGCGGAACGCCACACCGTCGCAGAGGCGTTCATCGCCGCGAGGGACTGCGATCCCCTCTCTGCGTTCGGAGGAGTCGTCGCCGTCAACGAGACGCTCGACGAACCGACCGCCAGCGAGATGGCGGCGATGTTCCTCGAGGTGATCGTCTGTCCGGCGATCACCGATGAGGCCGCAGCCGTCCTCGCGTCAAAGAAGAATCTGCGGGTCCTGGTCGCCCCTCCTCCGACCCGACAGGCGCTGGATGTGCGCCCGATCGACGGCGGAGCGCTCGTTCAGGAGACCGACCAACGAACGATCGGTGAATGGACGGTTGCGTCCGAAGCACAGCCAACCGAAGCCCAACTTGCCGAGCTTCGCCTTGCCTGGACGGTTGGCGCCCACTGCAAGTCGAACAGCATCGTGATCGTCCAGGACCGCGCAGCGATCGGCATCGGGGTCGGTGATCAGAGTCGGGTCGGTGCGGCTGCTCGGGCGGTCGACCAGGCAGGTGATCGCATCTTGGGTGCGGTCGCCGCCAGTGAGGCATTGCTCCCATTCAGGGACGGTCTCGACACGCTCGCCGATGCGGGCGTCGTCGCGCTGGTCGAGACGGGTGGTTCCATCCGGGATCAAGAGGTGATCGACGCTGCCAACGAACACGGAATGGTGCTCGTGTTCACCGGTATGCGCCACTTCCGTCACTGAGCGTTACTCCGTCGCCCTCGACTATCTGGCCGATCGGCCAGGCCCCACGGCCGTTCTCCTCGATCACGTCGATGGCCCTCTCGACGAGGGCGGGTTCGACGATCAGAACGAACCCGATCCCCATGTTGAACGTCCCGAACATGTCTGACTCGCCGACATCGCCTCGCTCCGCGATCAGACGAAACACCGCCGGCACCGGCCAGGCAGCAGGGTCGATCATGGCCCCAAGCCCGTCACGCATCACCCGGGGTATGTTGCCGGGCAGCCCTCCACCGGTCACGTGCACCAGCCCGTGCACATCCATGGACCGCACCACCGCGAGGACCGCCGGGGCGTACAGCACCGATGGCTCGAGCAGCACCTCACCGATCGTCCGACCCTCGAAGGGCTCGGCGAGAGTGTCCGGATCGAAGATCGACCTCACCAGCGAGAAGCCGTTCGAACGCACGTTGGGGCTCTCAATCCCGACCAGCACGTCACCCGACATCACCTTGTTGAGATCGGGGATCCGTGACCGTTCGACCACCCCGATCGCCGCACCGGCAACGTCGAACTGCGCTGGGCCGAGTACCCCCGGGTGCAACGCCGTCTCGCCACCGAGCAGTGGACAGCCCACTTCCTCGCAGGCAGCGGCCACCGACGCGACGATCGCCGCGTCGCGCTCCTGGTCGAGCACGCCAACCGCCAGGTAGTCGGTGAACCCGATGGGGGCCGCTCCAAGCGCTGCGAGATCATCGACGCACATTGCGACCAGGTCCCTGCCGATCCCCTCGTACCTGCCCAGCGTCACCGCGAGTTCGGTCTTGGTGCCAACCCCGTCGGTCGTCATCATGATCACCGGCTCCCGGTACCCGGAGGGGATCGTCACCCCGGCGCCGAAACTCCCGAAGGACCCCACCACCGAGTCTTTCCACGTGGCACGCACCCGGTCGGCGATCGAGACGGTGAACTCGTCGGAGGCGGTCACGTCGACCCCGACCTCGGCGTACCTGCTCACTGCTGTTCCCTGACGAACTTGTCGGTGCCAATCGGCGTCGGGTACTCGCCTGACAGGCACGCGGTGCAGAACGACTCTGTTGCGTCGGGAATCGACGCGAGGAGCCCGTCGTAGCTCAGATAGCCGAGCGAGTCGACACCAAGGAACTCTGCGATCTCCGTCTCCGAGCGGTGCGCAGCGAGGAGGCTCGACCGATCGGACGTATCCATCCCGTAGAAACACGGCCACCGGTACGGCGGCGACGAGACGCGCAGGTGCACTTCGGTCGCTCCTGCGGCTCGGGTCATGTCGACGAGCTGGCGGGTGGTGGAGCCGCGGACGATCGAGTCATCCACGAGCACGACCCTCTGCCCTTGGAGTGACTCTCGAATCGGGTTGAGCTTCATGCGGACGCCTCTGTCCCGCAGGAGCTGGTCAGGCTGGATGAACGTCCTCCCGACGTATCGGTTCTTGACGAGCCCGTCACGGTACGGGAGCCCCGATGCTTCAGAGAATCCCTGCGCAGCGGGGATGCCCGACTCGGGGACCGGAACCACCACGTCGGCTGCGACGGGGCTCTCGGCGGCGAGATGGCGCCCCATCTCGACCCTCGCCGCGTGGACGTTCTGTCCTGCGATGGTGCTGTCGGGCCGGGCGAAGTACACGTACTCGAATACGCACAGTCTCGACGGGGCCGGTTCCACAGGGAACGAGGACTCGGCGGTCCCATTGGACAGCACGACCATCTCGCCGGGCCGGACGTCCCGCACGAACTCGGCACCGACGATGTCGAGCGCTGCTGTTTCCGAGGCTACGACGTGCCCGCCTCCAGCGAGCTTGCCGAGCGACAGTGGGCGGAACCCATGGGGATCTCTCACCGCCACAACGACCGTCTCATCCATCACCACCAGCGTGTAGGCGCCCTCGAACTCGGGCATCGACGCTGCGATCGCTTCGGGAAGCGACAGCGACGGATCGTCCGTGAGTTTGCGAGTGATCGCCTCGGTCATCAACTCCGAATCGGTCGAACCTGGCGCCGATCCGAGGCGAGATCCCAGCTCGATCGTGTTGGTCAGGTTCCCGTTGTGCCCGAGCGCGACAGCCCGATCACCGATCGCCCGAAAGGACGGTTGCGCGTTCACCCAGCTGCTCGAACCGGTCGTCGAGTAGCGAGTATGGCCAATCCCGATAGAACCCTGGAGGCCGGCGAGCTTGTGCTCGTCGAAGACCGTCGAGATCAACCCCATGTTCTTGTAGGCCGTGAGCTGCTCGCCGTCGGCGACCGCGATCCCTGCGCTCTCCTGGCCCCGATGCTGGAGGGCAAACAGACCGAAGTAGACGAGGTTGGCGACCTGCGCCCCCGGAACTGACGCTGCGAACACGCCGCACGCCTCGCCAGGACGATCGAGCGGCCGATCACCCACCGCTACCACCAGCGATCCGGTCGGCGATCGCACCCCTCCACACGGCAGCGAGCCGCCGAACCGGTACGACGTTGGTGTGTCCGATGCTCAGTTCCGGTGCGCCAGTCGTCGCCCCCCACAGCTCGATCCTGCTGCGTTCTTCGACGGCGATTCGCACCGTCTCCTCGATGCGTTCTGCGGGGACGAGACACAGGAAGCGGTGTGGATCCTCACCAAACGCGTGCGTGTAGGGGGTCGGTGAGAGTGACGCACCAACCCCTGCCGGCATGAGCAACTCGGCGAGGGCAACGAGGGCGCCACCTTTAGAGATGTCGTGGAGGACGCCACCGCCGATCTCGTGAGCGATGCGGACCGCGGTGCCGATCGACGCCTCACCCGCGTCCGGGTCGACGTTCGTGGGCCGCCCGCCGTGGGCGCCGTGCACGATCGTCTGAACGGCAGAACCGGCGAGGTTCGTGCTCTGTGCAGGCCCACAGACGAGGATCGCCATGCCGGGCGCGACGCTTCCTCGAAGCGGCGGCATCGGGTCGGCGAGCCCAAGCATGCCGACAACCGGCGTCGGGTAGATGTCGGCGCCATCGGTCTCGTTGTAGAAGGAGACGTTCCCGCCGACGATCGGCACACCGAGATCGCTGCAGCCGGCCGACAGGCCGGCAAGCGTCTCGGTGAACTGCCACATCACCTCGGGGTTCTCGGGATTGCCGAAGTTCAGGTTGTCGACGATCGCCAGCGGCCGTGCTCCGACGACGGCGACGTTCAGAGCCGCCTCCCACACGAGTCTGGCGCCTCCCCGCCGAGGATCCAGGTGACAGAGCGCGCCGTCGCCGTCCGTTGACACGGCCAGTCCTTTCGAGGTTCCTCGCACCCGCACGAGCGAAGCGTCGAGACCTGGGCCGGCGACGGTGTTCAGGAACAGCATGTGGTCGAACTGCTCGTAGATCCATGACGGGTCGCCGAGTGACGGGTGATCGAGCAAGGCGACGAGGGTCTCGACGAGGTCGGTTTCCACCGGCCGGGTCTGGTCGTCCCACAGGGCGTCGATCCAGTCCGGCCGTGCGATCGGCCGGCGCAGCAGCGGCGCGTCCTCGGACAGGCTCGACGTGGGCAGGTCTGCGACGATCCGGCCGCCGTGGAACACTCGCAACCGGTCGCCTTCGCGCACCGTCCCGACGATGGAGGCGTCGATCTCCCATCGGTCGGCGACGGCCAGCACCTCGTCGACGTGGGCGGGATCGACGAACGCCATCATTCGTTCCTGAGACTCCGACATGAGCAACTCGGGTGCGGTCATGCCCACTTCGCGGCAGTGGACGGCGTCGAGATCGAGGTCCAGACCGGCGCCTGCCCTCGCAGTCGGTTCACTCGCCGCGCAACTCAGCCCGGCTGCACCGAGGTCCTGCACACCGACGACGAGGCCCCGCTCGTACAGCTCGAGACACGCTTCGATGAGCTTCTTTTCCTCGTACGGGTCGCCGACTTGCACCGACGGCCGCTTGGTCGCCGCCCCCTCTTCGAATCCTGTCGAGGCAAGCACCGACGCCCCACCGATCCCGTCGCGACCGGTCGACGACCCGAGCAGGATCGCGATCGAGCCGGGCGGGCCGGCCGTGCCGAGCACCAGCTGGTCGCGGCGGAGGATCCCGAGACACATGACATTGACCAGGGGATTGCCCCTGTAGGTGTCATCGAACTCGACCTCCCCGCCCAGGGTGGGGACCCCGACCGCGTTGCCGTAGCCGGCGATGCCGGCGACGACGCCACCGAGCAGGTAGCGGCTGTGAGGATCGTCGAGGCTGCCAAAGCGGATCTGGTTCCACAGCCCGATAGGTCGTGCACCCATCGTGAACACGTCGCGCAGGATGCCCCCGACACCGGTCGCTGCCCCCTGGTACGGCTCGACGAACGACGGGTGGTTGTGGCTCTCGATGCGGATCGCCGCGAGCCATCCGTCACCGATGTCGACAACGCCGGCGTTCTCACCTGGGCCGACGACCACCCATGGGGCCTCGGTAGGGAGGTCGCGGAGAAACGCACGGGACGACTTGTAGGAGCAGTGCTCGGACCACATGACCGAGTACATGGCGAGCTCCGGGTCGGCCGGCGATCTGCCGAGGATTGCTCCGACTTGCGCGAACTCCTCGTCGGTCATGCCGAGCCTGCGGTGCAGGTCGGTTGTCATGATGCGAGGAACGATTCGAGGAGTACGCGGCCGTCGGTAGAAACCATGAACTGCTCAACGGCCCGCTCCGGGTGGGGCATCAAACCGACGACGTTTCCTGCGGCGTTGGTGACCCCTGCAATCGCGTCGATCGAACCGTTCGGGTTCGCCGCGTCGGAGGCCGTGCCGTCGGGTTCGCAGTAGCGCAGGACCGGTATCGGTGCCGAGTCGCCCGGCACGTAGTTGCCTTCGTACGAGTTGAGCGGGATCCGCAACACCTGCCCCGGCCTCGCCGCGCGGGTGATGATCGAGGTCGTCGACTCGACCCTGACGTGCACAGGACGGCAGATGAACCGGAGATCACGGTTTGCGATGAGTGCTCCGGGAAGCAACCCGGCTTCGCAGAGAACCTGGAACCCGTTGCAGATGCCCAGCACCGGCACACCCGCAGCCGCAGCGTCGGCGACCGGTCCCATCACAGGCGAGAACCTCGCGATGGCACCTGCTCTCAGGTAGTCGCCGTGCGCGAACCCACCTGGTAGCACGATCCGATCGAACCCGTCGAGGTTGGTCTCCCGATGCCAGACGAGTTCGGTGTCGGCGCCGAGCAGCCCGAGCGCGTGGGCGACGTCACGCTCGCAGTTCGTGCCCGGGAATACGACGATGCCGACCTTCAAGTCACGATCTCGATGTCGAAGTCTTCCATGACAGGATTGACGAGGAGCCGCTCACACATCTCACGGACCCGGGTGGCGTCGTCGACCTCCAACTCGATGGTGCGGTTGACACGGACCGCACGGACCTCGTCGAAGCCGAGGTCGCCAAGCGCCCGTTGAATGGTGCTGCCTTCAGGATCGGCGATCGTCTCGCGCCTGTGGATGGTGACAATGGCCTTCATCGTGCCGCCAGATAGTCATCGAACGACCGGCCTGTGAGGCGGTTGAACGCTTCGATGTATCGGGCTCGGGTGGCGGCCATCACATCGTCCGGCATCGGAGGCGCAGGCGGTGTGTGGTCCCATCCGGTCGAGTCGAGCCAGTCGCGCACGTACTGCTTGTCGAACGACGGCATGGACCTGCCCACCTCGTAGCGATCGGCGGGCCAGTAGCGGGACGAGTCGGGTGTGAGGACCTCGTCGATAAGGAACAGCTCACCGTCCACCCATCCGAACTCGAACTTCGTGTCGGCGAGCAGGACGCCTTTGGCGGCGGTCGCCTCGGCGGCCTTTCGGTAGATGTCGAGCGCAGTGTCCTTGAGCTGCTCGTACACATCGTCCCCGACGAGCGCCCTGGCGCCCGCGACGGTGAGGTTCTCGTCGTGGCCGCTCTCGGCTTTGGTCGCGGGCGTGAACAGCGGCTGCGGGAGTTGCTCCCCCATCTGGAGTCCGGGCGGGAGATGCTCGGTGGTTGGCCCGCCGCCTGCCTTGTACTCGCGCCAGGCGCTGCCGTACAGGTAGCCGCGCACAACACACTCCATCGGGATGACGTCGGCTCTGCGCACGATCATCGCCCTACCCTGGAGGTCGGCCTCGTCGTCGACGACGCCCGACAGGTCGGTTGTGATGAAGTGGTTGGGGGTGTCGAGGAACTCGAACCAGTGCAGCGACAGGCCCGCGAGCACCTTCCCCTTGTCGGGGATCAGGTCCGGGAGCACCGCGTCGTAGGCGGAGATGCGGTCGCTCGCGACGAACAGGAGACGATCGCGGTCGACCTCATAGATGTCACGGACCTTCCCGGAGGCCACGTGTCGGAGTGCCAGCACGACGGCGATTGTAGAAGAGGTGTGTTCGCTCCGCCCGCTATGTCAGCCGAACCTCCTCGTAGGTCGCGTCGGCGAGTGACGTTCGGTAGGCGGCGAGACGCTCGGTGAGGGTGTCGTCGTCGAGAGCGAGAATGGCAACGGCCAGAAGGGCGGCGTTTGTCGATCCGTCGATTCCGACCGTCGCAACCGGAACCCCGGTCGGCATCTGCGCGGTTGAAAGCAACGCATCGAGTCCGTCGAGCGATGCGCTCAGCGGAACGCCGATCACCGGGACGGTGGTTCTGGCGGCGATCACCCCCGCGAGGTGGGCAGCCTTGCCCGCGCCGGCGATGACCAC
>Ga0307444_1000706_pt1 | contig 15446 bp, 10 predicted proteins | sample SalMarSW160340MG_FD_202145 | JGI IMG/M metagenome (GOLD analysis project Ga0307444, IMG submission 202145) | Salt marsh sediment microbial communities from the Plum Island Ecosystem LTER, Massachusetts, United States - SW1603-40 | ecosystem: Environmental > Aquatic > Marine > Intertidal zone >... | reverse complement strand
GGGAGATGGCGAACCTGCTACCACCCGAACAGATGCTCGCCACCGGCCTAATCGACTATGCCCTAGGTGCCGCCCCGCACACCGGTGCATTCGTCATCGTTCATGAGGAATCGCCACTGAAGAAGGCTCAGCTTGCTTACTACAAACTTGGCAACGGCCCGTTCTATGTCTTCTATACGCCATATCATCTGCCTCACATTCAGATCGCTTCGACCATAGGCCGGGCGGTTATCCATCGTGATCCGACCGTTGCCCCGATCGCTGGCCCCGTCTGCGAAGTGGTGACTGTAGCCAAGCGTGACCTAAAAGCCGGCGAGCGTCTTGATGGTATCGGCGGGTTTTGCGCATATGGGTTGATCGACAATGCCGCTGCAGCTCGCGCTGCGGCAGCCCTGCCAATTGGCCTCTCGGAAGGCCGCGTGTTGAGTCGAGATATATCGAAGGACGATGTGATCTCGTTCAATGATGTGGACGCCCTCCTTGGCCGCGAGGTCGAGGCGCTTTGGCGCGAACAGAACGCGCGATGGCCGCTTCCGACGCGAGCGCAGCAGGCAACATTGATGCAGCCGGTGCCTGCTGGAGTGGCCTCATGATCGGCATACCTCTCTCGGTGGCGATGCTCGCTCTCGATTTCAGAATCGCACTATGGCGGACTTGGGCAGATCATGCTTAATCGTTCGTTCTGGCAGGAGCGCAGGGTCTTCGTCACCGGGCATACTGGCTTCAAAGGTAGCTGGCTATCGTTGTGGCTGCACGCGCTCGGAGCAAAGGTAACAGGATATGCGCTCGACCCGCCAACCCAGCCCAGTCTGTTCGAGCAGGCAAATGTCGCCGGCTGCTGCGTACGCTCAATTTGCGCGGATATTCGCGATTTCAGCCGACTCAAGTCCGCGTTAGCTGAATGCCGCGCCGATGTGGTTATTCACATGGCTGCGCAGTCTGTCGTGCGTCGCGGATACGAAGACCCCATCGAAACTTATTCCTCGAACGTCATGGGGACGGTTCATATTCTGGAGGCCTTACGGCAGCTACGACAGCCATGCGTAGTAGTCAACGTCACGAGTGACAAGTGCTACTCGAATCGCGAGTGGGTTTGGGGATATCGCGAGACCGAGCCCATGGGCGGTCGGGATCCCTATTCGAATTCGAAGGGTTGTGCCGAACTTGTGTCCAGCGCGTACCGAGAGTCCTTCTTCCCTCCCGCGTTGCTTAATCAGCACGGCGTCGCTCTCGCCAGCGCTCGCGCCGGAAATGCCATCGGGGGCGGCGATTGGACCAGCGATCAGCTCATTCCCGAGCTCATGAGGGCATTTCTTGCGGGCCACCCCTGCCCCATCCGCAGCCCTTCGGCAATCCGGCCGTGGCAGTTCGTCATGGAGCCGTTGCATGGATATCTCACTCTCGCTGAGCGGCTCGCAGAGGATGCCTTCCGTTTCGCCTGCGGCTGGAACTTTGGCCCCGCCGAGGCAGACGCCAAGCCCGTTTCGTGGGTGGCCGACGAGTTGGTGCGATTGTGGGGGGATAGCGCCTCATGGAGTCGCGATGCTAAAATGCACCCGCCGGAGGCTCACTTTCTTAAGTTGGATGCTTCCAAGGCTAGGGCCTGTTTGAATTGGTATCCCGTCCTTCCTTTGCACCAGTCCCTCGGCTGGATCGTCGAGTGGTACCGAGCCTGCCAAGCGGGGGCCGATCTCGGATTACTTACCCGAACGCAAATAGAGCGGTATGAGACACTCTTACAGAACTGAAATATGCCACGCACGCTATAACTACCCGTGCGACAGATGCTTTTAAAATTTCTGCATATCTCACGACAGATGGTGACGAGTACCTAGGCCCACAAATCAAGGAAAAGTTCTTTCAAATGCAAAACATTGTCGTCCTCGGAACTGGAATGGCCGGGTTCGGTGCCGCTCACCGACTCCACGGAGCGGGCGTGACGCCCATGATGTACGACAAGAACGGTTACTACGGCGGCCACACAACGTCTTTCCGCTACGACACCAACTTCACCTTCGACGTCGGCCCGCATATTTCCTTTACCAAGGATCCCCGTATTCAAGATCTGTTCGCCGATAGCGTCGATCAGCAATATGAGACCGTGCAGATTAACTTGAATAATTATTGGCGCGGCTACTGGCCCCGTCATCCGGTCCAACTACACCTCCACGGACTTCCGGAAGACGTCATCGTTAAGGTCATTGCCGACTTCGTGGAGGAGCGGCAGGGCCCCGAGCGGCCGGTGAAGAACTACGCTGACTGGTTGCTGGCGAGCTTTGGCCGGACTTTCGCAGAGCTTTTCCCCATGCAGTACACGCGAAAGTACCATCTCACGACCGCCGAAAACATGAGTACCGACTGGCTGGGCCCACGCATCTACCGCCCTAGTCTGGAGGAGGTATTGCGTGGCGCGATCTCGCCGTCGTCCCCACACATTCACTACATCACTCACTTCCGCTACCCCACTTACGGAGGATTCGTATCGTATCTAAAGAAATTCGTTCCGCTCGGGGAGCTGAAACTGAATCATAAGCTGGTATCAATCGATCCTCGGACGCGACAGCTCGGCTTTTCGAACGGGTTCCTAGCACCCTACGACGCGCTCATCTCTTCAATACCGCTGCCAGATCTCGTTCGTATGATTCAAGGCACACCGCCTGATGTCTTAGACGCTTCCCGGCGTCTGGCATGCTCAACGTGTGTCCTCGTGAATCTTGGCGTGAATCGCGAGGACCTTTCCAGTGCCCACATGACCTATTTCTACGACGAAGACATTTGCTTTACGCGCATCAACTTTCCCCACATGCTCTCTCCCAACAATGTTCCCAAGGGTACAGGAAGCATTCAGGCGGAAGTCTACTTCTCTGACAAGTACAAGCCATTCACCGGCTCACCCGATGACTGGATTCAGCCCGTCATTGCCGATCTTCGTCGCTGTGGCATTCTCCGCGAGGAGGACCGCATCTTGTGCAGCAACGCGATGTTGCTCCCCTACGCCAATATCATCTTCGACCTCGACCGCACGGCCGCCCTCGAGACTGTGCACGGCTATCTTGACGATCTCGGTATCGCCTATTGCGGGCGTTATGGAGACTGGGGGTACATGTGGACGGACGAGAGTTTCAAGAGTGGGGAGCTAGCCGCGGAAAAGGCCCTATCCAGCAAAAGCGCTGCCTACGCCCCCTCAACAACGGGGGTTGCGACTTGACGTGGGATGAAACGGTTCAGGAGCCTAAGAGGATTGGGCTTCTAGAACATTTCGGTACAGGAAATCTCGGAGATGATGCCACTGTTGCCACTGTATTGCAGCAGATCAGGCGCCGATGGCCCGATGTCTCGATTACAGGCTTGTCGCTTGACCCCTCTGATTCAGAGGCAAGGCATGGCATTCCGTGTTATCCCATCCGACAGGGTAATTTGTCCTTCTCTCCCGAGCCGCATGAACCCGCGACAAATAGCGGAACAGTCTTTAAGGACAAATTGAGAGCCCTGCTCGACGAGTACCGGCTCCTCTTTCCGATCCAAAAGACGCGGCGGGTTTTTAAAGACCTCCTGTTTTTGATCCGGAAGCCATGGCATTTTTTTAGCGAACTCCTCTTCCTGACCAGGTCGTACCGGGTCGCAAAGTCCCTCGATCTACTTGTCGTATCCGGCGGCGGCCAACTGCTCGACGCCTGGGGTGGCCCGTGGGCATTTCCGTACACGCTTTTCAAATGGGTTTTGCTCGCCAAATTGGCGGGGGCAAAGTGCTATTTTGTGAATGTCGGAGCGGGACCGTTAAGATATCGTCTGAGCAAATGGTTTGTGAGACGCTCGCTGCTTTTCGCCGAGTACGTCTCCTTTCGCGACGAGAAATCCAGGGCCCTCATTAGAGAGATCGGATTCAAGGGCGAAGCGCCCGTCGTTGCCGATAGCGCCTATGCTTTCCAAGTTCCGGATTATGACAACAAGCCAGGCGACGCGCGACGAACGAGCGAACTGGTTATTGGTGTTTCTCCTATGGCTTGGCGTGATCCGCGCCGCTATTGGGATAAAGATCAATCCAGCTATGAGAGTTTCATCCGGACGCTCGCTGATTTCTGCGTGCGTCTCATTCGCAGCCACCATAGATTAAGGCTGTTTAGTTCCGATATCTGGTTTGATTCGCAAGCAATCGTCGATCTGGAAGCCGCCATAAAAAGTGAGCTCACAATCGACACGTCACCTTGGATCATCCACGAGCCCATTAAGGGCATCGACGAGTTTTTTTCGCAGCTGTCGCAAGTTGATTGTCTTGTCACATGCAAATTTCACGGCGTCGTATTTGGACATCTGATGAATGTACCTCTTATGGCGATAGCGCATCACCCAAAAGTCTCGACGTTGATGGACGATTTCGAGCTCACAGAATACTGCTTGGATATCAGCAAGTTTGATGTTGATGGTCTGACAGAGACATTTGAGCGCTTGGTGGCTAATCTCAATGACCTCAAAGTTCGTACGCCCCGCAAAGTGGCGTTTTATCGCAAGAAATTAATCGCTCAATTCGATCATTTGTTTCCTGTCGCGCACACAGAACCTGTTAAATGCCTAGAATTGCTGGAGAGCACAAGTTGACCGCGAATATGGATCCGCTCGTCAGTGTAGTTACACCAGTCTACAACGGCGAATCGTACCTGAGGGAATGCATTGAAAGCGTGTTGGCGCAGACTTATTCAAACTTTGAGTACATTATTTTAAATAACTGCAGCAAGGACGGAACACTTGCGATCGCTCAAGAATATGCGTCGAAAGACAAGCGCATTCGCGTGCATAGCAACGATACGCTGTTGCCCATTATTGCAAATCATAACAAGGCGTTCGGTCTAATATCTCCGGATAGCAAATATTGCAAGGTGGTTTCGGCCGATGATCAGATCTTTCCAGAATGCATCAGGCGAATGGTCGACTTGGCCGAGGCGCACCCGTCCGTAGGTATCGTAGGCTCATACCAAGTTAGTGGGAGCGGAGACGACTGGGAGTTGAGAATCGGTGGACTGTCATATTTTAAGGCAGTGGTTCCTGGGCGAGAGATCTGTCGTTTGCACTTGCTTGGCACGCTGCACGTTTTTGGAAACCCCACGTCAAACTTTTATCGCGCCGACCTCGTCCGGAACAGCGATGCTTTTTTTCCGAATGAAACCGCAGAAGCTGACGTAAGCGCATGTTTTAAGCACTTAAAGTCTGCAGATTTCGGGTTTGTGCACCAAGTATTATCGTACGAAAGAGTCCATCGGGAGAGGATGACAACGACGTCCATGGCATTAAATGCGTACCTGTCGTCCCGGATTAATGACTGTTTGACTTATGGGCCAATCTATTTGACCCAGGACGAGCTCGACATGCGCATTCAAGATTTACTTGGACAATATTATAATTTCTTGGCCAAATCCGTATTTTATTCCAAAGATAAGGCGTTTTGGGCCTTCCATAAGAAAAGGCTTCGCGAGCTTGGTTATCCGCTCGATACCGTCAGGCTCTCTATAGCAATTGTGAAGAAGTTGTTAAATTTAATCCTTAATCCAAAACGAAGCGTTGAATTGCTACTTGGACGTACCGATGGCGGCCAGATTTAACACCTCGGCTTTACAAAAACCCTATAATACAGTTACGGGACAATTTTCTTGGTAACACCCAGTATTGCTCCATGCCGACTTTACGCCAGTGGCATTGGCGAATGCGAACGCCGCTAATGCGGAGGTAAATCATGAAGGTCGTACTCTTTTGCGGAGGGGCCGGAATGCGGCTCAGGGGCTACGTCGATGATGTCCCGAAGCCCATGGTGCAGATTGGGACACGCCCAATTCTCTGGCACCTGATGAAATACTACGCCCATTTCGGGCACAAGGATTTCGTTCTTTGCCTTGGCTATAAAGGCAACGTTATCAAGGATTATTTTTTGCAATATGACGAGTCCGTCTCGAACGATTTTGTTTGGTCGCAGGGCGGCAAGAAGATCGACTTCATTAGCCGCGACATCGATGATTGGACGATAACGTTTGTCGAGACCGGCGCCAACGCGACCATCGGCGAGCGGCTTAAGGCGGTGGAGCCGCACCTGAAAAACGAAGAGATTTTCCTGGCCAACTACGGGGATGGCTTAAGTGACTTGAATCTTCCCGAAATGATTGACGAGTTCCGCGAGAGTAATGCGGTGGGTTCATTTCTCCTGGTGCAGCCGACGGCGAGCTTTGACATTGTCGAATTAACGTCTGAAGGCAAAGTGCGTCAGGTCTCGCCGTTGAGCCGGTCGGATATCTGGATCAACGGCGGCTTCTTCGTGTTTCGGAAAGAAATTTTTCGCTATATCAAACCAGGTGACGAGTTGGTGCGGGAGCCGTTTCAGCGATTGATTGACAAGGGTGCGTTGCTGGCACATAAGTGCACCGGTTTCTGGCAATGCATGGACACCTTCAAGGACAAGCAATGCCTTGAGGAGCTCAACCAGGGCAACCCTCCCTGGAAAGTCTGGAATCACATATCACCACGTATCAAACGAGTCGGTAACTATTCTGGCTAGAGCACATGATCCTTCTGAAACTGGACAGAGGGGCCAAAGGTGCGCTCCAGATACTGTGCCTCGGTTGTCATTCTGACGATATTGAAATTGGTTGCGGCGGCTCAATCCTGAGGCTCGCGGCGGAACACCCAGATTGCGTGTTCCACTGGGTCGTGTTCAGCGCAATCGGTAATCGCGCAGCGGAGGCACAACGCGCCGCTTCTCGGTTCGTCGATCCATCCCGCCTAAAAGGCCCGATCCTGAAGACATTCCCCGATGGTTTCATGCCGTTCATCGGGGCCGACATCAAAAATGTCTTTGAGGAATTGAAGCAGGCGGTTTCGCCCGATCTTATCTTCACCCACAACCGCAAAGACGCACATCAAGACCATCGCCTGATTGCTGAGCTGACCTGGAACACGTTTCGGGACCATTTGATTCTGGAATACGAGATTCCAAAATATGATGGCGATATGGGACAGCCGAGCGTTTTCGTACCTCTCACGCCGGAGATGTATGAAAAAAAAGTCCATTTGATTATGGACACATTCCGATCCCAGGCAGGCAAGCGCTGGTTTACACGGGAAACGTTTCTCTCGCTCATGCGGCTGCGAGGAATGGAATGTAACGCTGCCAGCGGCTACGCTGAAGCTTTTTATGCTCGCAAACTCGCGCTCTGAATTGAAGCGCCGACATAGGTCACGATGAAGGATTTACGCGAGAAGACGATTCGCGCCGGGTCCGTAAGACTTTCCGCGCAAGGGGCAAGTTTTCTGCTCCGTATCGGCTCGCTAATGGTATTAGCCCGGCTACTGGACCCGAAAGATTTTGGGTTGGTCAGCATGGTCACTGCCATCACGGGATTTTTAGATTTGTTTCGCGACTTTGGCTTATCGGCAGCTTCCATCCAGCGCCCCGCAGTCACGGAAGAACAGACTTCGACCCTTTTTTGGATCAACGTTCTGGCTGGTTTGATCCTCACGATGGTTGCTTCCACGCTTGCACCTGTTATCGGCGCTTTCTATCACGAGCCTCGGCTATTCTGGGTTACAATTGTCGTAGCAACGGGATTCTTCGTTTACGGAGCAGGAGTTCAACACGCCGCGCTTCTCCAGCGCCAAATGCGCTTTACGGCTTTAGTCATAATCGACATTTTATCCCTGATCATTGGCATTGCCGTCGCTATCGGAATGGCCATGGCCGGATACGGATACTGGGCGCTGGTTGGAAACATTTTCAGCCGCCCGTTTATCACGACTCTCGGCTTGTGGCTGGTCACCCGCTGGGTTCCGGGAATGCCGCGACGGGGCGCTGGAATTCGACCGATGGTTCGCTTTGGCGGAACAATGACCTTGAACGGTCTCGTCTCGTACGCAACTTTTAACTTCCAGCACGTGCTTCTGGGCCGTTTTTGGGGAGCCGACGCTCTCGGGCTTTACGGCCGCGCATCACAGTTGATTGGGATTCCCGTCGACAACCTCAACGGGGCGGTAGGCTCGGTCGCATTTGCCGCGCTCTCGCGGCTACAGGATGATCCGGAACGCCTCAAGCGCTATTTCATGAAGGGCTATTCTCTTGTTGTGGCACTGACTCTTCCGGCCACGATCGGTTGCGCTCTTTTTTCGGATGATTTGATTTCCGTACTTCTCGGGCCAAAGTGGAATGCGGTTGCAGAACTCTTTCGCATTTTGGCTCCAACGATTTTGGTTTTTGCCATCGCCAATCCTTTAGGTTGGCTGCTGAGCTCGCTTGGCCTGGTCGAGCGTAGCCTGAAGATCGCCCTCGTTTTTGCGCCGTTCATGATTGTAGGTTGCGTCATTGGGCTGCCCTACGGGCCAAGAGGGATGGCAATTGCCTACTCGACGGTGATGACGCTGGGGATCCTTCCGATTAGTGCCTGGGCTTTGCATGGCACCGTGATTCGCGTCTGGGATATCCTGCTGGCCCTTCGCCGTCCGTTGGTTTCGAGCGCCGTGGCTGCGGGCGCTGCTTTTGGGCTGCACCTTTTCTACGGCTCAACGTTGTCCCTTTTGCCTCGATTGTTATTGGAAAGTACCTTGTTCGGCACTACTTATCTCGGGGTGCTTTTGTTCGTGGCAGGCCGGAGAGCATTCCACCTCGATCTCCTTCACTGATCGAAGGTGAGAATTGGCCCCCGGTCGTCCGAACGGAATCTCCGCTTTGATAAGCGGCGGCTCCGCCGAGGTTGGCCAGGTTGCCATGCGAAACAGCAGCCGATTATAGACTTGATTGGGCATGCGACGGTCAAGGCTCGAGGGCAGCGGGCGGCCGCTGTAGAAGCCAAAATATCAGCCGACTGACGTGCGTGCCTCGGCATAGCGGCGACGGCGCGCGTGACCGCGGTACAGACTTAGACGTGCGGCATGATGGGCAAAGACGCCGAGCTGGTCCGCCGCGTCGAGAACTTTCAAGAGCCGTCAGGATGAATCAACTTGTTTGAGCGCCACACCATGATGCCGCTGCGCGAAACGAGCAATAACCCGCCAATGATAGTCACAATCCCAAAGCAGAAGATCTGGATGGCGGTCGCCGCGATGACCCCGATCGTCTGGGGGTAGCCGAAAATTTGGAACACATGCCCGAATACCAATTGGTAAGTGCCCACAAAGCCGGGGGCGGTTGGCACCAGCGTGCTCAGCGCGGCAAGGCTGAGAAGCATCAGGGTCTCGGGAATCGAAAGACTGATGGCAAAACAGCGCACGATGCTAGCGAGCGCCAAGGCCTCCAGCGCAAGTACGCCGATCGAGCACAACGCGACGGTCGCCGTATTCCCGCGGAGCACCGACGACATGCCCTCGACCAACCGGTCCCAGCGCACGGCAATGGCGTCCCCAATCCCGAATTTGCGCAAATCAATCCGTTGCGATAACAGGATGAAGATCAATGCCGCACCAAACAGAGAAGTTGACACCGCTCCTACCGTGAATATCCAGGACGTGGCGGCGAATGCGAAGCGCATGAATAGAATCCAAACAACACTGATCCAGAGTGCACAAACCAAAAAGATGCCGTCGTATACACGCTCAACGATGATGGTGCCAAACGAGGTGAGACGACTCAATTTAAAAACTCGGTGGGCATAATCGGCGCGAAAGAGCTCACCGACCCTCCCTGGCAATACAAAATTGACGGCATATCCGGTTACCAGCGCTTCGGCCGCATGACGCCATTTCACTCTGCCCGTAGCTCGCAGGAGAATGCCCCAACGCAGGCATCGGACGCCGATCGACAGCAGATAGAGGGCAACCCCGGCAGCGAGCCACTCGACGTCAACCTGTCGGAGCGTCGTCTTGATATCCGCGAGGTTGACATTGCGCATGGCGAGCCAAAGAAACACACCTCCAAGAAGGAAACCGATACCGCCCAAAAGCAGATGCTCTCGGCTTCGTCCGCCAAACAGGTTCTTCCGTTTACGATGACGAGTTGTCATTGTTTATTACCTGAAGCAAGCCTGACAAACGAACAGCGGCACACTCCCGGACCGCCCCTGCGGCTTAACTTCTTGCCTTCCGCTTAGACCGTTAGCATGCTCAGATTTCCGATCCCCGCACAAACCAGACATTCCATTGCTTCTTTCTTGCGCCACAAGGATTATATTTTGCCAATAGGAGGCGAAATCAAGCGCTCCGCCGTTCGCGAGACCGGGACTACGAATTTGTCGTGAACATGAACCAACTTCGGATTAAACGTCGTAGCGCCGATAAGCTTATTAAGAAAAACCATGCTACACCGAGGAAGTCGAAATACCGGCACAGTTGGACCTCGCATTGCAGATGCATCTCAGTAGACGAAGAACGCCGGTACAAGCCGCCTCGAATGGCGCAGCAGCCGTATCACCAGAAGCGAAACTTAAAAATGTACCACAGCGCCTTGAGGCCATCCTTCCAATTTATCTTCTTGCCTTCGGCATAGGTTCGGCCGAAGTAGCTGATTCCGATCTCATAAATGCGAAGGTTGCGCTGGCGTGCGATCTCCGCACTCATCTCCACTTCGATGCCGAAATCGTTCGCTGTCAAGCGTAATGACCGCGCGACCTGGCTCGTCATCATCTTATAGCACACTTCGATGTCCGTCAGGGTCTGATTGAAGATGAGATTGAACAGAAGCGAGATTAGTCGATTGGCGAGATAATGATGGAAGTAGAGCGAACGATGCGGGCGCCCATAGAAGCGCGAACCAAAGACCACATCGGCGACCCCGCGCACTGCGATGAGATCATACATTTGCCCCAAGTCGTTCGGATCGTATTCGAGATCCGCGTCCTGTATGACGAGGACATCCCCTGAGAACGCGGCGAATCCCGTCTGCAACCCACCTCCCTTACCTCGATTTTTTTCATGGTAAATGGGACGGATGGTGATCGTCGATATTCCCGATTCCTGAGCGAACTCGAGATTACCGTTGTCATCAAGCTCGACCGCCGAGCCATTGCGCGCTCCACTCGGAAAATTTTCTTTGAGCCACTCCCGCGTCCCATCGCTCGAACAGTCGTCTACAACAATGATTTCCTTGTTCACGTTCGGCATGCACCGCGCGACCACGATGAGAATGGTGCCCAAAGTAGAACGTTCATTGTAGACAGGAATGATAATCGACAGCAGCATGTCCAAATCACTGAAATGTTGCGGACGCTCAAAATGAACTCAAATTGTATTCATCCATCCGGAAGCTGTCACCCGCGAAGTAGTTGTCGTGCTCAATTCTGCGACAGTGCTTAACGCCTGCGCGAGCGCAGATTTTAACCTTAGTTATTTGGGTTAACATTACGCGGTTTACAGCTCTTTAATCAGAGGTTGTCGCCTCACGCGCTGTGTCATTAGCCAGCCGCTTCTGGCATGCTTCCAGGACTGGTTGATTCCTCCTAGCGAGAAAGCTCGGCAATGCCGTCCTCTCCGTGAATGCCTTCACGCTGTCACTGGATTGCCGTCGCATTGAGGCCACTGACCTACTGGAACAACCAATGCGTTGTGTCTCCGCATTTTTTCACAGTATATTTGCCAAAGACGTCTTGAGGTTATGGGATGACAGCTTGGCAAATATGAGCAATATCATCGTCGCGATTCACAACCGGCGCAAAATCGCGCTTGACCTACGGATCGGGGTAAAGTTTAAGAATAGAAATGAATTGCCAGATCGCAAAACCTAACTGCTCCTGCTCCCGCCCGTTACTAGGATTGACGATAGCTTCGGGAAGCTCAGTTTCAACAGTCGCCGTCCTCAGTGAAATGGATATGTGAACCGACCTATGTCACGCAAGTATATAGCAATTGTTTGTGTTGCCGCCGTTTTTGTCGGCACCTGTTATTTTCTATTTCAAACATTCGGCATAGATAAAGAATACGTGAAGTTAAAATTGAGCGAGTCTGGGGGCTCATTCCTACTCGACATGTATCGGTCGCTGAAAAGCAAACCCAGCATAATTCCCCCCGTGCCAACTGATACAAACAAGGTCTCATACTCGATATTCGAGAGTAACCTGTCTCTGAAAGAGCGCGCGGATGACCGTTTGGCTCTACCGGAGTTCAAGGTGGTTCCCGGATTAAGTAATAACTTTCAGGGTAAGACATACCGTTCATCGATTGCATTCGATACATGGCACCGCAGTCATTCAGACAATTATTCAAGCAATTATTCTCGATTGGACCAGATAAATAGACAAAATGTACACGACCTAAGCGTAGCGTGGATTTATCACTCTGGTGAAAGCGAATGGAACGAAAGCGTCGAAACGAATCCAGTAATTGCCGACGGAAAAATCTTTACCACAACACCCGCTAGTTACCTTGTGGCAATCGATGCTGTCACCGGCGTCGAAAAATGGCGCAATAAATATATCCATGACTTGCCTGCGCGCCGCGGCCTCTTATGGTGGCCAGGAAATGCTAAGTATGGCCCAAGATTATTTGTTCCTTCGTTAAGTGGAGTCTATGCAGTTAATCCTCAGGACGGACGAGTCATTCAAACCTTTGGGGATCTCGGCAAAGTCGGCCAAACATCACTCGTAGCGCCAGTCGTCGACGAGGATCGCCTTATCATCGCGACGTCTGCCCCGTCGATCGAGGCCTACAATGTAGAGTCGGGCAAGTTGCTCTGGAAGACCAAACTTCTAAAACCTCGCGCCTCAACAACACAAAATTCCAGCGAATTGCCTTTTGGGAAATATTTGATTGACGGTGCGGTGCCTTGGGGAGGAATTTCGCTAGATAAGAATAGGAAAAGGGTATTTGTGACTACAGGAAACCCTCGGCCCAGCCTGTACGGCGTAACCCGTCCAGGCAGAAATGAGTATTCTTGTAGCGTGTTGTCTATAAATACGTTGACCGGTAAAATCGAATGGTCATTCCAAGAGGTCGCTCACGATCTGTGGGACTTCGATATTCCATCGCCGCCGAACTTGCTTACGATAAAGAGGGAAGGACGACCGATTGATGTAGTCGCTACGGTGACGAAGCTCGGTAATGTTTTGTTGCTTGAGCGGGATACGGGGAAACCTGTCTTTGATTTTCGGTTACGCAGAGCGCCCGTTTCGGATGTCCCTGGCGAAAAGACCTCGCCTTACCAATCAGACGTACAAACGCCAGAGCCATTTTCGAAAAAGACTTTTGAGCCGTCGGACATTACAAATCTTAGCGCGTCTCAAACCAAAGCCGTTGCAAGGAAAACTAAGAACGCAAAGTTCGGCTTTTTTCCCCCTCCTATGGTTAATGGCAAAGCCGCCATTTTTAACGTCCATGGTGGCGCGGAATGGCCGGGCGCGGCGGTAGATCCAGAGAGCGGAATGCTCTACACCCCCTCCAACCAGATCCCTTGGATAATTCATCTGTACTACGGCGAGACCCCGCCAAATCCGGTTCGTTCATCTGATAAAAAGGGGGACGAAATCTACCAAAATAAGTGCGCTGCATGTCATGGCGTAAATAGAGAGGGATATTATGAAAAGGAATTTACCGGAGACCGGGTCGACCCGTCATTGGTCGGAATCTCCGCAAGTTATGACGTCGATTCGGTAGAACTGTTTTGGGAGAACCACGACGGAATTGTGAAACAAGGATCGATAGCGACCGAAGACATTAAGACAATAGCCAAATATTTGCGCGAAGCAGATCATTATAGCGATAGTCGACGATCATTGAATATCACTGGTACTTGGCAGATTTTACTCGACAACGAAGGTTATCCAGGCTCCAAGCCACCATGGGGACTAATCACTGCCACAGACCTCAATTCCGGAAAAAAGATATGGCAAATTCCCTTTGGCGAGTACCCAGAGCTGACAAAGCGCGGGATTCCTGTAACAGGGCAGCATAACTTCGGCGGCGTTATACTCACAAAAGGTGGACTTGTTTTCGCTACGGGAACGATAGATCAAAAGATAAGAGCATACGATTCCGCTACGGGGAAACAACTGTGGGATTATGATTTGCCGGCAGCCGGAAGCGCTCCGCCCTCTACGTATAAAATAGGAGATACTCAATTCGTTGTGGTGGTGGCTACCGGCGGCTGGTACGTAGGGTTTAAGAAACACTCGGACACGATAATTGCATTCAAACTGAAAAAACCGGCGGCAAAGGCAAGGTAGTCGCGCTCATCATGCCGCACCTAAGGTCAATCTTGCGTGCTGTCGGTCAGTAGCTTCACCTATTCCCCTGTTCAGATTCTCGAGGCCAGCCTTGCTCGGGAATGTGGCGCTGAAGGAGCTACTGTCAAAAAATGGTTGGGCTGGCCCCGCAAAGCGCGAGACTATCTACTCGTCTGCAAGGCAATTTGACGACGAGCGAGCGGCGGGCTAGCGCCGATTGTGGCGCTGACCGCAAAGTGGTCCATTGTCACTCATGCGAGCCGTCCTGGGCCAGCGGCTACGCGACCTCAAAGTTACATTCCAATAAGGGCTGATATTGCGTGTCTGAGAGGCATAACAACATATAGTCGATCATTCCCAATATTGTTATCCAGGTCTTCGCCATCGATATACCACAAATTTGTTGGCGGCGTCCGGAGGCACGTGCAAAAGTTCTGCTCGGGGATCCAGTATACCGTGTGTCAACCAGTTCTCGTAATACCGAGTGAATTTGCTGTCTCGCCGTAAAATTACATAGTCAACTTTTGCGAAATCGAGGAATCGAAGTGCTAAGGCACTGCCAGTGTAAGGAAATTGCACGTGTTGCGCATTCGCGTGAAAGGCCAGCGGCAAACCGGCGGCAAGATCCATAATTCGGACTCGATGATCTTGTTGATGTTCGATCCACGAACCCAAGTCTTTTTCGATGCGACTGGAAGGAGATCCAGACGTAAAGGGGGGAAGAGCCCTGACGCTTTTAAGCGGGTAGACAATGATTGCCAATCCTATCAGCCCAGGAATGATCCATTTGGAGATCACGGGACTAGCCACGATATTCCACCCTACGGCAGTGCTCGATGCCTTCGCCCACAGGCCAATCTCAACGAGGCCATTTGCTGCCCAGATCAGTAAGAAGGGGAGAAGCACAAAGTAATATCTTGGTTCGTCCCAAGGAGCGGATAAGGCTGCTGCGATGGAAGTAACCGGAACCAATGCTACAAACAATCGGCTTGAAGCCTGTGGTCGTCGCCAAGGTCGGCGAAGAGCACCCAACAGAGCTAAGGCCAGCAAGAAAGGCGGACCGAGCCAACTCGATAACAGCCGGTGGGCGACGACTGGGGCTTTGTGACGTACCGCCTCTTCGAGCAAATAAAACAGCTCTTTCGGCTTCACAGTTGTTTCCCGAATCACGTCGGCATTGGCGCGCATACCCGTTCCGGTCCCCCTGAGATGAGCGTCGATAGCATAGTCCGCCCAATTGTACGCTGTGGACCCGTAAATCATTCCTTCATCCCCCCAAGTGGCAGTTGGCGGGGAGTATGGCTCATGCCCATCGGGTAACCGGCCACT
>Ga0307444_1000705_pt1 | contig 15448 bp, 15 predicted proteins | sample SalMarSW160340MG_FD_202145 | JGI IMG/M metagenome (GOLD analysis project Ga0307444, IMG submission 202145) | Salt marsh sediment microbial communities from the Plum Island Ecosystem LTER, Massachusetts, United States - SW1603-40 | ecosystem: Environmental > Aquatic > Marine > Intertidal zone >... | reverse complement strand
CAAGATATAGAAACTCAGAATGTTTATTTAAGAGCTGCCACAATGGGGTGCCGATAGCCTGGCGTTTTCTCTTTGCTACATCGCAGATTACGAAATGTGTAAAAGCTCCTGCCATGTTTTCACAGCCTTCCTTTCCCCTGCCAATTATTTTTCCCTGGTTTTAGCCCCTTTTTTTCTTCTTGCTCTTGAATTTTTTTTCGTGTTCTTGGACTTGTATTTTTTTGTTTTGTTTTATTTCTTCGACAATGCTTAAGGTCTGGTTCCAAAACCCGGATCCGCCGCTTGCAAGTAATCCCAGCATGATACACCCCGGTATACCGATGCCTGGCCCTTTGAAGATGGTCTCGAGTAAGGGCTGGATTTGATTTTGAGATACGAGAGCTATTGCCGTACCTGCCAAAGCAGCAACAAAATGGAGTGTGACTCTGCGCCACCTTTCCTTTTTCTTGTCGTCGTGTTTTTCAGCGAGAAAAGGTATCATGCCTTTAACCATTTCAACTACCCTTTCAACCGATAAGCTCATGACCCCAAGTAATGCGATAATGCTCGTAATATCCATTGGCGTTCCCTCCTGTTTTGATATTAAAATTCTACCAATTCCTTGCGGGCCTAGAACTCGCTTGCAGCGCCTTCTCTTTTGAGCTGATAACGCAACCTGCTGCTCTGTTTGGCAAAGCAACTACTACCATGATCATCATAGCAGCAAAAGAACAACCGCTACTCAACCCGTTGATCTGTCGGTAAGCTCCTCAAGCTATTGTCAGCCATCCTTTCTCCCTAAAACTCTTGATCTAACGCTTATCATTGGAAATGCGGGTCCTGGATCAACCTTTCTTCCAGGAGAAACGTCGTCATGGCCCAAAATATCATCAAAGGAATATTTGTTATGCAAGGCCTGAGCTACTTCGCCCACAGTATTGATCTGAATTTCTGGGAAGATATGCCATCCAGCTACCTGATCATCATGTTTATGCTTCAGTTCCACAACCTCACTGTCTGCTATAACATTATTAGCCCAATTGATCCATTTTCCATCCGCACGCTTCACCAGTTTACCGGCATTGACCAGTTCGATGCCGATTGAATATTTATTCATCGATTCAAGTTCTCCCCAGTGGCTCCTGCCTGCATGCCAGGCTTTCTTGTTAAAACGCACCATCTGAACGATGGAGCCGTCAGTTCCGATAACGATGTGTGCAGAGGCCTTGGATTCCGGCTTTTTAAACCAGGAGACCGCGCCATCGAGGGTAGTTCCGGCCGTGTAATGAATAATGAGATACATCTGCTGTATCGATCCCGACTGGTTAGGAGACTCATCGAATGGCACCTGGTTGTCATCATCCAAGAACAGGTACTGGTCCTTGACCTTCATGGCGGAACTCCTTTCGTCATTGTTCAGAGCGGTTTTATGGGCCTAACGACCGGCTTCAGCCCCCGCTCGTAAACGGTCAGTTACTATGGTTAAGGCTTTATATCATATACTGTCTTTAATGTTTTGACCTATCTTGCCTTTTTTTTGACATATTTCGGCTTTTTTGAGGATGTGTAGACAAATTATTCTATGTTGAAATCCTAATCGTCTTCAAGGGCTGTTGACGGAAAATGAGGTTTCTTTCTTTATTGTATTGCATATGATGTGACAAAAATGATGAAAATGGTATTATGTGAAAAAGAAAATGAAAGAAAAACACTTCGGACCCATATGGTTCATCCCGGGTGAGCAGGGCGGCAGATACCCCTTTTGTCATTCGGTGTATGTGGAGGGGGTCGGGATAGTGATCGACCCCGCCTCCGATCGGCAGCGCCTTGCCCAACTCCACACAGATCCAGGCGTAAGCAGCGTATGGCTGAGCCATTGGCACGAGGATCATCTGATGCACCTGGACCTGTTTGAAGACGTACCGTTGCGGATCAGTGCGCCGGATGCCCCGCCGCTCTCAGATATTGACAGCTTTATGGATGCCTACGGTATGCATAACGCGGATGAACGCGCATACTGGGAGGAGAAATTGGCCACAGACTTTCACTTTCGGCCCCGCAAGCCAAACGGCTTCCTCAAAGAAGGTACGGTGCGTTTAAGGGACGGCCTGACCATAGAGGTCCTGAGCACGCCAGGGCACACGCCCGGTCATTGTGCCTTCTTCTTCAAAGAGCAGGGGGTCCTGTTCATGGGGGACTATGACCTCACTCAATTCGGCCCCTGGTACGGCGACGTGGAGTCGAGCATCGAGGATACCAGAGCATCGGTCCGTCGCCTGCAAAAGATCCCGGCGAAGGTCTGGATTGCCGGACATGAGACCGGCCTGTTCGAGGCAGATCCCGGCAAGCTCTGGGATCGATACCTCGATGTCATCTCCGTCAGGGAGGAGAAGCTCCTGGACCTCTTGCGGACGCCCCAAACCTTTGACGACATCGTCGGCGCATGGCTTATCTATGGAAGACCGCGCGAGCCCAAGGCCTTTTTTGAATTCGGCGAGCGTGCCCACATGAAAAAACACCTGGAAAAGCTCATGCGGGAAGGGACTGTGGGGATGGAAGTGGACCGGTATGTGAGATTGTAGGTGGGATCACTCCGTACCTTTGGCCTCTTGCTTGACAGGCCACCCCCTTTTTCGTATATTCAATCCAACCAAAAACGAGTTTTTATAGTTACTCATTCTTCCTGTACCAGAGAGGCAGCCAAAAAAATTTTTATGTGAGGCCCTCTGGAAAAATGATGAGTTCCTTAAACAAGCCATGAACAGAACACCGATGGCGCGGCCGGCTGAACCCGAAGAGATGGTCGGTGCCATCATCTTTCTGGCTTCGGATGCATCGAGCTATGTGACCAGGCAAGTTATTGCCGGCGGCGGTGGGGTGACGATATAACGCCTTGGAAGAAATGTGCATTAGGAATTCGTGAGCACATTCTCTCAGCCAAAAAATAACAAACTGAACGAGTCAAAAAAGAAAGGAGTTTTCCACGATGAAGATATTGGCTTTGAACGGGAGTTTTCGGAAGAACGGGAACACGGAAATTCTTTTGAAACAAGCACTGATGGGGGCTGAATCGGAGGGCGCACAAGTAGAAATTCTCCGGCTGACGGATTATAAAATCAGCCCGTGCCGAGGATGTGGGCTCTGTCTATTTCGGGAAAATGTCTGTCAAGTGAAAGATGATGATGTGAGCTTGATTTTTTCCAAAGTGAAAGAGTGCGACGGGGTGATTCTGGGTTCACCGTGTTATTTTTTGGAATTGACCGCCGTGATCAAGCAATTGATCGACCGGTGTTGGATTCTTGGCCATCAGATTGGAAAAATAAAAAAACCGGCGACCGTCATCGTTCCCTATGCCACGCGCGGCTGGATTCCCTACATTGCTGCGCAATCCAACATCCTCCTGAATGTGATGGGCTTGACCAAAATCAACGAGGCCGCCATTTGTGTCCAAGGGATATCCGAGGTCGTGCTGGACCAGGAGGCACTGGATGTGGCCTATCGTATGGGGAGAGAAATCGCCGTCGCCATCCGGAAAAAGGATTTCACCTACATGGGTGAAGAGGGGGTGTGCCCCTCCTGCCATGATTGGCTTGTGCGGATATTAAAAGATCGGGAAACCGTGGAATGTCCCACGTGTGGGGTCCGGGGCAAACTGAGTATGGTCAATGGAAAGATCCGCGTGAAATTTGAAAAGAAAGCTTTGAAGGACAATCGGTTTGATCCGGAGGTGTCGTATAACCATTTTACCTATCATATTGCGCCGTCCAAAGACTATTTCCTCCGGACAAAAGAGGAGAGAAAAAGCAAATTCCCGAAATATCAGGAATATTTGCCGGATTAAGGAGAGGATGCCATGACCGACTACGTGGTAAAGCTGCGGTACTATCCGGGGGATGCCTTAGAGGAGATTAAGGAACGCAACTTGAAAAGTCTTGCACTAAAGTATGGGGTGCAGATTTCTTACGAGAAGATAGAAAATCGGCAGATGAAACAGGGTCTCCTGATGGAGAACACCTTAGATAAGCGGATTGAAGATATCTCACAGGAAGTGATTACGGTATCCGGGGACCGAGAGAAAAAATTCGCCGACTGTATCCGGGCGCTCTATAAAAGATATAGGTGTCCCCGAACCGTATATAGTCTGTTAGGGAGCAATGAGGCCGGCGAGAAAATCGCCAAATCATTGATGAACATCCATGGTGGATGGTAACTGTTAACGATGATCTAAGTGATGTGCCGAATAAATCGTTGCCTTGTCAGCTTCTTGGTAAGTATAGCGACGGACTCCTCAAAATTTGCACGGGACTTTCCGTGAGTTGAAGAAAGGGGACCATAGTGCCTTTTAAAAAAGAGTTAGAAGAGTTACAACAAAGGAAAGAAAAGGCCCTCCAGATGGGCGGGGCGGAAAAGATCAAGCGTCGGCACGACCAGGGAAAGCTCACGGCCCGGGAGCGGATCGCCCGCCTCCTCGATCCGGATACCTTCCTTGAAGTGGGCATGTTCAATTGTTCGGATGTCCCCGGCATGGAGGAGAAGACCCCGGCCGACAGCAAGATCGGCGGCTACGGAACAATCGACGGCCGGACCGTGGCCATAGTCGCCAACGACTTCACCGTCCTGGCAGGCACGTCCAGCCGGGTGGCGGGGCGCAAGGAAGGGGATATCAAGCTGACCGCCGTGCGCAGGGGATTTCCCCTCGTTTACCTCGGAGAGGCCGGCGGGGCGCGCATGCCCGACATCATGGGCTCCAAGGGGCTAGCCTCCATCGGGGGCGGAAGGCATGACACCTTTCTCCAGATGATGAGCCGGGTGCGCCAGACTCCGATGATAGCCGCCATCATGGGGGAATGCTACGGCATGCCTACCTGGATGGCGTGCCTGGCGGATTTCGTCGTCCAGGTGAAGGGGAGCGCCATGGGGGTCTCGGGCCCCCGGGTGCTCGAACTGGCCATCAGTGAAAAGATCACGGACGAAGAACTCGGCGGCTGGCTGGTCCACGCGGAGATCACCGGCAATAGTGACCGGGTGGCCGAAGACGAGGAAGAGTGTTTCGCCATCATCCGCGACTATCTCTCTTACATGCCTTCCCATTGCGACGAGGTGCCGCCGGTAAAACCGGTCCCCAAAGGGTCGGGAAACGGCATGGACCGTATCCTGGAGCTGCTCCCTGAAAAACGCAACCAGGTGTACGACATGAATACCATCCTGCAAACGATTGTGGATGGGGAAACGCTCTTCCCCCTGAAGCCTACCTTCGGCAAGGGCGTTATCACCTCCTTGGCGCGCATCGGGGGTGAGGTCGTGGGCATCGTGGCGAGCCAGCCCTATTTCATCGCCGGGGCCATGGACACGAACGGCATCGACAAGGTGATCAGTTTTCTGGTCCTGTGCGATTCTTTCAATATCCCCCTCCTCTTTTTCCACGACACGCCGGGTTTCCTGGTGGGCAAAGAGGCGGAGCGCAACCGGGTCGCCGCGAGGGTGATGAATTTCATGAACGCCCTGGGACAGATCACCGTCCCCAAGATCGCCGTCATCGTCCGTAAAACCTACGGCATGGCCTTCTGGAACATGGCCGGCTCGGGATGCGCCACGGACTTCCTGGTGGCCTGGCCAACCGCCGAGATGAGCTTCGTGGCCCCCGAGATCGCCGCCAACGTGGTATTCGCGGGCAAGCTGCAAGACTCCCCTGAACTCGCTGCTCAGAAGGAACAGCTCGTAGAGGAGATGATCAAAGACAGCGCCCCCTACCCGGCAGCGGGGATGCATTACATCCAAGACGTGATCGACCCCAGGGATACCCGGAATTACATCATCCGGGCCCTGAGTATCTGCCGTGACCGGCGCACCGGCGGCGTCGGTCAACACCGGCTGGTAAACTGGCCGACGAAATTCTAGAAATAAAAAGATGGCTATCTGATCGGAGAGGAGTGAAGACTTCAAAAAGTTATTGCGTCTGAGGATCGAGCCAGTCGCCTTCAGCCGCCTGGAGAAGGAGAATACAAATGAAAACTATCGAACACCTATTAGAGCCCCTCAAGATCAAATCCATGGAGATTTCAAACCGGGTCATAATGCCGCCGATGGGGACCGGCCTGGGAAACGATGACAGCACGGTAAGCGAGAGGAACATAGCCTATATGAAGCGCAGGGCCCAGAGCGGCGCGGGGCTTATCATAACCGAGATCTCGGAAGTGCATCCGCTGGGGGCGGTAACCCCCCGCTGCCTGGGCGTGTGGGATGACCGGTTCATCCCGGGCATAAGCAAACTGGCGGAGGTGGTGCATGCCGCGGGGAGTAAGATCGCCATGCAACTCCACCACTGCGGCAGGGAAAGCTATCTTCTAACCAAGCAAAAAATGGCGATAGGCCCGTCGGCGGTCCCGAGCTACATCTTCGGATCTCTCGGGACCCCGCGCGAAATGACCATTGACGAGATCCATGAGACCATCGCCTCGTTCGGCGCGGCTGCCAGGCGCGCGGTTGAGGCTGGGTTCGATGCGGTGGAGCTCCACGGCGCACACGGCTATCTCCTCATGCAATTTCTTTCCGCGCACTCCAATAAGCGTACCGACGAGTACGGCGGGGACTTCAAGGGGCGCGCACGCTTCATGATCGAATGCATCCACGAGGTGCGCGCGCAGGTCGGGAAAAACTTCCCCATATCGATCAGGATATCCGGAGAAGAATGTATCAGGGACGGATATACCATAGCCGACATGCAGACCATCATCCCTGATCTGGTTCAAGCGGGAGCCGATATCATACACGCCTCGTTCGGAACGCACGCGAACGCCCAAGTGGGCATCGACGCCCCCAATGCGAGTGCCCCGGTGGAGTACGAGCAGGGCTTCAAAGTCTCGCTTGCCCGTAAGATCAAAGAGGTCACCGATGTTCCGGTAATTGCGGTCGGGCGCTTCACGGATCCCTTTTTCATGGACCAGGTGATCGTCAAGGGAGATGCGGACCTCATTGCAGTGGGCCGGCAGCACCTGGCCGACCCTGACTTTCTCATCAACGCGCGCGAGGGGCATCCGGAGGACACCTTCGAATGTCTGGCCTGCAATCAGGGCTGCATAGAGCGCGAGACCCTGGAGAGGGGGTCGATACGATGCGCCATAAATCCTGAAACAGGCCAGGAACTCATCTATCCCCGGGAACCGGCCGCTGAAAGCCGCACCGTATGGGTGGCTGGCGGCGGTCCTGCGGGGCTTACCGCGGCCTATGAAGCGGCGCGGCTCGGGCATAAGGTAACGCTCTTCGAGAAGGAGAAAGCCACGGGCGGGCAGATACAATACGCTGAAAAGGCGCCGCATAAGGCGGTGTACGGCAGGTGGATCAGCACCCTGACCCGCAGGTGTGAGAAAAAGGGAGTGGTAATAAAGACCGGCACCGCGCTCACCGAAACGATGATTGAAAAGTCAATGCCGGATGTCGTCATACTGGCCATCGGAGCGGATAAGGCTGAATGCCATGCCGAGGGTATCACGACATCGATCGTGTGCGACGCGTGGCAGATTTTGAACAGTGAGATTAAAGCGGGAGCACATGTGCTGGTAGTGGGCGGGGGTCTTGTCGGCATGGAGACCGCGGATTTCCTGTGCGACAAAGGGGTGAAGGACGTAACGCTGGTTGAAATGCTGGCCAAGCCTCCGGTGTCCGTTCTTTCCGCGCACGGCACCATGCTTTACCGCCGCCTCGCGGCCGCGGGCGCAAAGCTCATGTTCAACACCGCGCTCGAAAGGATTGAGGAGGGATCGGTGGCTGTCAGCACGGAAGGCAAAGAGCACAAGATTGAGCCTCTAGATCAGGTGATCATAGCGGTGGGGGTCACGCCGCGGAGCGATCTCAAGGAGTTTCTCACAAGAAAAGGAATCCGACACTTCATTGTAGGTGACGCAGACACACCCCGCCGCATAATCGAGGCGACCGAGACAGGGGCAACGGCAGCCTGGCAGATCTGAGCGGCACTACGGCCGGATCATCACCTTGACTGCGCTCTGGTCCTCGAGTTGAATCCTGAACGCCTCCCCGGCGTCCTCGAGGGGGAACGTATGGGTGACAAACCGGCCGACATTTACCTTCGCGCTTTTAATCAGCTCGATCGCGTGGGGGAAGTTCCCTCCAAGGCACCCGATGAGCTTGAGGTTTTTGCTGATAACGGGCATCGGATCCCATGAGAGCGGCTCTTCAAACACGCCGACGAGCATGATTTTCCCTCCGCCTACCGCCGCGGCGACGGCCTGATCGAACGTCTCCTGTTTCCCCGCGCATTCCACGATAATATCGGTCCCAAGCCCCGAGGTGGCTTCCTTGACCGCCTCAAGGGCGTCCTCTTTGGTTGCGTCCACGACCGGTTCCGCGCCGCACCTTCGTGCTGCCGCAAGCCGCGATTCCCTGTGGCCGCTCGCGATTATCTTCGATACTCCCATCGACCTGAGCACTTGCACCGCGTTAAGCCCGATAACTCCCAGGCCCAACACCAGAGCAGTGTCTTTCTCCGTCGGCTGCGCCCTTCTCACGGAAAAAAAGGATACGGAAAGGGGCTCTACAGACGCGCCGTCTTCGTAGGTGAGCTCATCAGGCAGTCTGAACACGTTGCGGCCAAGGATGGCGTTGGGAATCTGAACATACTCCGCCATTGCACCCGGAAGCTGGTAGCCCAGCAAAGCCATATCGGAACAGCGATGGGGTTTCCCCTGAAGGCACCAGCGGCATTCCCCGCAGGCGCGGAAACCGATTGCGGTCACGCGCTCGCCGGCCGTGATGTCCTTTACATGGTCCCCTACCTCGACTACGTCGCCGCTGAACTCATGGCCGAAAATGGTTCCTTCGCGCCCTTCGCTTTTATATACATGCAGGTCAGAACCGCAAATCCCGCATGTCTTTACTTTTATGATTATTCCGTCAGGATCAAAAACCGGGTCCGGTACGGTCTCTGTTCTGATGTCGCGCGCTCCCCGCAAAACCGCTGCTTTCATAGCTGTGTGTCCTCCCTGCAGATGATTACTGTTAAATAATCCTTTTATTCCGGCTTTTCCACATAAACTTTCATAAGGATTTTGCCCCAGCCCCCCTTGTCCAGACCGACATCCGCGCACTGGACGATGTTGAATTGCTTAAATTCGGGATCTGATTTTGAAATAAGTCGTTCATAGATGGCCGAAAGCTGATGAGACACGGGTCCCAGAGCGAACATGCACATCCGCTTCGGACACGCTTCGGTGATAAGCTGGCCGCCGGCTGTCATAACGAACCGGTCGCCCACCTTATGGTGGGCATGGCACCCATGAGATTCGATCACTTCGGCAATCACACGACACTTGACGAACTCGGGCGTCTCGGTGACCATCCTGACCTTCATGGGATCGGAGCGGAAGATTCGCATCTCCTCATCCGTATATCCCATGTGCTGCTGAAAACGATTCCAGATTTCCTCAGCTTTCATATTCTTCCTCCTGTTTTAGATGAAGTCAATTATCACCTAAAAGGAAAATGGGGCCAAATCTTTATCTTTGACTTTGCTTTCAGTTTATTTTAGCAGGAACCTCATAGATGCTTTTCTTCAACCAGCTATGTCAAGAATAAAGATTTGACTCCATTATACGGCCTAATTGTCTTGACACACAAGGTTTGTTTTCCTATATTCGCACTATGAAAAAGGAAGTTCTTATCACCTTATTCCTATCATTGACTGAAACAAAGGTCATGATTGGTCATGGTAAAATCAACAAATAACAGGGCTTGGTTTTTTGAAATACCTGCCCTATTGTTGCTTGGGTTCGTTGCGGTTATTCCATTAATTATGGTCGTGAATCGTTCGTTACATGATGTTTTCTTTCAGAAGTCCATATGGGTTGGCTTCGAATTTTATGAAAATATATTATCCACCAGCCGTTTCTGGCAAACCTTCGGCCGCAGCTTACTATATTCAGCTATCATTTTGATTATAGAAATTCCTCTGGGCATAGCCATTGCCTTATCTATGCCGAAGAAAGGCGCGTTAGTTGCCGTATGTCTAGTTTCCATGTCACTGCCGTTATTAGTACCCTGGAATATGATCGCAATCATTTGGAGTGTATTTTTAGATATTCTGGAAAAATTACTCTCAACAATAGGGCTCGATTTTGATTGGAAGTTAAATGCATTTCATACATGGGTCGCTATTGTACTAATGGACGTTTGGCATTGGACCAGTCTTGTGGTTTTTCTTTGCTATTCCAGCTTAACAACCATACCAGCTGCCTTCTACCATACAGCCGCCATTGATGGGGCGTCCCGCTGGAATGTGTTTCGTTACATAGAACTGCCTAAAATGAGAGGTGTATTGCTGATGGCGATACTGCTGCGTTTTATGGATAGCTTCATGGTCTATATCGAGCCTTACATGCTTAATGCAGGCGGCCCCCGTCGTTCGACCATGTTTTTGGGAATAGAATTAGGAGAAGATGTCCTTTCATTTAATTATAGCCCTGCGGCGGCAAGATCGATCATCTATTTTATTATAATAGTAATAGTATCGTGGATATTCAAAACCGCGCTCGATATTCACAAATCTGATAACAAATACGGTAAAAAGACCACAGACGCCAATGAGTAAACCAGAGCTTACTAAATTTGGAAACACAAAAGGTGAATGAATTTTGAAGTCAAAAAGTAGTTACCTAAAGCACCTACATTTTAGATGGTTGCCAACAACCTTTTATATTACATTCCTGTTCCTGCCGCTAATATCGCTTGTGTATTTAAGTTTCCTTACAATTCTAACTGGCGCTCCAACCCCCCCTGTGAGACAATTTACCTGGTCAAATTATATTCACATTTTTCAAAATCCTGCTTTGACTGCCTCCATCATCAACTCTGTAACGTATGTAATAATAAACATTCTCATTACCATCCCCGTTGCTCTAATTGCCGCATACGCGTTTTCGCGGTATTCTTTTGTGGGTGATAAACATCTTTTTTTTGGTTTCTTAACACTGCGAATGACACCGCCGGTGGTCATGGTCTACCCTGTATATCTAATATTTTCAGCACTGGATCTCGTAAATACGCCTCTCGCTATTGCATTGGCGCATTGTTTATTTAATGTTCCTATTTCTATTTGGGTGCTGGAAAGTTTTATATCTGCTATCCCAAAAGAACTGGATGAAACTGCATTTATAGACGGTTATTCTTTCTTTCGGTTTTTTACCAGAAAACTAATTCCGCTCATGGCGCCGGGAATCGCGGTGGCTTCTTTCTTTTGCTTTATGTTCTCATGGGTGGAGGTAGTCTTTGCCCGTATATTGACGGTGACCGCTGGCAAGCCAATTACTATGGCTATCTCAGCTTTATTTAGTTATAGAACAGATATAGGCCTTGTGATGGCGATGACTGTACTTTCAATTGTCCCCGGTGCTCTAATGATTTATTTTGTACGAAATCACATGGCTAAAGGTTTTACTATTAACCAGGTTAATTAAAGGTACCTAGTGCAAGGACTAACAAAAGGAAAATGGGGCCAAATCTTTATCTTTGCTTGCATTCTATTTTAGCAGGAAACTCATAGATGCTTTTCTTCAACCAGCCATGTCAAGAATAAAGATTTGACCCCAATTATATACGAAACGGACGGTATCGCCTGCAGCGGATTGTTAGACTCTGGCTACACGAATGTATTCTTCACTCTTTTTGATACCAGAAAATATGGAATCCAAATCATTGCTCCAATAATTGCCCGGCCCAGCTCTTTAACTGATTCAGGATCACTTTCAGCTGCTACAGCAGGAATTAAATTCGCAAAGAAGAAGTCGCTGACCACAAACAAAAGATTCAATGATAAAAATGCTATCATTAGAGTTGGGAGCCGATGAGACTTCGTAAAAAATAGGAAGACCAAGATAATATCGAAAATTATAAAAAATGCGTTTCCAACAATCTCGAAAGTTATTAGTGGCGCCCAAAGATGATGATAAGCTTCCGTCCCTGGTGTTGTGAGAATTTCCCAGTAGCCTTCTTGAAAAATTGGAAGGAAGTCATTTATCAGGCTAGCCACAAATCGTATTGGTAATACAAACAAACCGATTAAAGGTAGAATCAGCCACCCCCCTAAGCCCCTTGGATCTCCATTCTCTGTTGTCATTATTGTCTCCTCTAAAGTCTAACAATGAATAGACTGATCAGTAAAAGACGCCTCGCACCAAGGGTTGTCAGCCTATTACGCCGGCAATCCTATTTCTTCCCTATTCCTTGACTATTTCTCAAAAAGCAGCCTGTCCCCTTTTTTCATCTCGCTACACGCAATGGTAGGTCAATATTTTTTCACGCACTTTCTCACTCCCCCCTCAGTATGGTTTCTGCCCTAAGACATTACCGGGAGGATCATAATTGCATACTACCAGCATGTTGCCCTTGCATTCTGCTTTGGCACAGCCGACATGCGTGGTACCCTTCCATACCACTTGAGTATAATGGCCTGAGTCCTTCCAATTAGAGGAATTGAGCGCTTCCCCGTTATAATATATTTTTTCTCCCTCCCATGCCTTAACGGCATCAGCCACATCATAATATCCGGCAGTTCCCATAAAGAGGTTTTCACCGTACACATGTTTCCATGTGCCGGAACGTGGACGATGCTCCAGTCGGCACTGTGTCGACGCCAGGTGCTCCGCCCACTCCTGCGCATAAATCGCAATCTCTTTCCACCACATCAGAGGACCGACGCCCACCTCTGCGCGAGCCTTATTGTGTGCTTGAAGCAGGGCTTCAACTTCCTGCACCGTCAAGTTTGAGCCGATTGACGTACCATCGAGAATAGCCGGTGCGGCATGAGTGCTTTGTGTGCTTTCGCTCTGTGCCAGTGCTTGGGGTTGTAAATAGGATATTATTACAAGAACTAGTATGGCTGTAGCATTGCAGAATTTCATATCTCGCCTTCTCAAAAAGTCGGTGTTCAATTAAATGCCTAGATCGACCGTTTGTTTGTAAGAATGGACCTTATTCCACCTCTGCACCTCGTTCCACTAGCAAAGCGCGAAGTACGGATCTGTGACAGCGCCGTTCGTCGGCGCAGTAGCAGCCGACGGAAAAGTCGGATTCCTGTGAGAGAGCGGCAAGGAGGTCGAGGAGCCTGCTGTTCTCCGGTCTTGCCATCTCTGCTCGGTATTTCCGCAAGAAAGCCTGCCATTCCTTCTCCGTCTTTGCAGCGTGGCCCAATTTCATCGTTTCCAGGCTCGGAGCCAGGTTCGGGAACCATACGTCATACCAATTCTGCGAGGAGTACTCGCTCTTTTTGACGCCGCGGGGCGGACGCCTGACCGTCCCGATGCGAAGACCTTCACCCGGAAGCCTCTCTGTCCCGAGCCGGACGATGCGTACTGTCATGATCTACCAAATCAGAGACGTCGATCGATGTGTCCCGGTCCGCCGCATTCAGGCGTATAGCAGGTCACGTTCCTAAACTCACACTTCTTTTTGCATGACGGACATGCCTCCGGGGGGACTTCGGCCATCATGGTATACCCGCATTGATCGCATTTCCAAAATGTCTTGCCGCATTCAGGGCAGATATCGTCCTCAAATTCCTCTGTTGACGTATATCCGCAATTTGCACATACTTTTTTCTCTTGTTCTGCCATGGTATCCTCCTTATTATTTAATAATCCTTAACATCCAACAGTTCAAGGCCCCACTCGTGCTCATCAGCCGAGCGGCTTTCTGCGTCGGCTGGATTAGCCTCGTTATTTTTTCTCTATTACAATGTGTAAATTTAAGTTCTCTATTTGCCGACCTGCACGGCCACGAATCGAGGCCAGTAGAGGGTCCGTTCGCCGTGCTCCGTGAGGAGATCGGCGAACTCGAAGCTATTCGTGGCGTACGTAACGACGAGGTCCGCGGGGTCCGGACCTACAAGCTCGGGATGTGCCTTGGCAGCGTACACGAACGGCCGTGGCCCATCCGACTCAGGCGGACGGTATACGATGGCAGGCGAGCTCCATGGCCCGGTGAGGGCCGGGGCCGTGCGCATGCCGATCTCTGTTGCTCCGAAACCATAGCTCGTCACGTGGATGAACGATCCAGTGCGCGTGTCCCAATGAACGGAGCACTCGCTCCCCGCATCGTCGAGCACGATTGCCGGTCCGTCTTCACCGAGCATCGAGGCTGGAACCCAGCCTCTGGCATCCCCGGCCCACCACTCTGCCTTTGTAAGATCACCTCGAGCCAGGGCATCTGCCGGATAGCGGACCAATGCGCCGGCGTGCGTTCCCTCTTGGCGGATGGCGACTGCAACGACGTATCCGTTTGCCTGAACCACGGCGGTTGCAGGCACCGCGTCGAAGGTGTCGGCCTTGGCGTCTTTGATGCGCGGCCTCCACGCCTGGAGGGGCTCATCCGCGTTTGCGATCACGGCGATCGCGTACCCGACCGGCTCAAAACCTAAACCCTTGCCCGGCGTTGCAACGATCGCGTACAGGAAAATGACCAGCGGACCTTCGTCTAGGCGAATTCCGTGCCCGGGCCAATAGAAGTGCTCTCCGCGATCAGGGAAGAACGCAGCCGGCGAACCGTCTGGCTCCTGCCCCCACCCGAAGGCAATTGAGGCGGTGCGAGGATCTTTCCCCGTTTGGATCGCAACCGTATTGCGCACCAATGTTGACTCCGAGCGCACGTGGGCGTTTGAGGTCGCGATGAATGAATCGCCGAAGAGCCACAGGATGCGATCATCAGAGAGCCGTATGGATAGCGCTCCGTCACCGCCGAGCCAGCGCGGGTCCTGATGGAAGAGCCTCTCGGCTTCTGGAAATGGACGTCCAGAAGGCCCGCTCGCGATACATCCTATTGACAGGCTAGCGACTATTGCCAGCGCCAGCAAGATCAGCAGCAGCCGTATCGGCACACGGCTTTGATAGGGCTTTATCAGAAGCCTCATGTGTGTATCTCTTTTCTTAAGCAGCTAACGGGCCCAAAAAGGGATTGTGCCATGTCAAGACCTGATCCTGATTCCTCCTTTTAAGTAGGCTGTCCCCCCAATTCCATCCCGCAGCCTCACTGATCTGAAAGCGCAAGCCTAAAACCCAGGATGTCGTACCGGGAGTCGGGCGTTAACCAGCCGCGATGCGCCGAACGGCAGTCCCTGGCGAACTCAAACCAGCTGCCGCCGCGTCTGATTCGGTATATGCCGGAAGATGGTCCGACAGGATCAGTCACCGCATTATCAGGATAATCGTCATACCAATCTTGGCACCACTCCCAGACATTGCCGTGCATGTCATACAAACCCCAGGCATTGGGCTTGAAGCGTGCGACCGGCATTGTTCTTCCACGGTTTGGTCCCTTGCCGCATCCTGGCATTGGAAAATCACCCCTATAATTGGCTTGGACGGCATCCAGGCATTTGCCGGTATGAAAGGGCGTGGTTGTCCCGGCCCGGCAGGCATACTCCCATTCCGCCTCGGTAGGCAGGCGAAATTGTTTGCCGGTCATTTGA
>Ga0307444_1000703_pt1 | contig 15462 bp, 10 predicted proteins | sample SalMarSW160340MG_FD_202145 | JGI IMG/M metagenome (GOLD analysis project Ga0307444, IMG submission 202145) | Salt marsh sediment microbial communities from the Plum Island Ecosystem LTER, Massachusetts, United States - SW1603-40 | ecosystem: Environmental > Aquatic > Marine > Intertidal zone >... | reverse complement strand
TCAAAACCGTTACAAAGATACAGTTTTGTAAGCTGAAACTTCAGACCGATTTAGAATTATCATGCTTGTGGAATCGCTTTGAATAAAAAATTGCCTGTTGGTTATTAGACTGTTATCTAGTATCATAGGATTTTGCTCTAACACTGCTGTTAAGGGAAAGCCTGACAACATGAAACTCTTAAGTAAAAAAAACACATTCACCCCTTTTATCGTCATTTTCATCCTTCTCATAGTCCCGGACTCAGCTCTCACCACCAAACAAGTGCAGGATCTTCAACTCCAACATGAAGCGATCGCGATCAACATCGAAGTGCCGGTGAGAGTTTTTAAAGGGGATGTATTCATCGACGATCTATCCCTCGATGATTTTGAGCTTTACGAAGAGGGAAAACTCCAGAAAATTGAGGCGGTCTATCTGATCAAAAAAAAATCCATCGAAAAAGAAGAGAGCCAAAAGGAAAAAGAGGAAGCGAGAAAAATCTACCGCCCTCAAGTCTCTCGCTATTTTGTTTTCGTATTCGCGGTGTATGAATACCTGCCTAAGATCAACGAGATACTCGATTATTTTTTCGATGAGGTTTACCTTCCCGGAGACACTCTGAACATCGCAACCCCAGTCAAAACTTACAACCTGAATTCCAAAGCCATTGCAGAAAATATTTCCAGCGAAGAGATCAAGAATAGGATGAAGCTCATATTGCGCAGAGATATCCGCATCGCTAGCGGTACATACAATACTCTCATAAGGGATCTCGAAGCGTTTGCCCTTGAATCGGATGCAGAAAACTACATGAGAACAATGAGCGAACTCCAAAAATTCCGGTATGTCGACCTCAGCGTTATGGAAGGATTTGCCAGTTATTTGAAGATGAAAGAAGGCCAAAAACATGTGTTTTTGCTCTACCAACAGGAAAACATTCCCCTGATCGGCGATTTTGCCGATATGACCAGTGCCGATGTTGAAATTTATGATCCGACACGCCCGCAAGGCATGGACATGGCTTCTCAGGTTTATATAACAGACCTTCTGCAGAGCATCACATTCGATACAGAAAAAATCAAGAATCTTTTTGCTGACTCTTCCATCGCCGCTCATTTCTTATATGTCACAAAACCCCTAATCGACAGTATCGATATCGAAAGGCAAGGATCACAGAAAGGATTAAGACATAAGGATATCACCGAGGACGTGTACAACGCCTTTTTACAAATAGCCAAGGACACAGGGGGTATCATCGAAAGCTCTGCCAATGTCTCCAGTGCCTTTCAAAAGGCGGCCTTTGCTTCAGAGAACTACTATCTCCTGTATTATTCCCCAACAGATTACAAGACGGACGGAAAATTCAAGAAAATCAGGGTCAGAGTAAAAGGAAAAAATTATCGGATCAATCACCGGGCAGGATATATCGCGGATTAAATTTTTTTTGGGAAAGGGCATTCTTGCTTAATAAGGGAGAAAAAATATGTCGGTCGCAATGAAGGCTCTCAAACTGATCTCCTATTTTGTTTTACTTGGAATATTGATTCTCGCTATCCAGTTCCAAGTATTCGCTCAAGAACCTGTGCCACGAACTTCATACTTGGAATACGCCAAAAAAGCGGCGGACCACACATGGCAAAATTACGATAGCCTGATTCAGCGCTGGAAAGAGGGATTCGATCCTGAAAGTGTGTTCGGCTACCGTCCTCCAGGGGGCCTGCTGGAGATGGCTGTCATTTATACCTATCTGTATGAGCAGGAAAAGAATCCGGAACATGCTATCCGTGCCAAAAAAATCCTTCTCACCTATCCCGACTACAGAGCCGCTTATCCCGAATGGGCGAAGAAAAAACGCCCGGACTATGAGGATGGAATCCCTATGCTCCCGGATTTTTTTACCGTGATGCGTTATCTCAGGGCTTATGATGCTCTGAAAAAAACCGATTTTTTAGATGCAAGCGAAAACCGGATGATCCAGGAAAACATCGCCCAAAGCATGACTTACGTCCTTCGAACCCAGGAATGGGGGCCGATGAACCGAACAGCCCTAAGGGCGGAATCCCTGGCGTGGGCTGTTCGGACAATGCCCGACCATCCGGACACCAAAAAATGGGAGATGCAGCGCAGGGCTCTGGGAGACGACAACTGGGGGAACTGGCAGATCGAAGATGCCACCATTTATCACGGGGTTTGGTTATACGCTTTGTTGGGGTATGCGGACGCGATGGGCAAATTAGGTGAGCTCCTGGATACACCAGAAATGTTTTATTATGCCCAATATTTTCTCCACTTGATGTGCCCCGCAGGCATGATCCCGGATTTCGGGGATGCCAACTGGATGGCCAATTGGCCACGTTTTTTGGTCTTTTTCGAGGCCGCAGCCAATCACTACCAGGATCCCCGGCTAAAATGGGCGGCCAGCACGATCGGGCGTAAATTCATCGACTTCGACGATCCTAAAAATATAGGGCTCGCTTACAATTTTTTGGACTGCTATCTCTGGGGTGGAGATGGTATCCCTGTCCAGCCACCGGATTCTATGTCCGAAGAGGTGATGGAGGATGTGCAGGGGAAAAAGATAGTATTTCGAAACGGCTGGGATCCGGAAGCCTCCTATCTTTTATTGAATTACAGGGATGAGGGTGACGGGGGTTTGAATTTCCGGGACTATTTACGGGATACCATTCCAGTGGAAGAAGAAAAAATGACCCACGGGCACGCGGATGAAAACAGCATAGTTTTACTGATGTCCGGAGGCTCAGTTCTCCTCCACGATGGAGGCTACCGTGATTATATGCCCAGCGGTCCTTTCGGTGCCTATCGACAGGATTATTTTCACAACCGGTTATGTGTGAGGCCTGAAAAAATCTGGATGGGCCAGAATCAGGGGGAATTCCGGTACAGCATACGGGATGCTATCCCTGGGCAGGGCGTTCTTGATTTCCTGCACAATGCTGGCTCCTATCGCCGGGTTCGCACACAGAAGGTGGACTTTCTGAGTCTGGATGATTTCGATTACAGCCGCACGCGGCTGACGGACGAAAGCATGGGCTACACGTGGGACAGAGTCATCGCCTATGTCAAAGATGCGGGGATGTTTGTCGTATTCGACATCTTCAAATCCCTGAAGGAAGAATATTTCACTCTGGCCAATCTGTGGCACACCCGCAAAATATTAGCTCAAGGGAATCATTGGTATGACACGGTTTATGACAGAATCCAAAACGACGAACTTCCACTCGATCAACACCTGCTGATTTTATTCCCGGAAACCCATTTCAGGTTGGAGGGGATTGAACAGGAGAAACGGCATTACCAGCCGGAGATCATGATCCACCAAACCACGGCTCAACATTTCGAACTGGGTGAAACTGTTGGTTTTATCACTGTCCTCATTCCCCTCGGGCGAGATAAAAACCCTGAAAAATGGCTGGATAAGATCCGAGCTATCCAAATAGATCCTGACCGGGCAGGACTTGGCGTTGAGATCGACTCCGGAGACCGAAGCATCGTCATCGGGGTGAAAAACGATCTGCGCATGGATATGGCCAGGGACTGGCGCCGCCCGAGGTACACCTATGAAGCGGGAAAAATAGGATTTGGGGAATTTGAAACCAACGGCGATTTCCTGTTCGCTTCCCTTAAAAATTCGAAGCTAGCCTACACGATCATCAACCTGACAAAGGCTTTTTTCAAGGATAAACCATTATTCGAAGCCAAGTCCTCTTTTTTTGGCCTGGCATTCGATGCTAGCCCGTATACAGGGGGACTGGGAAAAATTCGATACTGGAGAGACGAAGTCGTCATAAACAGATGATCCTCAGGCCAACTAGGCTATACTGATCAAAAAAAAATAATCAAACCCAATCAAGTCCTTGACAAATCTAATTATTTTGATTATTCTGATTATTCTGAATAATATGATTTATCAGGAGGGCCACACAAGATGACTCAAGAAGAAAAGTCAGAATTTGGCTGTGAATCCGGCAGAAAAAACTGGGGATGTTGTACAGTAGAGTCTGTGGTCAGCATCGATGAGCGGGGTCAAATGGTTCTTCCCAAGGAGATTCGGGAAAAGTCAAAAATCTGTGCTGGGGATAAATTGGTCGTGATCTCGATTGAAAAGGATGGCAAGTTTTGCTGTCTGTCCTTGATCAAGGCCCAAGATTTCGAAGGGATGGTCAAAAACCTGTTATCTCCGATAATGGCAGATACAAAAACGAAAAGGAGCGTCTGATGAAACAGAACCCAAAATTAAGCGATAAAAAAATCAAAGGGATCGTCAAGGAACGCTATTCACAAATTGCCAAGCATAACTCCTCCTGTTGCGATCAAACAGAACGATACTGCGGACCGTCAAACATGGCGGAACACATTGGCAAAGTCATCGGATACAGTGAACTGGAACTCGGTTCAGTCCCAGAAAACGCCAATCTTGGACTCGGGTGTGGCAATCCTGTAGCTCTCGCCTCTCTTCAAAAAGGCGAAACGGTTCTGGATCTAGGCTCTGGCGCGGGTTTCGACTGCTTTCTCGCTGCCAAAAGAGTCGGCAAAAACGGGAAAGTGATTGGCGTGGACATGACGTTTGATATGGTAGAGAAAGCCAGAGAAAATGCTCAAAAAGGCCGGTATGAAAACGTGGAGTTCTTGTTGGGAGAGATCGAGAATATACCTTTGGAGCCGGAATCCGTGGATGTGATAATCTCCAATTGCGTGATAAATCTTTCGCCGGACAAAAAAAAAGTTTTCCAGGAAACATTTAGAGTTCTCAAACCTGGAGGCAGATTAATGATTTCAGACTTGGTCCTGTTGAAGGACCTGCCAGAATCTGTCAAAGAATCTGTCCAGGCTTACACTGGCTGTATCGCAGGTGCCATGAGAAAAGAAGAATACATAAAACTCATCCAGGACGCCGGTTTTCAGCATATCGATGTTCAAGGGGAAGAATTCTTCTCTCTCGGTTTGGAATCAGAAGATGCTATGGCAAAAGCTATCGTTGAGGAGACGAAGATCCCCCTTGAACAACTCAAAGAAATTGCCAGTTCTGTGGTGAGTATTAAGATAGGTGCGGCAAAACCGATGTGCGGATAAGACCCCTTCCCCCTAGAACCGGAACAGGTTGTTACCCAGTTTTTTCTTCTCCTCGTTCCATCTTTTCACCAAATAGGGTTTTTCCTCTTCGAACACCCTGACGATCTTTTCAAAATATTCCTCGCACTCCTTGATATCCATGTGAATGGTCTTATTCACGAAGGAGAGGATCCGGGAATGGTAAAACGGGATCATGGACTCTACGATCATTTGCTTCGGGATCTGGTTGTTACGGTAGGCAATGGCGAAATTGAACAGGATACGTGCCCAGAGATCGCTGCTGTAATAGAATTTTTCTTTGGGGATATTTTTTATTTTTTTGATTTCGGTAAATTCTTCATTGGGAAGGATATTTTTCCATACTTCCCCATACCGATCAAAACCTTGGACAAAACTAACGTAGAGGGCATCTGTATCCACAGAAACTGGTGGAGGAGTCTCCATGGCTCCCAACCCGAATCCAAAAATGCTGCTCGGCCAGCTTTCTGATGTGTCTTTCCAGAAATATTCGAAGTCAATCATCAGCTCGAAAAAGGTCATGATCACCTGCTTGAACATCGGCCCCAGGTGTTTTGCCGGATCCTTGGCTCGATGAGATTTTGGGGAACCCAAGAAGGTTTGACAGACCTTGAACCTGCGGGCGATGGCGACAGTGGTCATCCAGATATCGATCCCGAAATGAGCCACGTTTTCTGTCCAGGTTTTTTCGGACAGGAATGCTTGAGCCAGCCGTCTTGAAAAACCGAAATCTCCCCCGATGGGTTGTCTAACTCTAAGCCCGAAAAGGGTTCTCAAAAGCGGATAAGCGATGTGATTGGTGATGGAACCATCGTATTTGTGGCGGATATAGATGGGAGTCACATAGTTGAAGCCTGCAAACAGGGGCTCCCCCAGGTATTGGATCCACTGGGGCGTTATGCTCTGAAGATCGGCATCCACGACAACGGCAGCTTTAGCCTCGAGCTCGACGACGGCCTCGAATAAATTCCTCAGGTTGTTCCCCTTTCCTCGAATATCCCCCGTTGTCGAAATGTAAATCTTGGGAACATCGGTGGGAGTGTTCAAAAAGGCTGTTTTTGTCCCATCCGGCGAATTGTTGTCAATATTGATGATAACGGATTTTTTATCCGGAAAAAACTTGCACAATCCTTGACTGGCCATCTTGGTGGGATGAGAGATGGAATCAGCTTCATTAAAGGAAGGTATCCCCACGACAAAGTCGGCTTTTTTTACATGTTCAGGATTTTCGATAATCACATCCATAGGTGTTTCCTTTTCGCCAATAATAGAATGAACCGGACAAGAGTCAAGATTGTTGTTTCTGCGTAGCTTTTTTGTTCATATCCTTGGCGTGGTTGATCAATTCTGCCAAACGGTCCAGAATGATCCTCACTTTTATGTTAGGTAATTTTCGCTTCCCCGACTGTTGGGTTTGAAAATTTTTTTTCAGGAGCGTTTCGATACTCTCTTTGTCCATCCATTTGCACAAAAAGTCATCCTCGAAGAGTTCAGCTTTCAGCTCCTCATATTCCTGACTCATCGCCAATATTTGAAATTCTTCCAGCAACTCATCTCGCCACTTCTGATAATCTTGAGAGGCATAGGAAGGGATAGGGCCCAGCATTTTTTTGGCATTTTTCATCGCGTCTTCGAAGAATCCTTCGGCATCCCGGAGCAAGTTTCTAGCTTTGTAATATTCAGCCGTATTGAAATCCCCCTCATCTTTCAACAGAGCCTGAAAGACATCGACAGACTTACTCAAATATTCCCAACACTTTGATGCTTTCTGATAGATGAGATTTTCTGTTCCCTGTTGCATGAAATTCTCCCGGCAAAAATCTTTAGGGACTGCCATTATATACAATTTTCCTCACCGCTACAACAAGGGAACGTCCCCAAATTGACTTCGGTGTTCGGGTCTGATATAAAATTTATTTCCTTCTTGACTAGATAAAAGAGGAGACTCGTCATGCAAAAAAAAGTCATCTTTGTTTTACTGATCGCAGCTTTTTTCTTACCTCACCTTTACGCGCAAAATAAGATCACGACGCCAAAGGAGGCCATGGGCTATGATGCCGGAGAGGATTATTTTTTGGCCTCCTTTACACAATTAGTGGACTATTGGAAAAAACTCGCTCAGGAAAGCGAAAGGATATCTCTGGAAGAGATCGGGAAAACAGCTGAAGGAAGGCCTCTATACATGGCCATCATAACTTCCCCTGAAAATCAAAATAGCATCGAACACTACAGGGAAATTTCAATGCGGATGGCGCTAGCTGAAAGCCTGACAGACTCACAAGCAGAGGAACTGGCAAAAGAGGGAAAGGCCGTGGTGTGGATAGATGGAGGGCTTCATGGAACAGAAGTCTTAGGAGCTCAACAGTTGATCGAGCTTGTCTACCAGATGGTCAGTGGTAATGACGAAGAAACTTTGAGGATCCTCGACAACGTCATTCTCTTGGCCGTTTGTTCCAACCCTGACGGCATGGAACTAGTCGCTGACTGGTACATGCGCGAACCAGAGCCGACCAAGCGCTCCACCAGGGGGCTTCCCCGGTTGTACCAAAAATATGTCGGTCATGACAACAACAGGGATTTCTACATGTCGACCCAGGTCGAGACCGAAGCTCTCAACCGCATCCTTTACAGGGAATGGTTCCCCCAAATCGTGTACAATCATCACCAATCAGGGCCTGCAGGCTGTATCCTTTTTGCCCCGCCTTTTCGAGATCCATTCAATTATTGTTATGATCCCTTGATTCCTGTCCAAATTCAACTCCTAGGAGCGGCAATGCATACCCGTTTTGTCCAGGAAGAAAAGCCCGGGGCCACCATGCGGTCAGGAGCGAGCTACTCGATTTGGTGGAACGGCGGATTGAGGACAACCGTTTACTTCCACAACATGATCGGCATGCTGACCGAGACGATCGGAAATCCGACTCCGGTAGAAATACCTTTCATCCCTGACATACATGTACCTAACAGCGATTACCCTTTTCCTGTCGCTCCCCAGAGTTGGCATTTTCGCCAATCAGTGGATTATTCTATCACTGCTGACAAGGCCATCCTCGATTTTGCATCCAAGCACAGCGATGAATTTTTGCTCAACATCTATCGCATGGGCAAAAGATCCATCGCAAAAGGCAATACCGACAGCTGGACCATCGTTCCTAAAAACATCGAGGCCCTGCGGGATAAGATCCAGGCCGATCAAGCTCAAACAGAAGGACCAGGCCGGTCCCGTGGATTCCCTCTTAAATATTATGATATGCTCCACGATCCCACCACTCGGGATCCCAGGGGGTACATACTTCCTGCCGACCAACCCGATTTTTTGACCGCTACCAAATTCGTCAACACCTTGATCAAGAACGGCATCACCGTTCATCAGGCCAGCCGGGATTTTGAGGTTTTGGGAAAATCTTACCCGGCCAGATCCTACATCATCAAGTGTGCACAAGCTTTTCGTCCCCACGTGCTTTCCATGTTCGAACCCCAAAATTATCCCGATGACATTCCCTGCCCGGGGGAACCCCCGAGACCCACTTACGATATGGCCGGCTGGACTCTGGCGTACCAGATGGGGATTTCCTTTGACAGGATCCTGGAAGGATTCGACGGTCCATTCGAAAAAATACAAGGTTTCGCAGAGACTCCAGCTGGTAGCACCAGCCATGCCCGCAATGCTGTGGGATTTCTGTTGGACCACAGGATTAACGATGCCTTTATCGCTACGAACAGACTTTTGGAAAACAAAGAAGAGGTCTACTGGTTAAAACAACCCTTTAAAGCCAACGGAAAAAACTACGCGGCAGGCTCTGTGTACATTCCGAACAAAACCTCGACCGCAAAACGGCTGGAGGCCCTGTCAAACGAACTAGGATTGAAGTTCGAAGGGACTGACAGCAAGCCTGTGGGGGAAGCATACCGTTTAAAACCTCTCCGCATCGGCCTCTGGGACCAGTATGGAGGCTCGATGGCTTCAGGGTGGATCAGATGGCTTTTCGAGCAGTTTGAATTCCCATTCGAAGTGGTCTATCCCCCATCACTCGAGTCTGACCACCTTGCCGAACAATACGATGTCCTGGTGTTTGTCAGCGGAGCCATTCCAGGCTTGAGCACACAAGAAGCCCGGCAGTATGGCCGCTCCGAACCCATGAAGCCTGAAGACGTCCCCCCGGAGTACCGCAACCGGTTAGGGAATATTTCCGTAGATAAAACCGTGCCAAAAATTCTCCGTTTCCTGAAAGATGGAGGAACCGTTTTAACCCTCGGAAGCTCGACAGCTTTGGGTTTTCATGCCGGTCTCCCCATTAAAAATGCCCTGGTCGAAAAAACACAGGATGGAACCGAGAAGCCTCTATCGAGCGGACAGCTTTTTATTCCAGGTTCCCTCCTCCAGGTCCATCTTGACTCCAGTCATCCTTTGACATACGGGATGGGGGATAGGACAGATGTGGTATTCAGCAGAAGTCCTGTTTTCATGCTTCAGCCTGAAGCCCAGCTCAAAGGAGTTCGTCCGATAGCTTGGTTCGATAGCAAGACACCCTTAAGGAGCGGATGGGCATGGGGCCAGCACTATCTGGAGGACGGCATCGTAGTGATCGAAGCGACTATCGGGGAAGGGAAACTTGTGATGTATGGTCCAGAGATAGCCTTTCGCGGCCAGCCTCATGGCACGTTCAAGCTTTTATTCAACGGACTGTACTATGGACCGGCCACGGATGTCCGCTTGAAGTGATTTTTGTATCCAGATTGAACATCAGTTGGAATAATATCCCATGCGGTGGACAACCTTATAATCCCTTTCTTTCACCCTTACCGTGATCTTCTTGAACTGTCCATCTTTTGCATACTTTTGGGGAGAATAATACAGCAGGTAATAATTATCTGATGCCTCGATCGCACGTTTGAACGACGAGGCAGGATTCGCCGAGCTATCCACAAATCCTCCGGTTGCATCTGCCATTTCTCTGAAGGCACCATAAATGTCTTCGGACCTTTCTTGAAAATACACACCCTGCACATGCTCGATAGCTGGGGTCAAGAACAAAAAATGGATGGAAATCGAGGAATCCGCAAAGGCCTGTTTGACACGGTCCACATCGAAGGAAATGTTCCTGCGAGAAGTTTCCGACATGTCGTATAGCCCCTGGAGAACATGGGGCTTATCTTGATAGTAGGCTAAATATTTGTCTAGAATGCTGGGTTCAATCTGCGGGATGTACTCTCTCTCGTAGATCATAAAAACATACTTTTGTCCGGTTTCATTTTTCAGAACTCTTGCAAAATCCAAAAGCTTCGCCTGGTCCACACGCCTGAGCTTTCTGATCCTATCCAAAGTATTCAGGTATTTGGCGAGCTGTTTTTCAAAAGGCTCACGGCCATAACCGGGAAGAGTGTAATTATCCAATTGAGTGGTTTCATTTCCCGGACCCCCAGGAGAATTTGAGGATAAGGACCTAGCCAGACCGACCAACTCCTCCACAGCTCCTCGGTATTCGGCGTTGCCGACCATCGCATCTTTTCGCAAAAGCTCTTTAAGTTGTTGTGAAAGCTCTTTTTTTGACTGAAACTCCAGTACCTGATCTCGCAGCTTATAGGTGCTCATCGGAGTGACGATGACAAGACTATCGCCCGGGACCAAAACATTTTCGTGAAAATAGTCTATCGCATCTCCTATTTTAGGTGTGTATTCGGATATCTCGAAAAAGAGGAAAAAGAACCTCTCGGTAGATGGAATGAACCGTTTCTTTTCCTCGCTTCTCTCGACTGTCCTGTTTTTTACTAGATAAACCGCTTCGATCTTCTGTGGATTGCCTTCTTCTAAGATTTCAAAGTCATCTATTGTCAAGTTTTCGATAAAATTTCCGTTCTGGAAGACTCTAACAGGAACTTCGATATTGATCACGATTGCTTGTTCGGCTACCTGTTCGCAAAAGACCCACAGGCTAAGCAAAAGGAAACATCCGAGAAGAAAAATCCGTTTCAATTCAACCTCTTTATATCAGGGATAACACAGAATCGCGAAGAAGTCAAAAACTCTATTTTTCCCTCATCGGATCCTCTCGAATGGCGACAAAACCAGAATAGCTTTCCCCTTCCAGGATCATTCTCAGTGTGTAAATCCCGGCTTCGACTTCTGGGCCCAGGAGTGGCCGCAGAAAAAAGCCTTGTCCCGTGGCATAACTCCTGAACTCTTCCATCACAGTCTGCAAGATTTTGTTGTATCCGTCGGTTGTCTTTGCCTTTTGGAATTCTTCGTGCAACTCATCCAAGCGTTCCTTTTGCTCCCCCTCCACTTGTTTTTTTAATTCGACAAAGATATTTTCCAGCCTTTTCACAAAGCTATTTTTCTGTTGATCGGTCGGCTCGAATCGCATATCCCAACGGTATCGGCCGATCCCCTCTGAGTCTTCCAACAATATGGTTCTTGTCATCTTTTGGCTCAGATCGCTGATTTCAACCATAGCTTTTTCCTGGGGTTTTGATCTGAGATAATAGTTTATCGAAGCCGTGTTTTGGATAGGCATCGGAGAATTGGAGGGTTCGACTTGAGACATGGATAGAGGGTTTCGCCCCACGAATAATTTGTGACCTCGGGTCGCGCCTCTGCTAATACCCTGCCATTTAGTTGCCACGGGATTGTCGAAAAAGTGGACTTTCTTTCCAGCCACATCTTCAGTGAACTGTTGCAGAGGAGTGATGTCATCCAGAATATAGGTGCCCCTGCCATGAGTACCCGCGATAAGATCGCCAGCTAGAGGATGTATTAGCAGATCGTGTACAGCGACCGTTGGCATTCCGCTCATAAGCTCAGTCCAAGACTTGCCGCCATCGACCGAAACGAACACACCAAACTCGGTACCCACAAACAGAAGGTTTTCATTCTTCAGATCTTCCCTGATGACATACACACTATGCCCATCCGGAAGGTTGTGAGTGATATTCTCCCATGTTTGTCCGAAATCCTTGGTTTTGAACACATAGGGGCGGAAATCATCGCTGCGGTGGCCATCAAAAGTCACAAAACACACACCTTTGTCGAAGTGGGAAGCTTCCACCCGACTTACCCAAATGGTTTCCGGAACACCAGAGATGTTGGGCCTGACATTGGTCCAAGTCACTCCATCATCCCGGGTCAATTGCACATTTCCATCATCGGTTCCTAACCAGATCAATCCGGATTCCAGCGGAGACTCAGAAATCGTGATGATAGTGCAATGGACTTCTGCTCCTGTGACATCGCGGGTCAATCCCCCGCTGTCTCTGAGGATTTTTTTGGGGTCGTTCGTGCTCAAGTCAGGGCTGATGATCCGCCAGTGATCTCCCCGATCGACACTCTTGAACAGAAAGTTGGCCCCATAATAGAGGGTAAGCGGATTATGGTGGGATAGAACGAATGGCGTGTTCCAGTTCATACGCACAACGGATCGGCTGGAATCTGTATGCTTAGGAACGACATCTTCCCAATTCAGCGTGTTGCTCCGCGTGGGTGAGATCCCCTCGGATTCCTGACGGAACAATGCGTGGTTTCGCCGCAACCTGCCTCCCTGGCTTTCGGAATAGACCGTGGTCCAATCGGTAGGATCCACCGCCGTGTAAAATCCATCTCCGCTGTGGAATTTAAACCAGTGATCGTTAAAAATGCCGTTGCAGTCCCGGCTGTTGCTCGGCCCGCCCCATATCCCATTGTCCTGAAGACCGACATATACATAATAGGGATCCCTCATGTCTGCAGAAACGACATAGATTTGGCTGATCGCATAATTGTCGAAGAAGTTGAAATGTTCGCCATGATCGTAGGTGATGGAAACTCCTTTATCGTTTCCCACATAATAACGGTCCTTGTTCTGGGGGTCGAGCCACATCACATGAAAATCACCGGCAATGCCGGGCATCCCTGGCTGGAAAGTTTTTCCCCCATCTTCAGAGATTTGCGCCTGGCCTCCCATGGCATAAACCCGTTGATCGTCATGGGGATTGATATAAATTTGGCTATAATAAAATGGCCGGTCGTTGTATCGGTTTACAAAGGCCCAGGTCTCGCCTCTATCCTCCGAGCGATAAATACCCGACCCGAGCTTGCTCATGTCTTCGTACTCTTCGCTACCCCGCCTCGGCTGAAAACCATGCTCGAAGATGACCATCACGATCTTGGGATCGGCGCGGTATATAGCGATACCGATGCGGCCGATATCTCCTTCGGGCAAACCCTCGGTCAACTTTTTCCATGTCTGTCCCCCATCACTGGATTTGAATAATCCTCCATTCGGTCCGCCGCTGTCGAAGCGGTGAGGTTGCCTCAACCTCTGCCAAAATGCTGTGTATAAAATATCCGGATTTATCGGGTCCATCTCGATATCGGTGCACCCTGTTTTGCCGTCATCGGGAAGTCCATTTCCCAATTTCAGCCATGTCTGTCCCCCATCTGTCGTTTTATACAAACCTCTCTGTCCTGTGTACCCCCACAGGTGTCCTTGAGCTGCTACATAAAGGATATCCGGATCTTCTGGATGTGCGATAATCCGCGCGATATGATGAGAATTTTCCAGCCCCATATGGGTAAAGGTTTTCCCGCTATCCGTGGATTTATATATCCCATCTCCCCAACCCACGCTGTTCCGCACATTGGCCTCTCCCGTGCCTACCCAAATTATGTCCGGATTCTTGGGAAACATGGCCACAGCGCCGATCGACGCCGAGCCATAATCATCAAAAATAGGCTCCCATGTCGTTCCGGCATTGATGGATTTCCAAACACCTCCAGAGGCAGATGCCACGAGCACATGCCCAAAGTCGGTGTCTAATGCTTGGATATCGGTGACTCGGCCACTCATATTGGCCGGTCCGATATTCCGCCATTGGAGGTTTCTGAAAAGGGCCCTTTCCGCTGGCTGTGCATTCAGCACACCCCAATTTAAAAAAAATAAAAAAGCCATTAACATCCAGCAGAATAGAACCTTTTTTCTCGTTCGGTTTATCATGCATTTCCCTCCTTAAACTATTTTTCTTCTCTTTTGGGCAAACCATAACACTTGAAAAAATTCATCCGTTAATACAGCTTTGGAGATCACTGAGCCTATATCTTAGCCTAATAACATCATCGACAATATCGTTTAGCTAACACGGTATTGAAGCCCCTAGGGAATGTCAAGTCTACTGGAGATGTCTTGTTTTGCTTGACTCTCTCCATGGCTAAATTATATTTTATCTCTGATCCATTTTATGATCGTGATGATAACACGAATATCGTTCTATTAGGGGAATATATATGCCAAAAAAGCTAACGCTTGAAAAATTACAGGCAGTTGTCGGGGAAGAGATCGGCTTATCCGATTGGATGGAAATCACGCAGAAGAGGATCGATGCCTTTGCCGAAGCCACAGAGGATAGGCAATGGATCCATGTGAATCCTTTAAAGGCAAAGTTTGGACCCTACCACAAGACGATCGCTCACGGATTTTTGATCCTGTCTCTTTTAGTCCATCTCACATCCCGGATAGAACTCTTCAGATATAAGGTGAAAATGATAGCCAATGTGGGGATGAACCGCATGAGATTCATCAGCCCTGTGCCGGTTGGTTCCAGGATCAGAAACCGTTGTGTGCTCAAGGATGTAACAGAAAAAAGCGATGGGAAAATCGTCATCACGATAGATAACACGGTTGAAATAGAGGGAGCGGAAAAGCCAGCACTTGTGGCCGAAGTCTTGGCCTTAGTGATTGTGTGAGCAGGTCCAATCGGCTTGGTGTTTTATATGTTTCAGGCTCCGAAATCGGACGTGAACGATTTAAGCCTTCTTGCTTGGCGAGAGTTTTTCAAGCATCTTAAAGCTTTCGCCTCGATCTGCCTGATCCTTTCACGTGTCACTTTGAATCGCTGTCCGACCTCTTCCAGCGTGTGCTCGTTTCCATCGCCCAATCCAAATCTCATTCTCAGGACCTCCGCTTCCCTGTGAGTGAGGGAATCCAGAGCGTAATCAATTTGCTCTTTCAGATTGCCAAGAATAACGGAATCAGGAGGAGAGGGAATTATCGTATCCTCTATAAAATCAGCGAGATAACTGTCATTCTCTTTCCCCACAGGAGCGTTGAGAGATACGGGCTCCTGGGAGCTTTTGATGATTTGCCTTACCTTGTCTATAGGAAGATTCATTTTTTTGGCCACATCATCGCATGTGGGCTCTCTCCCCACTTCATTGATGAGTTCTTTTGTCAATTTATGTAATTTATTTATCGTGTCTACCATATGGACAGGGATTCTAACCGTCCGGGCTTGGTCTGCAATGGCTCTTGTTATGGATTGCCTTATCCACCACGTTGCATATGTCGAAAACTTGAATCCCTTCCTGTAATCGAATCTTTCCACAGCTTTCATCAAACCCATGT
>Ga0307444_1000700_pt1 | contig 15516 bp, 13 predicted proteins | sample SalMarSW160340MG_FD_202145 | JGI IMG/M metagenome (GOLD analysis project Ga0307444, IMG submission 202145) | Salt marsh sediment microbial communities from the Plum Island Ecosystem LTER, Massachusetts, United States - SW1603-40 | ecosystem: Environmental > Aquatic > Marine > Intertidal zone >... | reverse complement strand
ATGTGCACATGAGATACCTTATCATTTTCGCTCTGCTCTATCTTTGCTACTATCTTCTGAAAAAAACCCTCTTTCCTGCGCTGCGGATGTACAAGCAATTCAAGCGGTACCGTACACCCTCAGCCCCTGCTGACAAGGAATTAGTCCAGGACCCCCACTGTCAGACCTATATACCCAAAGAAACGGCCCTCAGGGCCACCATCGATGGAAAGACCTACTACTTCTGCAGCCAAAAATGTCTGGAGGAGTTTAAAAGGGCCTCTGGTGTACAGGACCGATAAAAAAGGGATGGGACGTGTAAAAGGCTTTCCCCTTGACCCTCGGACACCTTTTTTCTATGATACCCATACCACCCATAGAGGGCGGCTTAGATCGTTGATAGTCAGCCCTGAAAAAGCTGCGAGAATACAATGAGGAGGACGTTCAGATGGATTGGGGAATGCAAAACCGCTTGTCACAATTAATACAGCCTGATGGTCACTGTTTCTTTCTGCCCATTGATCACGGATACTTTCAAGGACCCACCCAGAGGTTGGAGAAACCTGGAGAAACGATCAAACCCTTGTTGCCGTATTGCGACGCCATCTTTGTAACGCGCGGCATCCTGCGGTCGTGCCTTGATCCCGCGATGAGCAAACCGATCATCCTCAGGGTATCAGGAGGGACCAGCCTTGCGGGAAAAGATCTGGCCCATGAGGGTATTACGACTTCAGTCCGTGAAGCTATCCGTCTCAATGCCGCTGCCGTGGGGATCTCCATCTTTGTCGGCACCGATTATGAGCATGAAACGCTGTTAAACTTGTCCAACCTCGTGAATGAATGCGAAGAATACGGGATCCCTGTCATGGCGGTCACCGCTGTGGGCAGAGAACTGGAAAAAAGGGAGTCCCGCTATCTGGCCTTGTGCTGCCGCATCGCTGCCGAATTGGGCGCGCGGGTTGTGAAGACCTATTGGTGTAAAGACTTCGATCAGGTCACCACGGGGTGCCCCGTCCCCGTGGTCATGGCAGGCGGTCCCAAATGTAAGACAGATCTCGAGGTATTCGAGTTTGTCCATGATGGAATGCAGAAAGGGGCCATCGGTATAAATCTCGGCCGCAACGTCTGGCAAAACAAGCACCCCGTGGCTAAGGCCAGGGCCTTGCGCGCCATCATCCACGAGAACGCTACGGCCCAGGAGGCTCAGGGCCTGTTCAACAGCATGAAGGGCGGCGAACAATAGTCGAGGTCTGTGCCCAGGACGGATCGCCGAGAGCAAATCACCAAACAGCGTATGTTCAGGGGGCTGCACTCCTTGTTTCTATCTTTATTAGAGAATTTTCAGCAGTTATTGAGAGGACAATAGCGTGCGGGTGGCAATGTACTACAATAACCAAGACGTGCGCCTGCAAGAGATGCCAACGCCCCGGATCGGCCCCGGGGAACTCTTGGTTAAGGTGCACGCCAGTGGCGTCTGCGGCAGCGACGTCATGGAATGGTACCGCATCAAAAAGGCACCGCTGGTGCTCGGTCACGAGATCACGGGAGAGATCGTTGAGGTCGGAAAGGGCGCAGAGCGTTATCACGTCGGTGAGAGGGTCTTTGTCTCCCACCACGTCCCCTGTAACACCTGCCGTTACTGTCTCCATGGCCTGCACACGGTCTGCGAGACCCTGCACACCACCAATTATGATCCTGGCGGCTTTGCCGAATACCTGCGGGTACCACCTCTCAATGTGGATCGAGGAGTTTTTTTACTCCCCGATGAGATATCGTTCGAGGATGGTACGTTTATCGAGCCCTTGGCCTGCGTCCTCAGAGGGCAGCGGCTGGCACGCCTGCTCCCCGGGCAGACGATCCTTGTACTCGGCAGCGGTATCTCCGGTCTGCTTCACGTAGCCATGGCCCGCGCCGCAGGCGCAGGTCGCATCATCGCGACGGACATCAGCGAATATCGGCTCAATGCCGCGCTCAGCCTCGGTGCCGATACCGTCATCCATGCTGAGGAGGATCTGCCCGCCCGCCTGCGTCAGGCCAACGACAACAGACTGGCCGATCTGGTCATCGTGTGTACCGGGGCCTTTTCCGCCTTTGGTCAGGCCTTGCAATCAGTTGATCGGGGAGGCGCAGTGCTCTTCTTTGCCCCGACAGCACCGGGGATGGATCTCCCCGTTCCCGTCAACGAGTTTTGGCGCAACGGAATCAGCTTGATGACCTCCTATGGGGGCAGCCCCCTGGATATCTGCCAGGCCATTGATTTGATCCGTGCTCGTCGCGTGCCTGTACAGCAGATGATCACCCACCGTTTGGGTTTGGCGGAGACAGGATTGGGGTTTCGTCTGGTGGCAGGGGGCGGAGCATCCATTAAGGTAATCATTGAACCGCAGAGATAAAGTAGCACACGAAAACCATGCTAAGGAGGAAAAAAGATGAAAAAAGGAATAAAGATGAAAAAGGGAATAAAGATTACAGGGATCATCCTGCTCTCCTTTTTTCTGCTCGTGATTGCAGCGGCCTTCATCCTCCCCTACCTCGTCAGCCTGGATAAATACAAGGGGCTGATAGAAGAAAAGGTGGGGCAGGCCCTGCACCGAGATTGTTCTATCGGAAAGCTGCGTATTAGCATCCTCCCAACCTTAGGTACCCGCATAGAAAACGTGGTCATCTCTAATCCACCGGGGTTCTCTCAGACCCCCCTGCTTTCACTCAAGGCCCTCAAGGTCAGGATTAAACTCATCCCGCTGCTGTTCGGGCGAAAGGAGATAGCCGGGCTCAGCCTCGACAGACCCGTGGTCTTCATCGAAAAGGACCCGCAGGGAAGATTGAATATCCCTTACATGGAGGAAGCGGGTAAGACGGAGAGAAAAGGGACTTTGGAGAGCGGAAAAGTCAAGACGGATGAGTCAAAGGCCCTGCAAGGTCTTTATCTTTCCAAGGCCTCCTTAACGAAAGGAAAATTGATCTATCTGGATAGGAGTACGACGCCTGCCAATCGAACCGAAATAGAAGAGATCGATTTGGAGCTGAGGGATCTCTCCTTGGATAAGAAAATACAATACAAGCTCTCTCTGCAATGGTCACCAGGGGAAATATCGCTCGATGGATGGGTGGGGCCCCTGGGCAAGACCATCGATCTGAAACATATCCCCGTGGCAGGAAGGCTACGGGCGGATTTTCCCGAGCTCGACGGCCTCATGAAAAAGTTGAGGGGTGAAGGGGCAGGTGCCATTGAGGGCGCGTTACAGGCAGACCTGAACTTCGAAGGGGATACCGGTTCCACCCTCAAGGCCCAGGGTGAAATACTCCTCAAGGATCTCTCCGTGGGAGAAAAGGGGGAGCGGGCAATCGAGGACCTCGATATCCTGTTACGACCTGAGGCCGACCTTACAGGGGGGGCGGAGCGGCTACAATTGACCGCAACCCTCCTGATAGACAAAACCCCCCTCCTGATCAACGGCCTGTTCAGAGATCTTCAACGAAGGCCCGTCGGCAAGCTGACCCTTTCCTCTCAACAGGGCATCGATCTCGATGCGTTGGGACCCAAATTCCCAGCCTTGCATCAGGCGGTCACCATCAAAGGAAAACTGGACCTTACGGGAGACTTTATCCTACCAGGCCAAGGAACCCCCCTCCTCTCTCTGGATGCCAATTCCCCTCGCATGGACATCGCCTTGGCCCAAAAGAAAAAGAGGGCAACAAAAGAAGCCCCCGCACCTCAAAAGAAAACTGCGGGGGGTAAACAGTCTCCACAGCGCAGCCCCTTCGATGCGCGGGGAAGTTTTAGGGTCAAGGAGGGAACCTTTGAAGGGACCGCATTCAAAGATCTCATATGCAGGGGGGAGATGCAGGGAGGGGAAGTGAGGATCACACGGTTTTCTTTTGCGGCCTTTAAGGGAACGTTGGAAGGCGCCGGAAACATCAATATGGCACGAGAGCCCTCTCCATACCGCATAACGACGAAAGTAACAGGGGTGGACGTCAATGCCCTCTTGAGCACCCTCACGTCATGGAAGGGTATGATGAAGGGAACGTTTACCGGAGATATTGCCTTAGGGGGAACAGGGCTTTCCCTCGACTCCATAAAGAAAAACCTCTCCGGCGATGGAACGGTCCAGGTCAAGGAGGGAGAGCTTACGTGGCTGAACCTCATCGGCCGAATAGTCCAGGCCTTTGGAGGGAAGGGTTGGGGAAAGGACAAGACCACATTCGAAGACCTCATAGGCAATTTTACCGTCCGGAATGGACGGATCTCGATCCCGAACCTCCGCATCTCTCACGAGGATATGGATATCAGGCTGTTTGGTGATATCGGCCTGGACTCAACAGTAAAAATGGAAGGGGAGGCACATTTGCCCCAGTCGGTAACCGGAGACCTCTCCGGCAAGGGATGGAGGTTTTTCTCCGACAATCAGGGACGACTCACCATCCCCTTCTCTCTCAAGGGGGATGTAAAGGATCCAAAGGTGGGGATCAGTACGCGATTCATCGAGCAGGGGGTCAAGGGTGCCCTGCAGGAATTCATCAAGAAAAAACGTAACAAATAATTGTGTCTATTAATTAATACTATGTATCATTTCTCGTCCGAAAAAAGACTTGACATATTTATATAGGTTTGTTACGAGTATCGACAACCAACAATATAACTAAGTCATATTTTTTTCATGGAGGACTTGAGATATAAGAAAAAGCCCTCATAGATTTAACCTCGAAGAGAGAAAGAAGATCTACGAGGGCTATTCTTTTTTCTGTAATCATTCAGGGACCAGGAACAGACGAATTCCGAATGGCGAGCCTGGCCGCGTGGTACCCAGAGTAAGGCAGTGATGAAGTGTGGCCGCATGCTTCTGTGTGATGTTTATAACCTTTCGTTATTAAAAGCTTTTCTCGCTCTTTGAAAGCTGGGTTCTGTGACAGTTCGCCGACGTATTCTCCGAGGTATAAGGGTCGTTGCGTGCTTCGGATACCATCCTTGGGTACCAACTAGTATTTGAGGTATCCTCGTGTGCTGTATCCACAAACCCTCACGTGAGTGGCTGTTACTACCTGTAGAATTACGTGCTGCATAAGGGTCATGAGAGACCATATGATGAACGCTTCCCTGCGTTGCTCGATCGGTAGAACCTGCCTCTAAACCAGAGATAGACCCTCGCTTTCCGTGCTACCCAATCACCGGCTGTATGTACTGAGCTTCTACAACCCCGATCAGCTCCACAAGACCGTTGCCCGTTTCCCCATCCCCCTACCCTCTCCTCACGATGTCTCTTCACCCGCAACGATTCCCACAAAAACCTCGGGTGCATTTATAGGGGTAGTCTTGTTCCTAAAATCTAAGAGAAGGAGGGTACCATGAAAAAGATGAGTAAGTTCCTGAGAGGCGGCATGTGCGTCGCACTCACTGCCGTGATGATTCTTGCGGTGGCCTCTACTGCCTCTGCCTGGTGGTGGAGTCCGAGTCCGGATACGACGTCGTGTCAAACGAAATATCCGATTATTTTAGTTCATGGGATGGGGTTTATATCAACTGATGTCTACCCTAATAGTTTTCCCGGGATAGTTGAAGCCCTGGAGGCAAGGGGCGCCACGGTCTATTGTACCAATGTAGCACCCATCGCGTCGACCCGTGAGAAGGCCGAACAGTTTAAGGAGGAGCTCCTAAAAATTATGGCAATCGACGACTCTCCCAAATTCAATCTCATCTGTCATTCTCATGGAGGCGTGTATACCCGTGATGCCATCTCGAACCTCGGTATGGCGCCCTATGTGGCAAGCCATACCAGCGTGGATAGCCCCCAAAGAGGATCGACTATTGCTCAAACAATGGTGGATATAGCGAGTATAAGTCCCGCCCTTGCTGAGATGATGCTTGGCATGATCCCCTTTGCCGGCGATCAGGATAAAATGTATGAAAATATCAGTAACCTATCGACCAACTATATGAATAACGTTTTTAATAAACAAACGCCGAATATGCCGGGCATTTACTATCAGAGCTGGACGGGAGCATTCAGACACTATAGTCTCTTTTACACGCTGGGGTATTTCTTGAACTCGTTAATGCAGTCGTTGAGCGGCTCACTCGATCAGCCATCAACACCGGAGGAATATGTTGCAGCAATGCATAAGGCGTTTCCCGCTCTGGCCACTGAAATGTGGCTCCTGTTTGCAGGATACAATGACGGGCTGGTGCCGGCTAACTCAGCACAATGGGGCACGTTCCGTGGCACTGAGTTTGGCTCCTGGTGGAGTGACGGCGTAGATCACATTGATATGGTCAATCTGAATCCCAACGGCGTGTCTTTCGACGTTGTTGGCGGATGGGTAAAACTGGTTCAGGATTTAAAGAAGAAAGGGTATTAAATCGATTTTTTTACATTTATGCTCGTAACAAAGGAAAAGGGGATGCCTTCATATCCCCTTTTCCTTTGTGCTCTCAGAGCGGTTCATCGACCACGGCGTACTGTAGGAGAGAGACCCGGCGGTTAGATTATCGACCATAGTTGCAATGACATCTTATTGAATTGGTCGGTTAACCCAGAATGAGACGTGCATATGACAAAGAAAAAACTAATTATACTTCTGGGCATCGCGGCAATCTTAGCTCTTGTTGTTCTTCGAATAGGACATTATATTATCTACAAGACCGAAGGGCATTATGTAACAGAGCACTATATCTTTGATAAGGATTTTCCCGGCAATCAAAATAAGCCCGATTCCTCGAGCCGCACATATCTTCTAGATGGCAAGGTTTCTGCCGAAACGCTCAATTTTTTTAGATTCCTTGAGCGGAGATTCGCAGTACAATCCGTCAAGCACCTTGACGACCATTTTAACGCAGTGGAAGCATATCTTTTCTCCCACTGTAACGAATCAGAAGCGCAGAGGCTATTTGAAATTTACAAAAAGTATTTACAGTGCCAGATAGAGCTCGGAAAAAATCCACACTACCAGGCAAAAACAGTTGATGCGAAACTTCTCCTTGCGCTGCTTTACGAAATACAGAATTTCAGAAGGGAGAAACTGGGCAAAGAAACAGCTGACGCGTTGTTCGGCCGAGAGGTGAAGGAGAGGGAATATCTGCTCAGAAGGTCAATTATAATCGATGATACTACCCTGTACGGGAAAGACAAAGAAGGCAGACTGCAAAAGCTTAAACATGATATGTGGAACAACGAGGCAATTTCCATTGGAGAGGACAATAATCCCTATAACCGCTATCAGCTAAAACTGCAGTTGTATCAGAAAGACTTGTCCGAATTGGACGAAGAGCGCCGCAAACTCAAGACAGAAGAATTCAGGAAGGAATTTTTTTCTAAAGAAGCAATAGAGAAGTTGAGTGAGGTTGATCAGCGCCTTGCCAAAGAAAAAGAGAAAATGGAGCGCTATCGCGCAGCCGAGCAGGAGATCGTAAAAGCAAAAAATATGACTCAAGAGGAAAAGGATAAAAAGATCAAAGCACTTCAAAACGATATTTTCGGAGACGAGGCAGAGGCCTTTCGACGGAGAGAAATTATCTATGGGGGATTGAAAGATAGATAAAAAGGATAAAGCCTTACCGGGTATTGTCTTATGCATATCATCCTGACCGACATACTTATTCCGCATAGAGTAGGACTATGAAAAACAAGAAAATACTCGTCGCGGCTGCGGCTGCGGCGGCTATGATCATGGTTCTCATCATAGTCGTCATGAACCTGGGTGAGAAGCAGAAGATCAAACAAGAGCACGTTATTGCTCAGCGCTACCGGACCACGCTGCAGGATAGCGATAGACAGAAGGTTTTTAGTAATGAGAAGGCGGTAGATTATTTTACAGACGACATTGTCAATGAGCATACGTTGAATTTCTTTCTGTATTTGGATGAGGTGTGTATGGATGCCGAGAACCTCGCGGATAACCTGGAGCAGGCCCGTGAATACCTCTACTCAGCCTTACCTCCTCAGACAGCTGAGCGGATGCTCGCCTTGTACCAGACATACCTGCATTACCAGATAAGTCTTCCGGATAAGATCGCCGAGTGGGGCATACCCAAAACCCCTGATCAGGCCTTGGAAAACCTTGCCAACCTTCAGGATTACCGCCGCGCCATCTTTGGAGAGGAAATTGCTGATATCATCTTCGGCGCCAGCGTGGAGGCACAAGAATACGCCATTAGACGCAATGCAATCTTTTATGACGACAACCTGTATGCATCCGAAAAAGAGGAATTACTGAGAGCATTGAATAAGGACATGTGGGGAAACGAACTAACTGCTGATGCCAATGTCCCTGCGTATACGCGCTACCAGGAGAAACTGCAGCTCTATAAGAAGGATATAGCGGAGTTGCGTACCGAAGAGGAGCGTGAGGCCTTTTTGCAGCACTTGCGCATGGAGGTATTCGACCCGGTCCAAAGGCAACGACTCCAAAAAGTTGATCGTTTCCTCGCAGAGGAAGAGATGATCATGGAACAATATTTCGTCCAAGAGAGAAAGATACTCGACAACCCCAATCTGGCAGAGCAAGAAAAGAAAAATAAGATACACGATTTGCAAGATGCAACCTTCGGAGAAGAAGCCGATGCCTTCAGGAGGCGACAGACTATGCAGAAGGAATTAGAAAAGAGTAAAAAGTCATTGAATACATCACGTGATTGAACCGAGGGTATAAGAATGGGGGTTTAGGGCCTGGAGGAATTCATCAAGAAAAAACGTAAGAAGTAACTATAACTATTATTGGCAAATGCTTTGTTTTTATTAGATAATTTTAACCATACTTTCAATTTGCAATAATATACAGAGCATATACGCTGTATAATCTAAGGTTAGGTTAGTAGAAAAACAACATAGTTTACGATCATTAAAAGATAAAAAGGGTTGAGAGTTTTCACCCAACTCTTTACCCTTATTCTCCTATTCTCCAGCCTCCACCTTAATCTGCTTTGGCTTGGTCTCTTCTCGTTTGGGTAGTACTATGCGCAGGATTCCGTCGTTGTGGCTCGCCTTGACCTTTTCCTGGTCAACGGTAGTGGGGAGGCTGAAAGAGCGGCTGAACTGGCCATACGGGCGCTCGAGCCTGAGATAATCATCCCGCGTGATCCCCGCTTCCAACTGTCTCTCGCCTTTAATGGTCAGGGCATTCCCCTCCACCTTGAGGTCGATTGCCTTCTGATCTACCTCTGCGATCTCCATTTTGATGATGATTTCATCCCCTTGTTCAAAGATATCCACCGGGGGCGACCATGCGCCAACGTCAACATCCTGAGCCCCCCTGGAAAAGGTCTCGTCAAATAGTTTGTTCATCCTCTCCTGCAGGGCCATCAGGTCCTTTAAAGGCTCCCATCTGGTCACGACCATATAAACACCCCCTTCTCTTATCTGATACGGAAATCCTAATCATCCGCTTCCGTCTTTCAAGGGAACAATCAGCCCCCATATCACTGGTGCTGGATTGTGTACGAAATACGTAGTTATGGACACTATTTAAGGAGAGTTTTCAGCAGGCTGCTCTTACTTTTTCTGCTTACGGCAAACAGGACAGAGTTCGAAAAAGTCTTTGGGCAACTGGACTTGGTCGATGATCCAGTTCAATTGAAACAGCGGTGCAAAGGGCTTGCCGCAGGATTTGCACGGCTGCATCTTCAAGGTCCGCTTCCACCTGACAATAGTCCGCTCGTCCCCTCGTTCCTCCATCTTTATACAGTCGGTCGGGCAAATATATACACACGCCCCACAGGCGATACAGGCTATAGGATCCCAAAAGGGAGGGGTCACCTCCCGCTTATCCCCCCGGTTGACGAAGGTGATGGCGTTGGCCCCAACCACTTCTCGGCACACACGCTCGCAGAGGCCGCAGAGGATACAGTCTTCGGCTTCCTCTATTATAGGAAACCTCGTCCCTTCCACCCCTACGCTCCGGGCCATCGCGAGAATCCTCTCAGAGTGGGGGGCTCGGGCAAGGATCAACTCCAGCATCATACGGCGGGCGCGCAACACGTTCTCGGTAGCGGTGGCGACCTCTATACCAGCATCCACCGGATAGTTGCAGGAGGTGGTCATCCGCGTACGTCCCCTCTTGGTGACCTCCACCAGGCAGAGACGGCACGCCCCATACGGGGAGACGGCCTCGTGATAGCAGAGGTGGGGAATTTCAAAGCCGTACTCCAGGGCCACCGGGAGGAGCATCTGCCCCTTCTCAGCCTCCACCTCAAGACCATCAATCTGAAACCTGACCAGTTCCTTCTCAGACATCATTTCACCTTCACCGCATCCACCGGGCATACCTCCTTACAGGTGCCGCACTTGATGCACTTTGCTTGGTCGATCTCGTGGGGTACCTTCTTTTTGCCGGTGATGGCCTTTGTCGGGCACTCCTTTTTGCACTTCCCACAGGCGATACAGGCCTCGGGATCAATGGTGTACGTAATCAGCGCCGGGCAGACACCGGCAGGACACCGTTTGTCCCTGATGTGGGCCTCGTACTCATCTCTGAAATAGCGGATGGTGGAGAGCACCGGGTTGGCGGCCGTCCCCCCCAAGGCACACAGGGAGGCCTCCGTTGTCGCCCAGCCGATCTCCTCCAGGAGCTCGATATCCCCCTCTTTCCCTTCGCCCTTGGTTATCCGATCCAAAATCTCATACATCCTTAGGGTTCCGTCACGGCAGGACGTGCACTTGCCGCACGATTCATCTTTGAGAAAATCGGTGAAGTACTTGGCCACATCCACCATACAGGTGGACTCATCCATCACGATCATCCCGCCGGAGCCCATCATCGAACCGGCCTCGGTCAAAGCATCGAAGTCCACCGGCAGATCGAGCAATGCCTCGGGGATACAACCCCCTGATGGTCCGCCGGTCTGCACCGCCTTGAATCGCTTGCCGTCGGGGATACCGCCCCCAATCTCATAGACGATCTCCCGCAGCGTCATCCCCATGGGGACTTCAATGAGCCCGGTGTTGTTGATCTTGCCGACCAGAGAGAAGATCTTGGTCCCTTTGCTCCCTTCTGTGCCGATTTTGCTGAACCAATCAGCCCCCTTTTCTATAATGACCGGGACATTGGCCCAGGTCTCCACGTTGTTGAGGTTCGTCGGCCGGTCCCACAGCCCACTCTCCACCGTATGGATGTGTTTGGCCCTTGGCTCCGCCACATACCCCTCGATGGACGCCATGAGGGCCGTGGATTCCCCTGCAACAAAGGCCCCACCACCCTTGTTGATCTTGACGGTAAAATCAAACCCCGATCCTAGTATATCCTTTCCCAATAACCCTTTTTCTTCAGCCTGTTTGATGGCGACTCCGATATTTTTAACGGCGAGGGGATACTCATTTCTGACATAAATATAGCCTTCATGGGCCCCAATGGCGTAAGCGCCAATTATCATACCCTCCAGGACGCTGTGCGGATCACCTTCCAGTACACTGCGATCCATATACGCCCCTGGGTCCCCCTCATCCGCATTGCACACCACATATTTTCTATCGCCTCTGGCCTTCTGACAGGACTCCCATTTTCTGCCGGTGAGAAACCCTGCCCCTCCTCTCCCTCTCAATCCTGATCTCTTGACCTCATTAATAATCTCGTCCGGCTTCATCTCGTGAAGGACCTTATGGAGGGTAAAATAACCACCTCGAGCGGTATATTCATCAATACTCTCTGGATCAATATATCCACAGTTTCTGAGAGCAATCTTGAACTGCTTCTTGTAAAACTCCACATCCTGGTAGAGGGAAATATCTTCTCTGCCTTCTAATCCCGACTCGATGGTATACCTCCTTGGCTCATCTTCAAAGAAGATAACCTCCTCTTCTGTGCGGCATAATCCCCACTCTTTCTGTAGGTCCCCTTTCGCTATCAGGTCAATAAGCTCAACCCCTTTTTCCGGTGTCATCTCTTGATAGATGATCCGCGGCTTTCCCGGTATCCAGACATCCACCAAAGGTTCTCGCTGACAAAAACCGATACACCCGGATTTTGCCAAGGTAATATCTAATTTTCTCTCTCTGATCCTGTCCTTTATGGCCTCATAGACATGATGTGCCCCTGCAGAGATCCCACAGGTAGCCATTTCCACGGTCATTTTAATCTTATCTGGATAGAGTCTTTTGAGCCCTTTTTCTCGCAGCTTTCTTAAATCATCTAAGCCTCTAACCCTCATTCCTTCACCCTTCAAACTCTTCGCTTCCCTTCTCTTCCCTAAAAAATATTATTATTAAGGAAATGTGTTAAACCCTTTACGGATTTCTAACTATAATCTTTAAGCAATTTAGAGGCCTTTTCCTGATTTAACCTCCCATAAATCTCGCCATCGATGACGACCACCGGCCCTAAGCTACAACAACCTACACACCGTACAGTATCGAGGCTAAAATTGAGATCCTGCGTGGTCCCCCCCTCTTGCACCCCCAAATCCCTTTCTAACCTCTCTAATACCATTCTTGCACCTCTCACGTGGCATGCCGTACCCATGCAGACATTGACAAGATGGCGACCTTTCGGTGTAAGGCTTAAGGCCCGGTAAAAGGTAGCCAATTTGTAAATCCTCGCAAGAGAAATATTTAATTTCTCTGCTACCTCATCCAATGTCTTGCGGGGAAGGTAGTTTTCCGAGGCCTGGATATCCTGCAGGATGGCCAGCACGTTTGAGCTCTGATGGTCATGTCGCTTCAAGATCTTTTCCAACTGAGCGCTCGTCATGCCTGCTCCTCGTTCGTCATCCGCACCTTCTTTTTCAACTTTTCGTAGTCCTCCTGAACGCGCTGCTGAATCAATTCGATCATCTCCGGAGTGAGGTGTCTGAACCTTCCCTGGATCTTGAGATACTCCTCGATGGGGCGCAGCTCAGTGAGATCAACAGTCAATCTATATCTGCCATGTTCCACCTCATAGAGGGGGAACATCCCCGTCTCCACTGCAAGACGCCCGGCATGGATGGCCAGTTGTGGAGGCAGGCGCCACCCCGTAGGGCAGACCGACAGGATATGGACGTAGGCAGGTCCTTCGATTTCGGCCGCCTTCTTCACCTTCTCCATAAGATCGAAGGGATAGCTCGAGCATGCCGTGGCTACATAGGGAATATTGTGGGCAGCGGCGATCTCGGGCATGTTTTTCTTCCAAGTGGTCTGTCCAGGCACCACCGTGCCAGCAGGAGAGGTGGTGGTGGAGGCCCCGAAGGGGGTGGACGATGAGCGTTGAATCCCCGTATTCATATATGCCTCATTATCAAAGCACACATAGACGAAATCGTGCCCCCGTTCCATAGCTCCCGACAGGGCCTGCAGCCCGATATCGCTCGTCCCACCGTCGCCAGCCATCGCCATGACAGTGATCCGCTTGTAGGGTATCCTCCCCTTCCTCATCAGGACCTTGAGCCCCGCCTCAATCCCCGATGCCACGGCCGCCGCGTTCTCAAAGGCGACGTGAATCCAGGGGACGTTCCACGAAGTCAAGGGTAACGGAGAAGAAACGATCTCCATACAACCGGTGGCGCTGGCAACAACGTTATTTCTGCCCAGGGCCTTGGCCACCAGGCGCAAGGCCAAGGCCTCGGCGCACCCCTGACACGCCCTATGTCCGGGGACAAAGTACTCCTTTTGTGAAACCAGCCTCGATGCGTAGACGCCTAATCTGTCCAGATTTTTGTCCATCATTCCCTCACGCCGTATATCTCATACCACTCACCAGGACGCTCTCGGGCCTGCCGGATCATCTGTACGAAATCATCAGGGGCAACATCTCTCCCTGCTATTCCGGCGATAAAATTTACCACCCGTGGGTGTTCCGCCTGCGGATAGAGGGCCGATCGGACCTCAGAGGCCAGCGGACCTCCAGGTCCCCCGTAGGAGATGGCCCGGTCCATCACAACCACGAGCTCGGCGCCTGCGACAGCCTCCCGGAACTCCTCAAAAGGAAAGGGGCGCCAGAGCCTGATCTTCACCAGGCCCACCGGCTCACCCTTCTCTCTCAGGGTGTCGATGGCGATGGATGCCGTCTCACCCAGACTCCCCTGGGTAACCAAGACGATCTTGGCATCCTCTGTCTGGTACTGCTCTACCGGGTGATAATACCTCCCGGTCAGCTCCCCGAATTCCTGCCAGCCTTTTAGTATAGTGGGCATGGCATCTGTGAGGGCCTCGGCCTGGGCCTTCTTGGTCTCGGTGTAGAGTGCAGGGGTAGCGAAGGCCCCCATCGTCACGGGGTGATCCGGATGGAGGGTGTAAAGGGGTTGATAGGGAGGAAGGTAGCGGTCCACGATTTCCTGATCCAACAGTTCAACGGGCTCGATCACGTGGGTGAGGACAAAACCATCCAGGTTTACCATAAAGGGGAGCAGGCAATTGTGGTCCTCGGCTATCCGATAGCCGAGGAAGACGTGATCATAGACCTCCTGCCCGTTCTCCACAAAGACCTGAATCCACCCGCAATCCCTGACCGACATCACGTCTGAGTGATCGTTCCAAATGCTCAGGGGACTGGAGAGGGTGCGATTGGCCAGCAGCATCAGGATGGGGAGCCTGAGCGAGGCGGTGATATAGACGATCTCGCTCATCAAGGCCAACCCCTGGGAAGCGGTGCAGGTAAAGCTCCTGGCGCCAACTGCAGAGCTGCCGGTGCAGACGCTCATAGCGGAGTGCTCGGACTCCACCGGAATGAACTCCGCATCCAACTCCCCGTTATTTACCAGCTCTGAGAGGTGCTCCACGATATGGGTCTGCGGGGTTATGGGATAAGCAGCGACGACGTCGACGTTGGCCTGCTTGATTGCCTCGGCCGCCGCAATAGAGACCTCCATTCCCACCCTGGTCGCCATCTATTCCTCCTCATCCACCATGGTTATGGCCTCCGTGGGGCATTCCTCGGCACATATCCCACACCCCTTGCAGTAATAGAGGTCGTGCTCGATATACCCATCGGCGAGAATCTTGATGGCCATGTCCGGACAAAAGACATAGCAGGTGCCGCACCGGATGCATCGGTCTTTATTATACACAGGGCGCTGCGACCGCCAATCGCCGGTGCGATAGCTGGCGGCATTGCCGGGCTCGTCTATGACACAGCCGACGTTTAACTCTTTCCAGGTGATTTCGTTCTCTGGCTTAGCCACCGCGTACTCCTCCGCTACAAGATCCGGGTTTCTTTGTAGGCCCGTTCAAAGGCCTTGATGTTTCGTTCGGCTATCCTGCCAAATCGCTTCTTTAAGGGCTCGATCATCGCCCCCTTGTCCACCACCTCCGACGCCTTGAGCAAGGCCCCCAGCATGGTGGTATTGGTGATGGGCAGGCCGAGTTCCTCTCGGGCGATCTTGGTGGCATCTACCACGGCCAAGCGGGTCTTCACGCCCAGTTCTTTTTTGATCTCCTCAGGGGAAAAGCGCGTATTGGTCACCAAGACGCCATCTGCTTTCAGACCGTTACTCACATCTACGAGCCGTAGAATGCTCGGGTCCAGTACTAAGACAACATCCGGGTGAGAGATAACGGATCTGACCTTGATTTGCTCATCGCTGATCCTGCAAAAGGCCACCACCGGTGCACCCCTTCGCTCCGGACCAAAGCCGGG
>Ga0307444_1000698_pt1 | contig 15527 bp, 13 predicted proteins | sample SalMarSW160340MG_FD_202145 | JGI IMG/M metagenome (GOLD analysis project Ga0307444, IMG submission 202145) | Salt marsh sediment microbial communities from the Plum Island Ecosystem LTER, Massachusetts, United States - SW1603-40 | ecosystem: Environmental > Aquatic > Marine > Intertidal zone >... | reverse complement strand
CCTCCGAGCTGATCCAGTGAATGTCGACGTCCACGCCGTTCGCGATGCCAGCATGATAGAGCGACTCTTTGACGCTCATGTAAGCGTCCTGCAGCTCGATGTACTTGCCCACCAGGCCAATCTGCACCGCGGGCTTGGGCGCCTCGATCTTGGCCACGAGATCGCGCCACGCCTGCAAGTCGGGCTCGCCTGCTGCAAGCGCCAGGCGCTCGATCAGCAGGCCGTCCAGCCCCGCCTCTTCCAAGATCAGCGGCACCTTGTAGATGCTGTCCACTGTCACCAACGGGATCACGGCCTCCCGGTCGACGTCGCAAAAGAGGGCGATCTTGTCCTTGACCTCGTCGCCCACCGGGTAGTCGGACCGCGCGACGATCACGTCCGGCTGGATGCCGATCGCACGCAGCTCCTTGACGCTGTGCTGTGTCGGCTTGGTCTTGAGCTCGCCCGTGGCCGAGATGTAGGGCAGCAACGTGAGGTGGACATAGACCGTGTTCTCACGGCCGACGTCCTTGCGCATCTGGCGAATCGCCTCGAGAAAAGGCAGGCTCTCGATATCGCCCACCGTGCCGCCGATCTCGACGATCACCACGTCGACGTCCTGCCGTGCGACCTGGCCGATGCGGTACTTGATCTCGTTGGTGACGTGCGGGATGACCTGGATCGTCCGCCCCAGATAGTCGCCGCGCCGCTCCTTGCCGATTACCTCGGCATAGACTTGCCCGGTGGTCACGTTACACGGCTGCGAGAGGTTGATGTCGATGAACCGCTCATAGTGCCCCAGGTCGAGGTCCGTCTCTGCGCCGTCCTCGGTGACAAACACCTCGCCGTGCTGATAGGGCGACATTGTCCCCGGATCGACGTTGATGTAGGGATCGAGCTTTTGCGCGGTAACTTTGAGCCCCCTACTCTTGAGCAGGCTGCCGACTGCCGCAACGGTCACGCCTTTGCCCACGGAAGAGACCACACCGCCAGTGCAAAAGATGTACTTTGTCACATTCTACCTCCATCGTCGCACGGATGGCGACGAACCATGACCGAGGGTGGAGCCCCCTCGATCGCGTGCTTTCCTTCTCCACTTTCCCTGTATCCACAGCCGCACTGTCGTACGCCAAGCGATAAACACATCGCCCGCCGGTGTGGCGGGCGATGCCATTGCTGAGGGTGGGTGGACGGTACCAGGGAGGAGGCTGCTCCCCTGGCCCGCCCGGCGCGGCGTGCAAGCGCTATGGAGCCGCGTGTACGTACACATTGTCATACTGGTAGTATCGCCAAGTCGTAATGTCTGCATTCGCGGCAAAGAACCCAACATAGTACTGGTCGTACAACGCCGGCTTACCGGGCCCAGGAGTATAGGTGGCGACCGTCTGGAAATCGTCGATGCCACGTTTTTCGTTTGTGACCTTGAAGGTGAGCGTGTTCCCCGAGCGCTCGATCCGCATCACGTTCCAGATATTGCATTCCTCAGTGAGCGCGCTCGTTCGGTCGTTGGCGATCTTTTCGACCGCGTCCGCCTGACCGACGCTGCTGACATTCCACCGCTTCACCCACCACCAGCCGCCAGTCGTGAAGCCTATCTGATTCTGAAAGGTGATCACATCTTCCGCCTCGGGGTGTGCCGGATCGATCGGCACGGGACTGATCAGAATGCCGTACTCGAAGGCTTGGTCTGTTGAGCATGACTTGCGTCGCATCCATGCCTGGTACTCAAAGTTCTCGAGCGCGAAGATAGGACCAGTCACAAAGACGTGATCACTATTGTCACGAATGCCGATCTGGTAGACCGTCTGTTTGTCTGGGTCCACGTAAGGCCCATAGTTGAACTCCTCCCGGACCGTGACGACGTTGCGCACACTGCCCTCGGGCCAACCGGTCACCGGCGGCTCAAAATCCTCTCTCGCGGTGATCTCCTCGAACCAACTGTGCGCCAGGATGGGAAAGTAAGCCCTTGGCTCGACGGTACCCGTTGCCGCGACGCTGCTCTGCAGCACCTGCCCGCTCCCCTTACCCGTGGCCGCCAGCCCTCCCCCGCCGCCTTCCATCGCCCCTGCACGCAGCGCTCCTGCGCGCATCACCAGGACCAAGAGCGCGATGCCACAGACCGCCGCTGCAGCGGCAACATATGGATGCCTTATCCTTCTTGCCATCTTTTACCCCTCGAAATAAGTATGCTTTCCCTTGCCTGCCTAAAGGCCGGTGCTGCACGCAGCCCGGCCACGCCTGGACGCCGGTTCGCCTAGAGAATAGCATGCTGGCGAGGCAATACGTGCTGCAATGGTCCCTGTCCAGCGGCCAACGACGGGGATTATAGCACCCTCTCCAGAACAGGTCAATCGCGCGGGATCTGCTTACTGCCTGCAGCATGTATATCGACTGTGCCCTGCGTTCCGTCCACGGTCACCTGGGCGCCATCGGGAATACGCTGGGTGCCGACCAGTGTGTCGCACACGGCAGGGATGCCGTGTTCGCGCGCCGTTGCTGCGGCGTGTTGGCCCAGGCCGCCCGTATCGAGGACGAGTCCACCGAGGACGGGCAGCAAGGGAGTCCACAGCGGCGCCACATTCTCCGCGACCAGCACGTCACCCGGCGCCAAGTCGGGCATGCGGGAGGGGTCGAGGGCCACACGCGCGCGGCCGGTATGTCGCCCGCGACTGGCCCCCAGGCCACGGACCTGGCCCCGATTGCCGGTGGGCGCGCGGCCTGCGGACACGGCGGGCCCGCGCGCGGGCAGGTCGTGCGAGGGCACGCCCAGGATCGGAGGCGCCTCGAGATCGGCCCAACTTGCGTGTTGTGCCTGGCGCTCGGCGATCCGGCGCTCTATGGTGCGCCCGCCAAGGTCAGGCCCAGGCGCACGGAGCGGCGCACGCAGCGCGGCCAGGATCTCGTCAAAAACAAGCCAGTAGGCCTCATCCGGCGCAGCCAGCACCCCCGCCCCGACCAGCCAGCGCGCCGCAGCGCGTACGGCGTGCCGGAGCTGCCCAAAGGCCATCTGGTCGATATAGTGGTTGTGGTAATCAAGGACCGCCGTCACCCGCCGCGCCCGGTACAGCTCCTGCCGGAACCTATCCACCGCATCGGCGTCGGTACACGACGCCAGCAGCGCCTCCACTTCGGCGTCGGTTGCCCGGCGCGCCCGCGCCCGCTGCTGTGCCGGATGCTCGATCTCCGCGCCGAGATAGGCTGCCAGCAGCGCAAAGACCTGGGCCGGCTCCTCCCGCCAGGTGAGCGTCGTGAACCGTGGCTCAAAGCCCCAGCCCCGCCCGACACGCTCGCCAAAGTCCTCCATAAGGCGCGCCCACATGTCGCGAAAGGCCGCCGCCTCCGGCATGGCCTCGATCTGCTCGAACGCATCGGGCGGCGGGTCGGCGATCAGGGCTGCCAGGCGAGGCACGTCGCGCGCAGCGCGGGCCATCTCGTACAGGCAGTCCACCAGGTGCGTGACCACCGTCTCTTCGCCCTCCACGAGGCGATAGGCCGCCGCCTCTGCGGCCCGGCCGCAGAGGCCCGAGACGCGTTCGAACGCTTCCACGTAAGAAGGGCGGGGCTTGAACCAGCAGATGGGGTGCAGCATGGTATGGCGGCGGCGAACGCCCAAGGCGTCGGCAAGGTGATCTGCCAAGGACGGGCCATCGGCATGCTCTAGGTCAAAGGTACCCAGGCGTGCGACAGCGGACTCGACCTCCGGCCCCCAATAGTCCCACGAGGTCAGCCCCTGCTGCCAGAGACGGTTCGCCAGATCCTCTCGCCACGCCCGCCGCACGCGCAGGTCGCCCTCGGTCAGGCCGGTCGGGGTGGGAGAAAAATAGATGCGCCCGTTGACGGCCCGCATGTCCTGGTTGCGTTCTGCTCCCATCCAGCGGCAGGTGTCCGCACGGACGCTTTCCTCAACGGCCACATAGTCGATCTCGAGGGGAAGCAGGGGCTCACCATCTGCTCCCGAAAGCTCCTCCAGGCTCCAGCCACGCCGCGCGTCTGTCTCATCCTCCCAACTCACCGGGAAGGCAGGCCGCACCGCGCGTGCCGGCGGCAGCGCGGTGATGGGACGGCTTTGCAGGAGCCACAGCCGCCGGTCCGCGATGGCCCACTCTATCTCCTGGGGGCTGCCCAGCAGGGTTTCGGCAGCGACCCCAAACCCGGCCACGCGCCGCAGCCACCTTACAGGCAAGCATGCCAGATCACGACGTTCCTGGGGGACAGGTTCCAAACGCACGCCGCGCTCCACATCGAGCACCCACTGCTCGGCCTGTGCAACGACTCGTTGCTCCTCAACCTCAAGCAAGTGCCGGCGGATCCACGCCGTATCAGCGGCGACCGATCCGCCGACCACGCCCGCACCTAACCCCCACGCCGCGCTGACCACAAGGCGATCCTCCCGCTGGGCAACCGGATCGACGGTGAAGCACACCCCGGCACACTCGGCATCGATCGTGGGCTGGATGAGCACGGCCATGGCCGCATCCCCCTCCCGCAGCCCGGCGGCAGCGCGCGCGGTCAACGCGCCTGGCTGATAGAGCGAACGCCAGCAGGCGACGACCGCGTCAAGCAGCGCGGCCTCGCCGCGCACGCCGAGTACGGTGACGTACTGTCCGGCAAAGCTGACGTCAGGACAGTCTTCGGCAGGAGCCGAGGAGCGCACCGCGAGCGGCGTCGCCGGGTCGGCGATTGCGGGCAAGGCGCGCCCAAGCGCGTCGCACACGGCAGGGGGCACGACCAGGTCGACCAAGAGGGCCTCGATGGCGCACGATGCCCGGCCTGCCCCGGCGGGATCGGCCAACGTGTGTGCGGCGAGGATGGCCTGCAGCTCTCTACGCTTTCCGGCCAAGGCGAGATCAAGAGCGTCGGTCGTGAGGCAGAGGCCTTCGGGCACGGGAAAACCGGCCTGGAGCAAGAGCGCCAGGCTCGCCGCCTTGTTGCCGGCTCGGTGGCGGTCGTGCCCCGCAATCGAGGCGAGAGAAAGGGCCAAGTCGCTCACGCCGTGTGCCTCCTCTTGTCAGGTGATACCGCTGACCATTATAGCAGAGGCGGCAAAGCAGCGCCACTGTCAGGGGGTACATCTATTAGTGTATTATACACACTATCTGACGGGCCTTGACAATGCCTCGTGGCGACAGTATAATGCTCAGCAGCCTGTGCCTGCTAGGCCCTCTGAATGTGGATCAGGCAAGGCAAGAGTTGAAGATGCTAAAGGCAGCACAGCATACAGCACACACTGTTATGGATGGATAGCATGGACGAGTTGATCGATCTGCAAGAGCGGCCTACAGCCAAAGAGATCTACATGATCGCTGGATGGCGCCAATGGGCGGATGCAGGTGAGATCTCGTCCGCGTTGCCCGAGTATGTGGTCGAGCTGACAGGTGCACACAAGATCGGCACCCTCCGCGCCGATGGGTTCTACCTCTTTCAAATCCCCGGCACACACCACGTGCTTCGTCCGCGGATCAAGTTCAGAGAGGGCTATCGCCAGTGGCTCCGATCGCGCAGGAACGAGCTCTACTATGCAGGGGATGAGAACAAGGGGGTGCTGATCTTCCAGGGAGAGGAGCCGCACCGTAACGCCGAACGTTACGTAGACGCTTTGCTGGATATTGCAGAAGAGCTCAAGGTAAAGCGGGTCGCCGTTGTGGCGGGAGTGTACGGCGCGGTGCCTTATGATCGTGATCGCCAGGTATCCTGTCTCTTTAGCTTGCCTTCAATGGGAGAGGATCTAGCACGCTATGCGGTCGAGTTCTCCGACTATGAGGGCGGAGCCAGCATTGGCACGCTCCTTGCGGATCGAGCAGAAGAACGAGGCATCGAACTGGTTGCTTTTTACGCCTTAGTGCCCTTCTACGATCTGAGCGAGCTCTCGGACGATTTCGCTGCGATCAAGATCGAGCGCGATCTGAAAGCATGGTATGACCTGCTGCTGCGGCTGAACCACATGCTCCATCTGCAGCTCAATCTGGACGAGTTGGCGAGCCAGAGCGAGGCCCTGGTCAAGTGGATCGATGCCCAGATCGCCGAACTCGAGCGCGACTCACCCGGCCTCAAGGTGGGTGAGTATATTGCCAACCTGACCGAGGGCTTTGAAGAGACGCCTTTCGAGCCGCTCAGCGACCTGTGGGAGCGCGAGCTGCGCGACCTGTTCGACGAGTAGCACTTGCCGGGGACACCTATTCCTGTTCCGCCTGTTCGTCCAGGGTCTCCGAGATCCTGGCCTCTGCCTCCGCCAGGTCGCTGTCCTGGATAGCAGCGACCTCACTTGCGAGAAGGCGCATTCCCTTCGCATAAAGCCGTTTGCCCTCTGTCGTCATCTTGCGAACGGTATAGTCCTTCCACCACAGATCACGCAGGACATCAGCGATCTCGAACACATCGCCATCTTCGATTGCCGTTCGCACCACGCTGTAGCGTTCTTTGTGATCAGAGGGCAGGGCGTTGGGCTCTCCACGCAGGCGGCGCCATAGCTTCCTGAGCTGGGATAACGACAGGGGGGGACGAAGCCCCACCTTGCCCGCATCTTTGACCGGGACCATGACCACGGTGCCCGGTTCGCTCAACAGCTCAATCGAGTAGTACAGCTTGCTCTTTCTGCCAAAAAAGCCCAGCTCTTTGATCTCGGTTACCACACCAGCTCCGTGGCTGGGATGTATGATCTTGTCACCCACTCTGAACGTACTCGTTTCCACTATGCCATTTCCTCTCCATCCTGCGGCAGATCCATCGTCCCGTAGAGGCTGAGTGAGATGCGGCGCTTCCATGGATCGACGCGCAGTACGCGTACCTGTAGTTTTTCGTCGCGCTGGAGTGCGCCCAGGGCATTCTGGCCGCCCGGGATCTGCGAGATGTGGACCAGGCCCTCAACGCCTTCACCGACCTCGACAAAGGCGCCGAAATCGACCGTGTTGGTCACTGTCCCTTCGATCAGATCTCCTTCGTTCAGTTGTTCAGTGACGATCGGCCACGGATCGGGCAAGAGGCGCTTTCGACTGAGGCCGATTCGGTTACGCTCGCCGTCGACGTTCAGCACATAGACCTCGATCTCGTCCCCAAGCTTGAGGACCTCGCTCGGATGCCCGATGTGCTGCCAGTCCAGCTCTGAGATGTGGATCAGGCCATCTATCCCGCCGAGATCGACGAACGCTCCGTAGCTGACAATGTTGCACACGACACCTGTTCGCACTTCACCGACGGTGATATCTTCCAGGAGTTGCTCCCGTCTCTGCTGTGTGGCCACGCGTTCAGACAATACCAGGCGTCGGCGACGGCGGTCGACCTCGATCACGGCGAGCTGGAGCGTCTTGCCGACCAGTTCCTCTTTGGCCTCGTGCAGGCGATCCTTGCTCAAGCCGCGGCGCACGGAGGTGAGGTGAGAGTTGGGCACAAAGCCGCGCACACGGCCGAACTGGACGACGACCCCACCCCGGTTCGTCTCGTTCACCTCGGCCTCGCAGATCTCACCGCTTTCCATCACTCTCTCGGCGCGCAGCCAGTCTTGCTGCGCCAGGCCCTGGCGCAGCGAAACCAGGATGCCATCCTGGCGGTTCGAGGTGTTGAGGATCGCTACCGGGACCGTATCGCCGACGTGGAGATCGGCCAACATCTCCTGGCTCAGCCACTCGAGATCTCGCTGCGAGACGATGCCATCTCGCTTGACGCCGAGATCGACGATCACCTCGTTCTCCTCGATCAGCACGATCGTCGCTTCCCGGATCTCGCCACGGTGCAGGCGTTGGTAGTCATAGTCGGCCTCGAGCATCGCCGCGAACTGATCCTGCTGCGCTGTCGTCTCCTGCTGCTCTTCCCGGTCCGTAGCCGTCAGATCCGTTGTGTCGCTGGTTTGACTCGCCATAGCACCTTCCCTATTGAGGAATCAAGTGCTGCGTACGCACGCATGGTGGATGACCTAGCCTCGCCGGCTTTGTTCACGCCATAGCCGCTTGCGTTCACGGCGCATTGCCTTGCGCTGCGCAATGCGCCGCTCTTCGCTCTTGGACACGAAATAACGCTTGCGCTTGGCCTCGCTGAGAATGCGGTCACGCGCAACCTTTTTTCGAAATCGCCGGAGCAAGCTCTCGGGCGATTCCCCCGGTCGGAGCACGACTTTGGTCAACTTGTGTCACCTCCTTTCCTACAGATTCATCTCGCTCTATGTCAGCTCTCCGCCGCGGGCGCAGCGGATGCAGACCTGGGCACCTGGCAAAATAGCCAGCCGATCGGGATGGATGGGCCCACCACACCGCTCGCAGGTGCCATACGTGCCCTGCGTCATCCGCGCCAAGGCCCGTACGAGATTCGCTTCTCGTTCCCGGCTCTGCTCGAGCAGCGCCTTGTCCATTTCCCAGCGGACGATCTCGGGGTCCCCCTCACCAAGGCTGTAATCGGGCCGATTTGCGAGTGCCTTCTCTAGCTTGTCGATGTGCTCGCGGATATGCTCCAGCTCACCTTGTATGGATCTGGCATCTTGACTCATGGAAGCCCAAACCCTTTGTCGAGGAACCGAAAGAGACCTGTAGCCGCCCAATCATCCCTTTGCCTTTCGGCGAGATCAAGTCCCTGAGGCAAACACCAAGTACAGGCAAACACAGTGGAAAGCGGAGCCGAGACGCGGAACGCAGTGATCATCGCACGCTGCGCGTTGTTCAGGGGGATCTACTCAGATACTTGCTTCCGGCGAGCCTCCCCTGCATCCAACGAAAAGCGCATGATCGCACTGTCCAACCAGTCTAGCTCTGCGTCTGCCGTTGCCAGCCCATAGTCTATCGCCAGGCGGTGCCCCATTCCGGTCTCTGTATCCGGTCTGGCTGCCGCTTGCTCGAGCGCCGAGCGATGTGCTGCTACAGCCTCACGACGCTGCCGCAGATGGGCGAGCAAGCCACTGGTACTGTCGTAATCACCGACGAGGATAAGGCGTTGGATGAACAACCGCAGGCTTTCATGTGAGGAATCCGAGGTGGCGATCCATTCGCCAAGTGCCTGCCTGCCTGTCTCCGTGATGCTATACAGCTTGCGCGGAGGCCTGTCCGGTCGTGAAACAACTTCTACCGTCACTCGCTCATTCTCGAGCAAGGCATGTAGAGCGGGATAGATCGCACCAAAACTCGGACTGCCAATCAACCAGCCGAGGCGTTTCATCGTCTGCCGGATATCGTACCCAGACATAGGCCGTTGTCCGAGCAGACCCAGTATGAAGAAGCGGAAGCGTTGAGCGGTAGTAGCCATTCTGCCACACGATGTATATCAGCGAGATATATTATACCATTTATGAACAGCCTTGTCAAAACGGAAATGTGCACACAAAGGGCGCCTCCGTGTGCTCGGGCGGAGCGCGAGGGACACTAATGTGAAGAATATCGCCCCCATGATCGCCAAGAGCCAGAGTTGCCCAAGCTCTGGCCCTTGTCAAAAGGAGGAGAAGATTAGTGTGCACATAGAATACTACAAATGCACCCTCTCTGCTCGACGCTTTCCATACGTTTTCCCTACGCTCCTACAAGGCAGGACCGTGGTCACGCCTCAATCATGCCGCGCAATCCGCCCAGCGATCCCTCGTCAAACCAGTCCTCGATCAGCCGAAAAGAGACCGAAACCGGTGGTGGTAGGCGCAGCGTGCCTGCCGCCAGGCCATCGCATACTTGCTCTCGTGTGAACCAGCGCGCATGCTCCAGCTCGTCTTGATCTACCCGGATCGTCTGCCGCGCCGCCCGCGCACGGAAGGCGAGCATCAGCGAGCTGGGGAAAGGCCAGGGCTGAGAGGATTGGTAGTCCATCCCCGTGATCTGGACTCCTGTCTCCTCCCATACCTCCCGGGCGACGGCGGCCTCGATGCTCTCGCCGGGCTCCACAAAGCCGGCAATGGTCGAGTACTGCCCTTCACGCCAGATCGATTTGCGCCCCAGCAGTGCCCGCTCCCCGCAGCAGACCAGGACGATGATCGCCGGATCCGTTCGAGGAAAATGGTGCGCACCACAGCGGTCATTGCTGCACACGCGGGCGTGGCCACCCTCCGTACTGAAGGTTGGACTGCCACACACGCCACAGAAACGGTGCCGCGCGTGCCAGTACGTCATCGCCCGCGCATACGCCAACAGCGCACCTGTCTCCCTGTCCAGCAGTGCAGCCGACTGGCGCAGGTCCTGGAACTCGCCCAGCTCAGCGAGACGCGCCGGGGCCGAGTCGTCTGGCAGCAACTCGACCGCAAAGTAGGCTCTGCCCCCACGAATGCCGAGCAAAGTGGATGACAGGCTCTCTGAGATGCGTGTACGTACCTGGTGAGGCGACAACAATACAGGCCTCGGACTATCTTGTCCGAGGAAGAGGCTCTGCGACCGCCAGATGGGGATGAACAGGCTTTGCTCGTCGCATTCCTGTGCGGCGAGCCATGCCGGGTCGCGCCGCCGGTCGGCTGCACGGTCGATCGGATCGATCACAAACGTGTTGCGCAAAGAGCGTTGAAAGTGATCCATTCTCGTTCCTCTGATAGAGAGCGCAGGTGCTGCGCCCGTAATCGTACCCACTGCGCGCCCATCATAGCATGGATAGCAGTGACGATCAACCGAACAGGCAGCTCGCGCTCTTGACCGTTCGGCGGATACGAGTTGCTCAGGCCACGGAAATAGGGTATGCTTGGATCCATCGATGCGTGCTCTGGAGAGCCAGATGCAGGGAGGGCCGATGACCAAGATCGACTGTCATATGCACGTGAAAGGGCATCACCAGAAATGGTCGTGGGATGACGACGATCGTATCATCGAGGCGGCGGACAGGTTGGGCATTGACGTGCTGTGCGCGTCGATCCCGATCGCCTACCGCATGCCGACGATGGACGAGGTGCGCGAGTGCAACGACGATGTTCTGTCAGCCATGCGGCGCTACCCAGGGCGGATCCTGGGCTATTGTTACATCTGTCCAGGCTACCAGGCAGCGATCGATGAGGTCAGCCGCTGCCTCGATCAGGGCATGATCGGGATCAAGCTCTATCACCAGTACAAGATCTGGGATCCTGCCGTGCACGTCATCCTGGAAAAAGCGATCGCGGAACAGGTACCGGTCTTGATGCACGCTGGCTACCTGACGACAAAAGAGCAGTGGGCCAGGCAGCCCAAGATGTCTCACGCGGGCGATTTCGTACAGGCGGCGCGCCTCTACCCAGAGGCCATGCTGATCGAAGCACATGTCGGCGGTGGCGGCGACTGGGAATGGACAATCAAGCAGTTGCGCGATGCGCCCAGCGTATACCTCGACACGAGCGGCAGCGTGATCGACGAGGGCATGATCGAGATGGCTGCACGCGAACTGGGCGTGGAGCGCCTCTTGTTCGGGACCGACATGACGATGGAGGGCGGCGTCGGCAAGATCCTGGGCGCCGAGCTGCCGGCATCCGACAAGGAGCGTGTCTTTTGGCAGAACATGCAGGCGATCCTCGACCGCCGTCGCGCTAGCTGAGGAGGCAACGAGATGCTGATCGACGTCAACACCTATATTGGCCACTGGCCTTTCCGGCAGTTGAGGCACAACACTGCCGAGGCGCTGGTCCGTCGCATGGACGATCGAGGCATCGGCCTGGCAGTCGTCGCGTCGATCGACGGCATCCTCTACAAGAACGTCCATCCTGCCAACGAGTCGCTGTCCACGCAGGTCCAGCCATTCCGGGACCGGCTGATCCCGTTTGCTACCTTGAACCCTACCTATCCCGGCTGGCAGGAGGATCTGCGGCGCTGCGCGGAGGAACTGGGGTTGTCCGGGTTGCGGCTCTACCCGCATTATCACGGCTACCGTCTCGGCGACCCGGAGGCGCTGGACCTCATTCATGCGGCGACGGAGCTGGGCTGGGCGATCCAGGTGCCGATGAGGGTCGTCGACCGGCGTCAGCGCCACAAGTGGGATCTGGCGGAAGACCTCGCACCAGAGGACATCTATACGGCGCTGGCGCAGTGCCCGGAGACGCGCTGGATGTGGCTCAACAGCCTCGGCCTGGACGGCACGCGGCTGCCGGCAGAAGCGCAGTTTCTCGTCGAGATCTCGCGCATGACGGCGGTGCTGCAGCGTACTATCCAGGCCCTGATCGAGACGACCGGTCCGGGGCACCTCGCGTTCGGTACCGGCATGCCATTCAAGGTACCCGAGCCGGCGCTGCTCAAGCTCGAGGTGCTCGATGTCCCACCCAATGTCGTCGAGCGCATCGCATGGCGGAACGCATCCGAAATGCTCAGAGCGGGAAATCAAGGCGCCTAGCGAGTTGGCTTGTGATCCCGACTGGCTGCAGCCTGCGTAAAGGAGATGTGCGTCACATCGACTGGTATGAGCAACGCCCTACGGCCGGGCAATAGGTGGCACAGCGCGAGGAGGTGTGGTGTGAAAGGACGCAGAGGGCTTGTCGTATTCGTGGGGATAGCGGCTGTCTTGCTCTTGGCCTGCCAACTCGTCCCTCGCCCAGGAGCCGGCTTTGGTAACACTATCCGCGGTTCGGGCCAGGTCGTACAGGAGGAGCGTGCAGTAGGCGATTTCCGCGGGGTAGAGCTAGCGACGATCGGCACACTGCACATTGAGGTGGGAGAGCGCGAGTCGCTTCGTATCCAAGCAGAGGACAACCTGTTGCCCCACTTCCAGACCACCGTGCGCGGTGAGACGCTGGTGATCGATGTGCAGAGGGGCACCAGCTTGCGCCCCACCCGGCCGGTGGATTATACCCTGACGGTGGTCGATCTGGACAGCATCGCCCTTTCTTCCAGTGGCAATGCAGAGGCACCCGATCTCGAGTCCAAGCTCTTTACGGTGCGGGTCAGCAGCTCTGGTGGCCTGAAGATGGGCGATCTGACGTGTGATACGTTCCGCGCCGCGATCTCCAGCTCGGGAGATGTGTCGGTGGGCCAGGTGAACGGCCAACGGCTCGAGGCCGAACTGAGCAGCTCTGGAGACCTGAACGTTGCCGGGGGTGCAGTGGAGCGACAGGAGATCCAGATCAGCAGCTCAGGCAACTATGCTGCCGGGAACCTGCACAGCCAGGAGGCCGATGTGCGATTGAGCAGCAGCGGCTCGGCGACGATCTGGGTCGCTGAACGCCTAACCGCTCATCTGAGCAGCAGCGGTAGTCTCCACTATGCCGGGAACCCCAGGACAGACGTGACGACCAGCTCTTCGGGCAACGTGATCCACGTCAGCGAGTAAGACTACTGCAACCCAGTAAAAGCACGGGCCTTCAGCCCGAAATACCTCTGCTGGGCTACGCTAGGCTGGGAAACCGGGCAGGAAAGCAGCCTGCAGTTGGAGCATCTCGTCGAGCAGCGCCTCGGCCTCCACGATGCTATCTACCACCGGGTCGAGCAGCAGCGCCTGGAGCAGTAGGTTCTTTGAGCACGTGCGGTAGGCCTCGGTCACCAAGCGCTGAATCGAGATCTGGGTGCGCATGTATGCCGCGGGCGCCTCTGGGAGTGGGCCGACCGCGATCGGGTGGATGCCTGCGCCATCGCAGTATGCCGGTACCTCGACCACTGCCTCGCGCGGCAGGTTATCGATGTAGCCTTTGCTGTTGAGCACGTTGACGGCATCGTAGCGGTCGCGACGATCGAGCTCCATCGAGCAGATCACCGGCGCAGCGATCTCGCCCGAGCGCCGCAAGGCGTGCTCATCGAGCGGTGCGCCCGCCAGATAGGGGGCCAGATCGAACGCCGGGCCGGGCTGTGGCTGGCCTACGACGCGACTCTCCAACCCATACGGCCATTGGACCCCCGCGAATTCCGCCCCGTACGCCAGGTACTCGCCGATGTGATCGTCCGACTTGTAGGTCAGCCAGCCAAAGACGTCGATCAGCTTTTTCCACACGGACGGCGGAAAGCTGTCGTCCTGGCGCAGGCGGGCGAGCATATCGGGCAAGATGTCCTCGCCTGTCTCGCGATCGACCGCCTTGAGCACATAGTAAAAGTGGTTGATACCGGCCGAGGTGACCTCGAGCTGCGCTACCGGCAAGCCAGCGTAGGACGAGATAAAGGCGATCGCAGAAAAGACGCCGTGACAGAGCCCTGCGGCCTTGACCTGGGTCAGGTGGGTGATCGCGTCGAGCACGCGTGCCTCGGGGTTGGTAAAGTTGAGCAGCAGTGCGTCGGGACAGAGGCGCTCGATGTCGCGGCAGATGGGCATAATCAGGCTAAAGCTGCGCAAGGCGTGAAAGACGGCGCCTGGGCCGCCGTTCTCGCCCAGCGGGTGGCGAAAGCCGTGGCTCAGCGGCACGCGAAAGTCTTGCTCCCACAGCTCGTAGCGGTGGGTCGACACTGCGGTCAGCACATAGGCTGCACCGGGCAGGGCCTCGGCGCGGTCAGTCGTCGCCTCGATCTGGAGATCGCTGCCAACGTGGTTCTTGACCAGCGCGGCAAAGCCGGCCATGCTTTCCAGGGCCTCAGCATCGATGTCGACCAGCCAAAGGCTCAGGTCCCTGCCGTTCAGCTCCTCCGAGCGGAGCAGATCGACGATCATGCCCCGCCCAAAGGACGCGCTGCCGGCGCCGATGACGACGATCCGTTTCATCATACTCCTCCTGGTCTGCGTCTGCCGCAAGGTGAGCGAGGCCATCTGGCAAGTGCCCACCGCGAAGCTATGATACCCCAAGACAGAGCAAGTCACAAATCGCGCGCTGTTTGCGTTACCTGGCGTGCCACAGCTCGGCAAAGACCGCGGATGCCAGGTCGAACATCGCCTGTACCTCTTCCTGGCTGGCTTCTCCAGTGCCCGTGCCCTGGAAGGTGAGACGGACGGTCATCGCGTCAGCAACGGCACCTGTCGACCGCTCGACCTCAAACGAGCCAAGGCTGTTGACCCAGCTCTCCAGTTGGGCCAGGCGGTCACCAGTGAGACGGGCGTGGACGCTGTTGTGCAGTGGGCCCGTCCTGCAAGAGCGAGCATAGACGTTGCCGTTCGCGTACAACCCCAGATCATCGCAAAAGCCAGCGATCCCACCTTCGCGGTGCCAGTTGATTGCCGGCGGCTGCGGCGCAAAGCCGCCAAACGCGGTCAGGATACCGTGCCAGACGTAGCCGCCATCGGACAGTTGCGCGATAAAGAGCAGTGCCTCGTTCCGGCCCTCGTTGCCCCAGCCGGTAACCAGCAGGACCCCTACGATGTGGACATCGGGGCCAAACAGCGCATAGGGATCGGCTCCCTCCAGCAGCATCGTTGGGTCGCGCTCCCAGTCAAAGGCTGGCAATGATTCGCCGCTGAGATGACGCTCGAGCAACTCCGACGCCGCCTTCTCAGGGACATAGGTCTCTCCTTCCGAGCGCCACGCAGCGATGACAAAGGCCTCGCCCATCAACTGCGCCATCAAGACGGGATCGCGCTCCAGGACGGCCTGCACGAGGCGCCCCTCGAATTCGGTCAGCGCGTCGGCGGGCAGGAACTGATAGTCCCATCCCAGGTCCACATCGGTGCGCTGGGCGCCGGCGCTGACGGCAATCGTGATCGCGCCCTGATCATCCGGTGCGGTCCAGCCTCCGGGGACCATGACAGAGGTGTTGGGCTCCTGGAGGGGATCGACGCTGACGCAGTAGGTGCCGGCG
>Ga0307444_1000696_pt1 | contig 15540 bp, 14 predicted proteins | sample SalMarSW160340MG_FD_202145 | JGI IMG/M metagenome (GOLD analysis project Ga0307444, IMG submission 202145) | Salt marsh sediment microbial communities from the Plum Island Ecosystem LTER, Massachusetts, United States - SW1603-40 | ecosystem: Environmental > Aquatic > Marine > Intertidal zone >... | reverse complement strand
TGGCGGCAGGCATCACCGGATTTTGCAGCTCCAATCGCCCTACGTGTACGTTAAGGACCGACATCGTCTCCCCATACAATCTCTTCGGCATCAAATATCGGCCCTTCGCAACACACTCGCTTATATCCATCCGAGGTCATCACGACGCAACTCAGACAAGCCCCAACCCCACATGCCATCCGTCTCTCAATAGATACCCAACAGAGCGCCTTTCGCTCACGAGCAAAGTCTGTTACGGTCCTTACCATAGGCTCTGGACCGCAAGCGTACAGTATCGTCTCAGTCTCGCTTTTGTCTTTCTCTTGTTTCAAGAGCTGCGTGACAAGGCCTTGTTCCCCCCTTGTCCCATCTTCAGTGGTTATGTTAAGAGTGATGCCGTCAATATCGAGAAGTTCGGGGAGGCACACGAGGTCCTCCTGGGATTTCGCCCCGTAGAGAACGGAGATGGAGGACAGAGATGCCTTCAGCCTCAAGACTAAAGGGAAAAGGGGTGCGATTCCCATCCCACCGGCAATGATAAAGGCCCTATATCCTGCTGGTGGATCAGGAAATCCATTACCCAAAGGGGCCAAAATATTTACTGGCGATCCGACCGTAAGGCGGGCAAGAAGGGCGGTCCCTTTCCCTACCACCTTGAAGAGAAAGTCCAACCAGGACCCCTCACCATCGTTGTCGAAGTTGTGTATGGAAAAAGGACGGGGTAAGAGCATATCGCTGGCTCCCTCTACACTCACCATGGCAAATTGTCCAGGGATAATGGGGCCAATAGATTGCGTAAGGGAAATCCTCAGGCGATGATACACAGACCCTATGCTTGTGCTCTCTCTGATTTCACCTTTAAGGTAGACGGGATTGCCCATCGCCCTGTCGTTCATATATGCGATCTCCGTAGAAAAGCCTCATGATGAGGGCGTCTTCACCGGTATCGGCGTAATAGTGCTTCCTTACCCGCCATGCGGCAAAACCAACCTTGCGGTACAGGTTGAGAGCGGCCTGATTGCCTCTTCTGACCTCCAACAGATACAATATCCCCCCCCTTCTATAAGAGAAGTCCAATGCGAAGAGGAGAAGGGAATAGGCAATTCCTTGTTTCCGGAGGTCGGGATGGGTGGCCAAATTCAAGATATGGACCTCTTCCATAAGTATCCAAAAGATGATATAGCATACGACCCGATCGCCCCCCGAGTCGTCCACGGTAGTTGACACAAAATGGAAGGAAAAAGGAGCGGTAATTTCGTACAGAAACATCTCTTTGGTCCATGGTGTGATAAAGGATTCCCTCTCAATTTCCATAACTTGCGCTATATGTTCCCTCCTCATTTCTTCAATCGTCCATCGCACCATCAGCTATTTTCTCGCTTTACTTCTTTCAATTCTTTTAAAAGAACCTTGACGTTCTCTTTAAATCTTTCATCCTGAGAGAGCTCGATGGCCTTCTTGTATGCCACTCGCGCCTTTTTGGGATCTTTCAACAGGTGCTGGATGTTCCCCATCTCCAAATAGGCCATGGCTGCCAGCATATCGTACGAGGACGTGTATCCTTCGATGAGTGTTTGATACGCATCCCATGCCTTTTTAAATTCCCCTAGATTGAAATGGATCTCCCCTTGCCAGCAGAGGGCATGTTTTGCTACGTCACCGCCTGCTGATCGTGCTGCGATAGTGAGATAATCGAGCGAGGATTCGTAATCCCCTCTCTTTGCCTTTCGGATGCCCACTGCGAGGGCCGCTTCATAAGACAACTCATCATGGGGAAACTTTCTATATAGAATGTCAAAGTATCGTTCAGCTCCCCTCATATCCTCTTCCTCCAACAGGAACGTTATCATTCTGTAAAGGGACCAGGGGTACCACGATGACCTTTTGTACTCTCTGATGATCCTTTGGTAGGCCTTGCTCGCTTCAGATACATTTCCCAGTTCTCTGTATGATTCTCCTTGCATCCACAGGGCCTGATCCATGTTATAAAAATCTGGATACTCCAAGTGTAACAGATCTATGTTGACGAGACCTTCCTTAAACTTCTTTTCTTGAAAGGAGCAACCGGCTATTTTGAAAAGGGCCTCTTGGCGATACGAGGTATTGAGGAGATTGAACCAGTAAGGCATGGCCTCTTGACAATTCCCTTCGTAGGTATTGAGCTCGGCCAGGATATATTGTGCCAGTGCTTTTTCACGCTCATGCTCATACGGAGACAGTTTTACTATGTTATACGTTATCTCTTTAACCTGTGCGAGGTCTCCTCGCTTGAGATAACACCATCCCAGGTTCACCAGGATTTGTGGTGTTAGTGGATCCTGTGGAAACCGGCTGAGAAACTCTTTAAATATCTCTGTGGCCTCTTGATATCTATCAAGGTCAATGTAGACCTTCCCTAGAAAAAATAAAACGGAGGGGAGCAACGAGGTATGGAAGAAATCATTTTTTAAGGTCAATAGCCTTTGTAATGCCTCTTCTTTCTTATCGGACATGTACAGACAGAGGCCTTCTCCATAGAGTGCATGCGCCGCAAACGAAGACCGGGGAAAATGATCGAGGAGGGTGCGGAAAACCACAGCCCCCTTTTTATATTTTTTCAATTTAATATGCGTTTCACCAAGCCAATAGAGGGCCTCTTCGAGAAGACCTTCCTGCGATTCACTGTAAACTACGTCCTGTAGGAGGTCTTCAGTCGCTTCGTATCGTCCTTGTTCGTAGAGAGAGATTCCCAGCCAAAACTTGGTGCTACAGGACAACAAGGGGTTTATGGTACGGTCCTTGAGGACTTTTCTGAGGTACATCTCCGACCTCTTATACCGTCCCTCATGAAAAGAGAGCCTGCCGAGCAAGAAAAGGGAAGGGTGATACCAGAGACTATGGGGATACTTGGTGACAATGGTTAAATAGTTGTTTTGTGCATTAAGTAAATCCCCTAATTTTTCGTAGGAACGACCCAACCAAAAAAATGCAGCGTCACTCGCTTGAAAGCCAGTTCGTAAAAATAGCAGGGTAATGAATTTCTCTTTTGATTCAGCAAATTTTTGTTGCTTGTAAAGTGACTTGCCCAAGAGATACATGACATTCGGCACCTGGGAATGGTGAGGAAATGCCTGCAAAAACTCTCGAAACTGGGCCTCAGCTACCTGATAGAAGCCGTCTTTAAAGGCCCCCGATCCCTCACGTAAAAGTTCTTGAGGAGATGAACCGAAAGAGGGGAGGGGGGCGAAAAGAACAAGGCAGATTACTATTAACGATATATGCTTCAGATGGCCTCCTGCTTTTCCGTCCATGGAACACCTTTCAACATCTTCTGTATCTGGAAGAGGTCCTCTTTGGTATTGACGTTGATAAACGATGTAAAAGATGGATCGATCTCTTTGATTTCTTCTTCTTCGCAATATTCGACGTGTACCTCGGGGATCAACCCAGAAATCTTAAAATCACCCCTCTCTACAAGTTTTTTAATGGGCTCGATACACCGTTTTGAGTAGACAGCGTGAAGAGGCTCTAATCCCTTGTTGGTCATGGGAATAACTACATCGCTCTTAAACCTCTTTTCGATGAGATAGGTGATGAGTTCGGGGTTAAGGAACGGCATATCACAGGCCACGCAAAAGGAATAATAATTGCTCGCTCGCTTGAGCCCCGTGTAGAGGCCGCCTAAGGAACCGGCTCCGGGTATCTCGTCTACAACGATGGGGGTCTGGTATTCGATAAATTGCTGGGGTTGATTGGTGACGATGATAATTTCGCTGAAAAGCTCCTGGCACTTACCGTACACATAGTCGAGAAGGCGGATGCCTTCAACCTGTATGAGGGCCTTATCCTGCCCCATGCGGCGGCTAGCGCCCCCTGCTAGGATGATACACGAGACGTCACTTACCATACTATGTAAATACCACGATTGCTTTGTCTAATCAAGGAGGGACTGCGAGTTGACAACCGTAATGAGTTACCCTAAAATTCGGTACAACAGCTATATATCAAAAATCTTGTTTAAATTTTAAGTATTTTGTTATATTACCTTCTTAAGGGGTTATAATTATTAAAAAATGAAGCTTGGGATTATTTCCGATACACACCTTTCATCCCTAACCGGGGATTTTATTTCTTTAGTTAAAAACCGATTCGCAGAGTGCGATGTCGTAGTCCATGCAGGGGATTTTACCAGCCCGGCGGTCTATAGATATCTCAATGAGCAGACATCGGGTAATCTGATAGCCGTGCACGGCAATATGGACCCCCCGGAGCTGCGAAAGTTGCTGCCTGAAAGGCGAATTTTTGAACAATCGGGCGTCAAGTTTGGTCTGACCCACGGATGGGGCTCGCCTTATGATTTAGAGGAGAGGATTGCCAGGCTTTTCGATGACCAAGGGGTAAGCTGTATCATTTATGGTCATAGCCATCGTGGGGTGAGTCACAAACGAGATGATATTCTCTTCTTCAATCCAGGCTCGCCCACTGATAGACATTTCGCCAAGGCTAACAGCATTGGGTATGTGACCATTGAAAATGGAGAAATTCGCGGAGAGATTGTTACTGTATAAGCTATCTTGTCAAGCAGGGAAGGGGGGTAATAACGGCCAAACTCAGCCACACGTTTACGCCTCGGCTGGAGTGCCATGTTCGTCCAGCTATCCAATTTGTCCTATGTCAAGGGCTGACCCCGATCCTACTTCGGATATTTTAGATGATGTGGATTGTCAAAGATTCTTCAGGGCAATAGCTTGCATGGAATATGAACCAACGGCTGGCGCTTACTCCCATTTTGAGAAATTGAGCGATGGCAAATGGGAAAAGCTGGGGCCAATTTTGGGATATTCTTATGATTTTGTTTTTCCGGTTGTCAATAAAGATCCATATTCGAAACCAAGCGCTCCACGGAGTGATGGCGGTTTTGGACTGATGCAATTGACGGAGTGGGGTAAGAAAAAAGTACCAGAGTACAAGGAGATATGGAAATGGAAAGAAAACATACATGCGGCTATTAATAAAGTCATCAAACCTAACTTGGCAACTGCAAGGGCATATCCAGACAGAATCAAGAACTATGGATGCACCAAACCGAAGAAATGGGATGAGAAGAACAAGAGATGGATATATCCGTGCAGACCTATGGACACAATAAAAAAAGACAAAAATGCTACAGACTTCAAACCTTATCAGCTCAGGATGGATGTCTATTCGCTTTATCATAGTTATTGGCACTATTGGACTTGGGACAGACAGAAGAAGGTATGGATACCTTGGATAAGTGACATCCCAGCACAGCAAAAAGGCTATAATTATGCAAACAAGGCTGAGTCTTTTGAGAGTAAACCATGCCAGTGACTGAATAAATATTATTAAAGATGCCTTAAATTTTAATTTCACAACCTGGCACATACGGCACAGCAAAATGATTTAATTAGGTAAACAAAGGGTGGAGAAAAAAAGTAAACTGCCTTGAGATGGAGGGCATTGTTATGAAATCTCTAATTCATTGGTTTATAGTGTTGAGTATGGGGGTAATGGTGGTAGTAGCTCCCCAACAGAGTTTTGCAAAGACCTATGCCTATTTTATTGGGCCGCAAGGGAAGATAGCCAAACTTGATACCGATACCAATTCTCTGGCCCAGCTGACACTAAAAATACCTGCAGGAGTGACAACCGATAAAATACTCGGCGCTAATCCTATTACAAATCATATTTATCTTGCCCACTGTGTTCGTCTAGGCTCCTGTAGGGTGGGGGTATATGGATTAAAGTCGTTGAATCTTATTAAAGAGCTTCCCCTCGAATCCATCGATCCTGATATACAGATGGTTCTTTACCCTGATGGGTCAAAGTTTTTGATTCAATATTTTGCCCCTGGTGAAGGTGATGAGGAAGGTGGATATACCACGGATTTATATGATGCGAAGACACTCTCACAAATAAAGAATTTAGAGACAATCTTTGCCATGGAAGAGGTAATGTTTTCATCAGATGGGAAAAAGATATATTCAGTCGTTGGAGGAGATGATGCCAAAGTAGACATCTTTGATAGTTCTTCCTTTGAAAGATTAGAAAGCCGTGACTTAACACAGATATGGCGACCGGAGCCCGAGGTGTTCAGCTCAGGTATTGAAAGTTTTGGGAATGGTAGGATTTTGTTTTATGAAAATGTAAAAGTTAGTAAAGACTTACCCGATAAGTTAGATTTAGGTGTTTATAATATAACAAATAAAGCTATTTCTCCACGAATCTCAACTGGACTTCAGGGTGACGCCATTCTTTCTACAACAGGTACAAAGATCGTTTTTGATGAAAATGAAGATATCATAAAGATGTTTGGTAATGAAAGACAGATAATGGGTTTTAAAAGCCTGGGACGACTACATATTTACGAGGTGAGTACTGGGAATCAACTGGGTTCAATTTCTTTTTCGGTGAAAGGTTCTGGTAAGATACGCGGGATAAGGCCAGATGGAGATAAATTGTATTATGAATCGGAGGGGGAAGCAGCCGAGACATCTAAGATTACGGTTATTAATATCAAGACTTATTCGGTAGTTACATCGTTCCCATTGCCTTTTAAGGTTTTATCTACATTTTTTTTTGAAGAATAAGACTAATATCGCTGGATCTTGAAGAAAAAATGTTCAGGCACCGGCGCGGCGCTCACCACACCCTTTGTGGCCTATGGATTCCCGGACGAGGAAACTGCGAAGGTCTGGATGTTCCATGGAGATGAGCAAACGCGAGATATCCTGAGCTTTGCCGGTTTCATTTCAGTGGGGGTTTTAGATAAGTATACTAATCCCATCTCGAATAAGACCGTAGAGTTTGTGGACACGGACGTCAGCTCAGATTGCGTCAGCGATGATGAAACCCGCCTCAGCGCCCTGCTGGTGCCGGTGGATGATCCGTGCATGCAGGGTGTCCCCAGCTATGGTACGTGTAGTGGTTCGCCACGTGCGGGCAAATCACTTGAGGACATAAGCAGCCATCTGGGTGCAGCCGTACAGGTCTTTACCGGGGCAGCCCCTGGTGCGAGCTACCCTATCAAGGCCACCTGTGCCGATGCCCCCGTGAACAAGACCGTAACCTTTCATCTCTATACCTATCCCTTTGGCAACTGCTCCGGTGACTCACCGCCGTCAAGTAAATTTAATATGACCGCCGTCTATCGCGCGGACAAGAATGGAGAGAATATTACAGCGGGTAAGGTCGGTGCGACTATACCGCTCAGGGCGCGGATCTACTTTCTGAGAGAAGGGGAGACCGAGAAAACAGTCACCATTGAGTGTGAGGGTAACGTAGGGGAGTGTACAAAGATAGTCGGCTCGAAAGTGTATTCAGAGGACACAGTGTTTCAAGAAGCATCGGTGACCTTTGGCGATGCGCCTGGAAAAGAAGATCCGGCAGGAAATGGGATCTACAGTGCCCAGTACACGCTGAAGGCCGGCCTCAATACCGTAACTATTACCGGCTCGGCTACCGCCGCGCTGAACAAGCACAAGACCATAACCGACTGCGACGGGCCGGAGATGATCTGTAATACGGTAGTGGAAGAGGTGACAGGAGAGGCCACGGCAACCATGGAGGTCTATGGGGTGGATATCCAGGTTCCTGACAAGCTGCTCATCTTGGCCGATGAAAAGGGCTATACCAAAGAAGACTATATTATAACCTACACCATCGCCCCTGCCGAATACCAGGCAGCCACTGCCTATGTGGTTATTTTGAAGGATGGAGAGCCCTTCTGGTACATCCCCGCCGAGACCACGGGCACGGGTACCGCCACCCTTTCTCGGGGCTTCTGGTTTGATCCCGAAAGCGACTATGAAGCGCAGGTGGTGCTCAATCAAGGGTCCGGGGTGGAGATTGCCAGCACAACAATACCGATAGAATTTAAAGCCCTTTGGTTAGAAGTAGATCATGAGTCAACCGAACAGAGTAAGAGGATTCGGGTGAAGTATTACCTCAAGGTGGACGATCCATCTGTAATACAAAAAATAGAATTTATCGTGAAAAACCCCAATGAATTGGATGAAAACGGAGAGCCGGTAGTCGTATACTCTACCGATAGTGAAATCAACCCGAATCTCACCAAGGTTAAAAACGAGCCGAATGTGTTTGATTGGGACGGCATGGATAACAACGGCGAGTTGACTTTCCCGTGGGACTATACGCTTGAGATGAACATCGTGACCCTTGATGGTCAGACGCAACCCATCCCCGACACTTTTGACAGGACGGTGATCCCCATAGCGAGGATAGACAACAGCGCTGTTTTCTCACGACACAATCAGGACTATACAACGACCTATACAGTTGAAGCTGACTCTAACGATGAGAATAAAAGACGATTCGGCAGCTTTAAATTTGAGGATGAGTCAGGCGATGTCTATTATTACTTCCCGGGACCACTAGATGGGTTTTATGCCAGGATTAAAGGTGAAGATCATGATATCTACATAACGGGGAATGAAGAAACTGATTATGAGGCGTTTCTCCATTATGACCTGAGGGATTATGACGCGAAGCAAGTCAAGAGTACCGGAGCGCAGTTAGTTCAGAGGATGCTCAACCTAGCATTAGGGGTCAAGGGTGAACTCGAGGGCCTTGCGAAATACGATCAGTTTGGGAGTACTAATCCGCTCTATACTCCGCTGAAAATAGATAGTTGGTTTGGCGACGATACCGCCAAGGCATTACAGGAATTTAAGAAAACGTACATGACAGGTGAATCAGACCTCATCAATGAAGAAAGCATTTTGAGGAAATACAGCAATTTGCCTCCCGAGCATGATGTGGAAACTGTATCCTCTGTATATTATCAATATATTACCGGGGCGGATACCATGAAGGCGCTGATGAAGGAGAGCAAGAAATACGACAACATGGTAACCTACAATAAGAGCGATCCTAATGATACCGATACCCTGTATGGACTCCTTACGAACTATGCAAAAAACAATAAGCCCGATGATCTAACAGATGAAGAATTCATTGCCTTTGCCAAGGGTGTGGCCTTGCAAGAATCCAAATTTTACCATGCAACAGCACAGGGATTCATAAATTCACCAGCCCCCGAACGTGTAACGTCAGCAAAGGGTATCTATCAGATTATACTTTCGACGTGGAAAGGGATAATCATCGATGATGATTCCACAACCCCTGAACAAAGATACATAGAAGAGTATAACGTGAAAGGTGGAATAACATATTTAACAAATCAGTATAATGCAATGAAAAATGCGTATTCCTTTACAGACGGTTGGAACTTATCGAAGTTACAGAGAATGAAAATGGCAGCGGCAGCGTATAGCAGAGGTAAAGGCAATATAGACTCATATTTTAATTATTTCAAAGATATTTTTAATGAGCCCAAAGTTGACGCTAATATTTTTGAAACTCAATATCATAAAAATATAGAGGAACTTTTGACCGCGATCATAGCGAGAGAACAGGAAAGACTTACACAAACTACTAATGAGGATCTTAAAAAGGAAATTCAAGAGCGTATTACGTTTATAAAAGAGGGCAGAGATTACGTAAATGCGATTTTTATCAATATATTTAACAAAGACAGGCCTGATGAATTAGGCTGGTATGGATACTTTAAAGCTAACCCTTCAAAGGCATTTGAGGATAATAATTTTATACAGTTACCTTATAATAACTAAAATTAGTTTGTGAGGTGAATTATGAAAAGACTAGCGTTGATAAGTTGCCTGGTATTTTTCACTGTAATGTGTACAAGATTGTATAGTCAGGCGTATGAATTGGAAAAGATATTCGATGATACCAGGGAGAGTTGCTGTCCTATGGGATTGGCGGATGTAAATGGTGATGGAACTGCGGAATGGATTTGTCTAGAATCGAAGTATGTCGAACATAGACCAAAGGCAGAAAAAAGAATATATGTATATAAATTTAATACGGTTAATAACAAATTTGAAACTCTGTGGGAAGGTCCTGATATTAGTTCAAAAGATTATTTAGAGGGCTTTGATGGAAAGATATATTTTGGTGATTTGGATGGAAATGGGGTAAAAGAGATTATCCTCATAGGATGGCGTTTTAGGGCTGATGAGGAGACCCGAGGATATCCTTATGAAGGAAATATCTATGTGTATGGGTGGGATGGGGAGAAGTTCGCCCAGGAGCTAAAAACCACAAAATACTTTTTTAGTTGGATGACCATTGACAGACCTGAGGCATTGGCAATTGCAGATGTCTTTGGCACCGGCAAAGATGCCATGATCGTATCTCAATATGAGAAGCTTTTGTTATTGGAAAAACAGAAAGATACATTCAAGGAAATGCTATTAGTAAGCAAAGAACGACCTGCGTTTATAGATTTTAGAGCGGGTGATGTCGATAATGATGGAAAGAATGAGATAATCTGCGGATATAATTTACCCAATGAGCATGCAACAAAGATCTACAAATATGATGGCAAGGCATTCGAGATAATTTATCAGAAAACATTCGTTGACAAAGAGACTAAACACATAAGAATAGGTGATATCCGTGAAACCAAGGACGGAACGAAGTTAGTAATATATACCTATGATGGCAAGGAACGATATTATAAATTCATCCCAAAGACAAAAAGATACCGGGGTGAAAAGCCTGAAGAATGGGATAACAAGCTCAAGGAAATTGAGGTCAAGGATCCTGTTTTTAAAGAAGAACCGGCAAAATACCCCGGTCTCTCGTTACCTCAAGGACGGCATTATTTTGCCGATCTAGATGGAGATGGAAGTGATGAGTTAATCAACTGCGGTCCCAAGGGGGTAAGCATTTATCGGATAAAGTAATAACCCGGACCATGGGCAGTAAGGCAATAGGCAAGGGGAGAGGAATAGGGGGTCAGAGGAATAGGGGGTCAGGTCTACATTCTTGACATAATGTCTTCATTGTTTTATTATTCGGGGGTTTATTTCATTCTGCGAGATCGAATGGGGAATCATGGCGCGGCCGTTACGGATCGAGTATCCGGGTGCTTTTTATCACATCACATCACGGGGGAATGAGCAAAAGGATGTATTTAGGACCATTGCGGACCGCGAGAAGTTTCTATCGTATATGGAGACCGCCAGTGAGCGTTATGGAGCAGTGATTCATGTCTATTGTTTGATGAGCAATCATTATCACCTTCTCCTTGAAACCCCTTTGGACAATTTATCCCAGATCATGCGGCACATCAACGGCGCCTATACGACCTATTTTAATGCAGCACATCACAGATCCGGTCACCTCTTTCAGGGACGATATAAGGCACTAGTTGTTGAGGCCGATGTTTACGCGGCAGAGCTTTCCCGTTACATTCATGTCAATCCGGTCAGGGCAGGGATGGCAGAAGAACCAGGGCGCTATGCCTGGTCGAGTTACCGCTTTTATGTGGGACAGGCAAAGGCACCAGCGTGGCTGAATACGGGATTTATCCTCGGCTATTTTGGTCGTAAGGTATCCGATGCCCACAAGGGCTACCGGGAGTTTGTCCATGCCATCAATGACTTCGCCTATGAGAGCCCGTTGAGCAAGGTTGTGGCTTCAACAATATTGGGAGGAGTTGATTTTGTGAAAAAGATTGCTCAGAAGTATCTCACTGATAAGCAGGTGAGCCGTGATCTGCCTGCGTTACGAGCGTTGTCGGAGAGACCTACCATAGAGGGTATTACAAAAGACGTTAGGACTAAGGTTGGGGGAGACGAGCGGTTGGTGAAAAGCTCGAGTATCTATTTTTGTCATCAGTACAGTGGGAGGAGCCTCAAGGAGATAGGAGCTTATTTTGGTATAAGCGAGTCTGCAGTAACTCAGGCGAGCAGACGATTCACTCTGAGTATGGCCAAAGACAGGAAATTAAGAAAAAAGGTAGAGAAGATAAAGGACCAATTAAAACTGTCAAATGTGTAGACCTGACCCCTGTTTTCCTCCCTGCAGACATGTTTTTTACAATAGAGGACGTTACACACCCGATTGAGGAAAATGATATAGAAAAGCTTAAACAAGGAGACCTGGTAAGATATGACGGTCACATCTCCATGGTCTACTCTGATAGGTGGGGGGAGAGTGAGCATGGTGGAGATTATGATGTGGTACATGCTTTTGGTTGGGAGTGTTCAACTCCTTCAACTTTGTGTACAAATTATCCATGGTTTAGAAAAGTAGGAATGACAGCTAATAATCATCCAGGATTACCAGCGCCATCAGGATTCGGGAGGATAAAATTATGGTAGTAATGAATGAGCTAAAAAAAATGATAGTAGGAGTAATTCTTTTTATAATCTTCTATCCTCTTGCAGCAATCGCCTTATGGAGTAGCCCCGATGAAATAGTGCAAGGTGGATGGGGAAAAGGAGAGAAAGAATTTGGATTTCGATCTGGAGATACAAAAGATCAAATTCCACGGAATTTTTTAGTACTCTCTGATGGTAAAATCTTAATAGAAGACTGTGTTAACAACCGTCTGCAGATATATCTGCAGACAGGAGCCTACTTAAAATCAATTGTTCAACCGGGTTTTGGTTTATATGAGCTCGATTCTGACAAAATTGTGAGCTTTAAATGGAATGATCAATTGAAAGGGAATAACATAGGTGTTTATAGTTTAGGACAAGAACAATGGCTATGGGTAGATCACAAAAGAAGCTTTAAATATGTAATTAATATAAAGGTAACATCCTTTAATAACAGTATATTTGTTTGGGATGACAAAAGTGGATACAGATACTCTCCCACTGGCCAGCTTCTCAAGACCTATACAGAAAGACCCTTGGAGTTAGGGATGGTGGAGAGAAAATCGCTAGGTAAAGGCAGAAAGGAAATTAAAGTTAAATATCCTGATAAGGAATATATAGTAAAGCCGAAATATTATCATAGCGCAGATGATGATTACCTTAGAGATCAAATAGACAACCTATATGCAATTCAAAGAATCGTAGAGATAAAAAACCGATATACTGCTAATGAAAAAATTTTGCGCCATTACAGAGTAATTAAATTTGATTATTGCGATGAAAGTCCCAATATTTTAGATTTACCGATAAATAAATATAAGGTGGTAGGTAGAGATGATGTAGTAGGAGAAAGAAAGGAGGCATTAGCGGAATACGGAAAACCAGTGGTTGCCCTCAAGGGTGATATTTATACATGGAAACGGACTCCTGATACTTACAGCATCCTCAAATGGACCTGGCAAGGTGAGCCTGATGCGCCACAGAGCCTGAAGGCATCAACTTCCAAGACTGGAATAACCCTCTCCTGGGAGGTTCCGCTGAAGGATGCCGATAGAGTAGACGAATATGAGATCAACCGCTCTACTGATGTCTGCGGTCCTTTCAGGCCCATTGCTACCGTTAAGAAAGTCGTGCTGACCTACGAAGACCAGAAGGTAAGGGTAGGGGAGACCTACTACTATCAGGTCAGGGCAATCAGAGATAAAGTCCCTTCCGGCTATTCCAATAAGGCCATAGGCAAGAAATAATAATGAGTTACGTCTCTAAATCTTGATATATATTGACGTTTTGAATGGAACGAAAACGGGGGGGTTAAGTTATTTACTTTATAACTTGGTAGAGAAGAAGGCAGGGGCGTAGCAGCAGTATCTGCAGCCTCTGGTGATTGCTTGGTACGGTGGGCGTGCCATGCCTTAACATTTAAAAAGGGGGGATGATCATGAGGTGGACCTGGGGTCGGACCAAGGTAACTAGTTGATATGAAAGAAAATATGGTGAATTAAAAGGTGTATTTGGGCCTTAGAGTGATATTTTGGGGATGAAAAAGAGGGTTTAAGCATATAAGAGTAAGGCAATGCCCAGGGCGAATCGGCATTATATACCGGGGTATGTATGGCATATAACCCACAGATGCCACAAACAGGAATTTCTCTTGAGATTTGCGAGAGACAAGAGGCGGTGGATTGTATGGCTCTTTGAGGCGCGGAAACGGTATGGGTTAAGTATCTTAAGCTACATAGTTACCTCGAACCATATACACCTTTTGGTATCGGACAATGGAGATAACGATACCATCCCCAAGTCCATACAACTCATAGCGGGGAGGACAGGGCAGCAGTACAATCAGCGCAAGGGGCGCACAGGGGCGTTTTGGGAGGATCGGTATCATGCCACAGCGGTTGAGCGTGATGAACACCTCATGCTGTGCATGGTCTACATTGCACTGAACATGCTTCGTGCCGGGGTGGTAAGACATCCTGAAGAGTGGCCCTATAGCAGCTACCATGAAATACAGACCCCTCGTGACCGCTATCGCATTATTGATTATGCGCAGTTGATGGCATTATTCGGTATACGGGATTTGAAGGAATTACAAGAGGCATACAGCGAGAGGGTTCAAGAAGCGTGTATGACGGAGGGTATTGCACGAGAGGGTAAGTGGACAGAGAGCATAGCGGTGGGGAGTAAAGTGTTTGTCGAGGATACCAAGGTGAAGTTAGGTATAAAGGCGCACGGGCGTGAGGTAATCGGCGGAGAGGGAACATATCAACTGCGAGAGGCATCTGAACCTTATGGGTATCATTTTGACCCCCAAAATGATGATTTAAGGCTTGGAAACAGGTACTTTTGGGATGATATCTCTTAAACATCAAGAGATTAGCGTGGTCCGACCCCAAGGGGAGCCCATCAAGGTGGACGATCCATCTGTCATACAAAAAATTGAATTTATCGTAAAAAACCCCAACGAAGTGGATGAAAACGGAGAGCCGGTAGTCGTATACTCTACCGATAGTGAAATCAACCCGAATCTCACCAAGATCAAAGTCGAGCCGAATGTCTTTGATTGGGACGGCATGGATAACAACGCCGAGTTGACCTTCCCGTGGGACTATACGCTTGAGATGAACATCGTGACCCTAGACGGTCAAACACAACCCATACCCGACACTTTTGACAGGACGGTGATCCCCATAGCGAGGGTAGACAACAGCGCTGTTTTCTCACGACACAATCAGGACTATGAGACAACTTATACTAAGGTAGCTGACTATAACACTGAAAATAAAAAAGAATTAGCGCAAAAAATGCGATGCGGTAGCTTTAAAGTTGAGGATGAGTCAGGCAACGTCTATTATTACTTCCCGGGACCAATAGATGGGTTTTTTGCCAGGGTAAAGGGTGAAGATCATGATATCTACATAACGGGCAATGAAGAAACTGATTATGAGGCGTTTCTCCATTATGACCTGAGGGATTATGACGCGAAGCAAGTCAAGAGCACCGGAGCCCAGTTAGTTCAGAGGATGCTCAATGTTACATTAGGGGTTTGGCGATGATACCGGCAAGGCATTACAGGAATTTAAGGAAACGTACATGACAGGTGAATCAGATCTTGTCAATGAAGAGGTCATCTTGAGGAAATACAGCAACTTGCCTCCCGAGCATGATGTGGAAACTGTATCCCCTGTATATTATCAATATATTACCGGGGCGGATACCATGAAGGCGCTGATGGAGGAGAGTAAGAAATACGACAATATGCCAACGTTTAATTCGGAGGACCATAATGATACCAGTACAGTGTATGGGCTTCTAACGACTTATGCTCAAAATAATGTCCCTGATG
>Ga0307444_1000693_pt1 | contig 15561 bp, 12 predicted proteins | sample SalMarSW160340MG_FD_202145 | JGI IMG/M metagenome (GOLD analysis project Ga0307444, IMG submission 202145) | Salt marsh sediment microbial communities from the Plum Island Ecosystem LTER, Massachusetts, United States - SW1603-40 | ecosystem: Environmental > Aquatic > Marine > Intertidal zone >... | reverse complement strand
GGTTGAAACCATCCAGGATCTGTTGGGCCATAATTGGATTACCACCACGCAACGATATTGCAAGGTGTCGAATGTGAAAGTCCAAAGAGATTACTTCAAGGCCATGGCGGTGATACTGGAGCGATCCACTCAGCACTCATCCAGTCCAATGTTGAGTTCTGAATGATGAAGGTAAAATAAAATAAGCTTGACAATGACTAAAATTTAAGGCAGGTAAATTATTAAATAACATATTAAAATTAATAGAAAAATCAGATTTTAATACGTTTTACTGCTATATATCTGAAACCAGCGAACATCCCAAGATGATGTGATATTCTTTTCATATCCTCACCTTTATTGATCACTATCATTCTCCAGCTTGTCGGAGCTGAGCGGGGCTGTAAGGTAGTTCATTCTCCGTTGGTGAAAATCAGCAAGGTGGAGGGATAGCATGATTCAGAATCACTCAGGGAACGTATGTGTCTACAACAAAACTTCGAATTCAGATTAAAAACTGATTTCTATAAATTATGGTTACGTCTTGCTGATTTGATGCTTTATTGTAGCAACAAAAGAAGTTGCCACCATCATAGCCAGTGCTCCTATCATGAAAGCCATAAAATAGTTTTCAGTGACATCAAATATGAGCCCTCCAACAGCAGGGCCAATGGCTGCCCCTAAACCCCAACCAATAGTAAGGACTCCCATTATCTCTCCAAGGCTATGAACTCCAAAAATATCACCAATCAGTGCAGTTACGGGTATATCAAACCCTCCTAAGGCGAACCCATAGACTATGGAAAAAAGATAGACCATCCATAACTCCTGTGCCCAGGCCACCCATATCATCGCTCCAACCTGTAGCAATCCACAGATCATGGCTGACACCTTCCTGCCGGTTTTATCGGAAACTACACCCATCACCAATCTGCCTGGGATACTGATACTGCCAATGAGGCCAAGAACTACCGCTGCTTCAGCGGTTGAGACACCCGTATCAGTCACATAAGGCACAATATGTGTGTAAACTAAATGAAGACACAGGGAAAACGATAGCCACGCAATCCCTAAAAACCAAAAATTTCGAGCCCTAAGGGCCTGGGCTAGGGTTACGCTGCCTGCATGGGAATTATCCTTTGAATTTACAACTGCTGTGTTATCAGGTGGAACTTCGGCTCCATCGGGTAACACTCCGATTTCGGCGGGATCCTTTTTCAGCAGCATGGATAAAGGAGCGATACCCAGCCCCACAATCAACCCAAGCACTGCATATGCTGTCCGCCAATCAAAACTACCAATCAGGTACGCAGCGAATGGTGCCAATGTTATAGTTCCCAATCCCCCTCCAGAGGTGGTAATAGCTAGTGCAAGCCCCCGCTTTTTATCAAACCATCTTGAAATCGTTGACATCAGTACGGAGTATCCTGGCCCTGTTCCTATGGCCAAGAGTACACTGTAGGTAAGAAACAGCTGCCATGAAGAATTGGCTTGGCCGGTGAGTAGAAGACTTAAGCCAGTAAAAACGCCCATTGAAAAGACGATGAGTCTCGGGCCATATCTATCGAGAACCCGACCTCCTATCATCGCAAATACAGGGCATAACACCATATAGATGGAGAAGATGCTCGAGGTAGCCATTCGTGTCAGGTCAAACTCGTTTTCTATAGATTTAAAAAAGACACCAAAACAGAAGCGTGACCCTAAAATAAGCGCAAAGATAACAAAGGAGGTTGTAACCACTATCCACCCATAAAACAGCCTACCGTTTGTTTTTGGAAGAAGTCGCATTAGTTTATTATGTTATAAATGTATTTCAGCATCATCAATTCAATTTCATTACAGGCTTAGGGATACAAACCTCATTAGGGCAAATGAGGTCATCCCCATAAGTCCCTCGCTCATGTAGTTTTCAACAAAAGAAAATTATCGAGGCTTTCTCTCTTTAAAAAGGAATTTACTACATGTTTAGGCCTTGGTAAGCAATAGAAAAGTTATAATTGCCTACATATACTGAATTTTACAAATCTAAAAATTACCAATAGGTAGTTGAAAGTACACTATTATTTTGAATCTTGGTCACTAAAATAGAAATTTTCATTACTCTCTCACCTGCACCAGTATTTTTCTATCCAACTCTACCATTTCCATTGTATGCATAAAACTTAGCATATAGCACACTCCGCCTCACATAAGTAACACACACAGAAAGAAACCTTGACAATTCCATATTTTTCTCCAAAGATGAGAAATGAAAATTATTACACAGTAATTCTTCACATATTTTCTGATCGCTCACCCTCAGTGAAGGAGCGGGATATGAATGCAAGGTCAAAACTAAGCCTCATGAGGATATATTCATGTATCCAGATGAGGGTTTTTGTTTTTTAGGGTGAAGGGAGGACACTCTCATGACCACAAAACCAACCTATGAAGAATTGGAACAAAGGCTTAAGAAATCAGAAAAAGAAGCCGTTGAGCGCAAGCATGCAGAGGAGGCGCTGCGGGAGAGTGAGGCCCAGAAAAAAGGAATCCTTGATGCCTCGATTGACAGGGTCAGGCTTGTTGATACCGATATGAGAATCATCTGGGCAAACCAAACAACAACTAGAGAGCTTTCTATGGCTCCTGAAGATCTCAGAGGGAAATTTTGCTATCAGGTGTTGGTGGGCAGAGATACTCCCTGTCCTGAATGTCCAAGCAAAAAGGCGCTTGTATCTGGTAAACTTGAGCATGCTATTATGCATAAACCCGTATCAAAGACCTTTAAAGGAGAAACCCATTGGGATAATTATTCCATACCTGTCAAAAATGAATCCGGTGATATTGAAAGCCTTATTCAGATTACGCGAAACATCACCGAGCAGGTGCTCGCAGAGCGAGCCTTACGAGAACGAGAGGAAGAGTTGAAGATTAAAGCGACTAACCTTAAGGAAGTAATTACCGCCTTGCGAGTTTTACTGAAAAGAAGGGATGAAGACAAAACAGAGCTTGAGGAAAAGGTACTTTCTAATGTAAAGGATTTGGTTGTGCCTTTTCTTGAAAAGGTGAAAAAAACCCCATTGGATTCCAAACAATTCACCTACATAGATATTCTTGAGTCTAACCTCAATGACATTACCTCACCATTTTTGCGCAATTTATCGATGAAATATATAAACCTCACTCCCAAAGAGATCGGGGTAGCATATCTCATAAAGGAGGGGAAAACCACCAAAGAGATAGGAGAGATAATGGCCGTATCCCCTCGGACGATTGAGACTCATAGAAAAAATATGAGGAAAAAACTTGGTATGGATAAAAAGAAGGGAAACCTCAGGTCCCACCTGTTGATATTCAAATAATCGATATTTTCCATCCGTATTTTCTCCCTAATAATCCAGTCCTGACTTTTATCGTTCTCGTATTATCCTAAATAATACTACTCTCTAAAATTTTTCCTAATTATGCTTTTGGAAGTGACACATGCCTTGGTTTTGGGCTTGACATACAATGATACGTTTCACTAAACTACTTAATACGCAAAGAGATTCTATGAATTAATAGTTTAAGCTTTCTTGGGACAAGCAGAAGGACTCTCACAAGACCGGGTTTTAGTTCTCTCGTGTTTTCGGATAGATCTGCTTCTTATGAGGAAAGTGGTATGAAAAAGGTTCTGAGAGGATACGATCGGGCTACACCCGGGTGATCTTTGAATTGGCTTCTCGTTATGGATTAATGAGAAATCTCTGCTTCGTTTTTGTTGTGTAAAAATGTTCTGTGGAGGTATGTCATGAGATCAATTGCCCTGATATTTTCTGTCCTGCTGACGGCATTCACCCTTATCACGTGCAGTGGTAGTGGCGACGGTGATGGAAGCGTTAGTTCTTCCACACCCATGCCCGCCAACAATGGCAGTGCCGTCAAAAGTCCCATCGATGGGGACGAAATCAAACCTTATTATTTCAATGATACCGGCAGTGAGGTGGAAACCCCAGCCGCCAACGCGCCGGTCCTCACAGATTCAACGGGAGCATTCAACCCTGCCGGCAACGGCACTGACCTGACGGAGATTACCAGCTCCCTAACCTCTATACCACAAGCTGTTAATGACGACCTGATCATCAACGACTACAAGCATTGGGACCGGGGTGCCGGTAAAGACCTGGTTTGGGCCTCGGTATCGCTCAAGGATGCAGACGGCGATTGGGTGACCGGACGCACAATCGACGACTTCGAGCTTACTGAGACACTGCTGGATGACCATGGTGTTGAGGTGGCGGGTCCCACCGAAATTACCTTCAATGATCCCGATACCTACTACCAGTTTGACGGCCCTGGCTTCTGGGAACGCACCATTACTGAAGAAAAGCTGGATATCGTCTTCATCGTCGATGTCACTGGCACCATGAGTGATGAGATGCCAGAGATTCGTAACGAGCTGCACGACTTTGTCGACCGCCTGAAATCAAACCACGTTGACTTTCGTATGGCCGCGATCTGTGATAGTGCGTCGGTAGCCTCTCAGGATATCTATCCATCGGACGATAACACGCCCTTTCCCTTTTCAGGGGTGATGGAGGCCGCCGAGATCCACGACTGGATCGAACTTATCGTCACCGCGGGCGAATCGTGGGAGCCCACTACCGGTTACGACTCCCTGATGCTCGCCACCACCTTTGACTGGCGCACCGATCCTAATGTGCGCAAGGTGATTGTGCTGATCACCGATACAGTACCGCAGTCGGTATATGGTACTCACTGGCACCTGGACAGCACGGCAGCGAACCGTACGGCAGCGGAGCTCGCGCTCACAGGAAAAGGCTTCGAGGTCTACTACAGCCAGCCAGCAACCAAGGCCGAGGTCATGGACCACCCTGACATGGATTTATATACCGATGCGGATTACAATCCCAAGGCAGGCTGTAGTCAGCTAAGCAGTGGTAAATGGGATTGTGGCTTTGCCACCGTTGGCAATCGTCTCGATTGGCCCTTTGATCAAACACAGATTACCGTAAGCGGTAGCACTCCCGTTGTTGACTCCCAATACTACTTCGCCTGGCGCAGCAGTATTTCAGATAGTAGTACGCCTCCGAATTACACGGTGAAAATCACCATACGCACTCCTGACCCCGACAGTGCGGGGACCCTGGAGCAGAGTTTTTATTACGTGCCCGTGATAGAAACCACGGATCTGTATGTTAACCTCAGCAATGTACGTGGCACAACTATAACCGAAGATGTCACCGTTGATGTCTACTACAAAATGGGGGACCGCAGTTACAGGATCGATTGGGGCTACCAAAATCCGGGTACGCCCGGGAAGATCCACTACACTTTGCTGCCTGTGGGCGACTACACGCTTTCGGTCAGCTACGGATATGGCGCCTATCAATACGAAGTCCTGTACTACGAAGGCCATACTCCCATTACGGTGCCCAGTGGCGGAACGACCACCGGTTTTGAGCTGGACACGGGAGCTGCCGATATCGAGTTGGCCAAGGCCCGCGGCCTGGTGAAAGACCTCAAGCACTGGGGCGTTACCGACAAACACTTTGCCGGTTTCGCCGAGGACGCCGAATCCTGGCTGGATGATCTCGAACTGAATGGCATCGACTGGACCGACATGGAGCGCATCAAGCGCTTTTATGTGGCGATGTCCGGGTATGTGAATGCCAGCGGATATGCCGCGGTGGAGGCAGAGCGCCTCACCGAGGACTTCGAGCAAATACTGCTCAAGTTCCGTGACATCATCGAGCGAGTGCGCGGACTCAATAAGGACTCTGCGGTCGTTCTGGGAATTTCCCTCACGGAAGCCATCGCCCGCCTGGATCTGGTGGCGTCGGGGGAAATCATCGGCGCCAAGGTCAGTGTCGAGGCGCTTAAGACCTTTGCCGAAGAAAAACTGGTTCCCCTGCTCATCGACGAGATTATCAACCTGATACCGGATCTTCCGTATAAGAGCCTGCTGTCGACCATGGTTGACACACTCATCCTCGGGCATTGGGATGACTGGCCCGATTTGCTGGAGACCATCGGTGATCTGGCCCTCGATCTGGCGCTGAATGACATCAAAGCCCAGGTACTTAGTGAGATCACCGATCAATTGTTTGATGCTATTGATCTACCCGGCAATGTGCCCGAAGAGGCGCTGACAGCCACCAGGCAGATCATTGAGGCCTTTGCAAACAACGGCTACGCCGGTATTAGCCAGAGCATCGAAGCCAACGCCAATCAGGCCGGGGAATGGGTGGACGACATCTTTTTTGCCATACAAGATGAGATGGCCGCAGGGCCGGTGCGTGATTTTGTGTTACCCATGTTGCAGCTCATCGTGCGCTCGGCGGTGCTCCAGCAGGAAATCGATGACGATGTAGTGATCGGGGTTCTGGCGCACTTCTTCACCCAACAAGTGATCGTCAAACCCTACTTCGGCAGCCCCGTCGCTGGACAACTGGATGACGCACTCACCAAAGCCAAAGCCTTCATCCCGACGTCAACCGACGCCGGGGATCGCCGTGTCGATATGAGTAACGACTTTGCCGATTTCCGCACCCGGGGCAATCCGGATGATATGGATGCCCTGAATAACGACGCCTGGGACGCCCTGAGCCAGCAAGACCTGATTGACGATATGGCCACGGTGCTGGACACGCTATCTAACATTGTTGACACCGTTCTTTATCCCTTGTTCGGCGGCCTGTGTTCCACAGGCTATCCCACCTGCGCCATGATGGATGATTTGAGGGACTTCACCGCGGCACTGGATGCCATCGGCCTGATGACCAAGGTTGTGGAGATGAGCATGAAGACCGAGGATCTGGTGGAGTTGAAAGATGATGTGGCCTTTATCAACAACCTCGTGCTGGTTGAGTAAGGGGGAGATAGAAATGAAAAGAATTCGCATCGTAATCTCGATCACGCTTTCCTTGCTGCTGATGGCGGGGATATTGTTCGCTACTAACGCCGGGGCTGCACTTTGGAGTGTAGAGGAAGTCGAGGATAGAAGGTCATTTGACGATTTCTACTCAAGGGCGATTGCATTTGACGGCAGCCGTGTTCACCTGGTCTATGGCGGCAAACATCTCTATTACACTTACAACGAAGGCACAGGGTGGCAGCAGCCGATCGAGGTCATCGACCTCGCATCCAGTGTCGGCCGCTATGCCGCCATTGCAGTGGATTCTTCCGGCTCCCTGCACATCAGCTACTTCGATGAAATCAACGGTGACCTCAAATACGCCAGCAACACCAGTGGCAGCTGGAAGATAGAGGTGGTGGATTTCAGCGGTGATGTTGGTCGTTACAGCTCCATCGCCATCGACGCCAACGATAGCGTCCACATTAGTTATTACGACGCCTCCAACGCTAATCTTAAATACGCGACCAACGCCTCCGGGATCTGGGTAGATGAGACTGTCGATGCCACCAGCGGCCGTGGTCGTTACAGCTCCATCGCCATCGATTCGGTGGGCAAACGCTACATCAGCTACTTCGATGCCACCAACGGTGACCTGCGGATTGCGGTGAAGGACGGTGGGGGGTGGAGCCATGAGATCGTCGACAACAGCGACGACGAGGCCGGGCGTTATACCTCGATAGCCGTGGACACAGCTGATGTAGTTCACGTGAGTTACAACCTACAGGCCGCCGGTGCGAGCACTACCGACTATTTCCTCAAACACGCACAAGGCACGCCCGGCGCGTGGACGACGGAAGTAGTGGATAACAGCAGCAGTGCCGGTACCTACACCTCCATCGCCGTGGATACCGCCGGTGTACTGCATATCAGTTATCATGCATGGTTTTTGGACGACAGCGATCCATTTCACCCAGAGTACACCGCCTATCTCAAACATGCCTTCGGCAGCTTCAATAGTTGGAGTCGTGAAAACATCGAGTCGGGTGGTGAAGGTGATATCGGCAAGTTCACCTCCATTGCTGCGGCGGGGAGTGGCCTGAATCTGCAACTGCACATCAGTTATCTCGGCAGCGACAAGCAACTCCGCTATGCCGATTACGGATTGCATGTTCCCACTCAGCCCCTGGATTGGCGGAAGGGAGTGGTGGATGAAGTTGCAGTCATCGGCAAGTACACCTCCATCGACGTGGACGCCAATGACAAGGTTCACGTCAGTTACGTTGATGACACCAAGCACAAACTCAAATACGCTACCAATGCCTCAGGAAGCTGGGGAACACCTGCGGTAGTTGATACTACCAATGCATTGATCGGCGCCACGTCCATCGGTGTCTTCACCAATGGCACCGTCAACATGAGCTATTTCAGTGATGGAGAACAACTGAAGTTTGCAAGCAATGATCCACCGCCGTGGACCATCGAGACCCCGGACGGCAGCACCACCGTGGGGCGTTACTCCGCCCTGGCCCTGGATACGGACGGTTATACCCACATCGCCTATTGGGATGAGGATAACGGCGAGCTGCGCTACGCTACAAATGCGGGAGGTTCGTGGGTGAACACCGTCGTCGACGACGATGGTGACGTTGGCAAATACCCATCCATTGCGCTTGATACGGCCGGCAAGGTCCACATTGCCTATCTTTACGAATACTTCGGCTTCATCCCCTCGGTGACGGCCTTGAACCTGCGCTACGCCACAAATGCGAGCGGTTCGTGGCAATGGGAGACCGTCGACGCCGATGGTTTTGTGGGCGAATACAGTGCCATTGTCGTTGATGCCTCGAACACCGTGCACATGAGTTACTTTGATCTCACCCGCGGCGAACTCAAATACGCCCACGGTACTGCCGGTGCATGGAACACAGAAGCTATCGACAGCGATGGTTATGTGGGCATGCACACCTCAATAGCGCTGGACTCGCAGGATAATGTACACATCAGCTACCACGGATGGACCACGGAAACCACCACGTCATTTCTGAGATATACCAACAACACCTCCGGCTATTGGGCCCATGAAACGGTAAACAGCGGTGGTAAGGTTGGTACGTATACCTCTATCGCCATCGATTCCAGCGACAAAGTTCACATCAGCTACTTCGACGAAGGCAAAAGCACGTTGAGTTATGCATCGGCTGTGGCCACTAATTTCTCGGTTTCGCCCGCAGTACACGATTACGGAAGTGTTGAAGTAAATACGAGTTCGAATCGGCTGGAAGTAACCATTGCTAACATGGGAGCGTCTGCACTTCAGGTAGCAGGGATGACGTTATCAGATACCAGCAATTTCGTGCTGGATGTGAATGCTGGCGAGAATCCTTGCGGTAGCCCACCAGTGACCATTCCACTGGGTTGTGCCTGTAAAGTTAGTGTTACCTTCACACCCTCCGCAAACGATACTTACAACGCAACCTTAAGCATCGACTTTGCCGATCCTGACATTCCCGATGGCAGTGTTTCTCTTACCGGAAAGGGGCTGGAAACCGGTGGAGGAGGAGGAGGCGGCGGTGGTGGTGGCGGCTGCTTTATAGCCACCGCAGCATATGGCTCTTACATGGAGCCGCACGTCAAGGTACTGCGTGATTTCCGTGACCGCGTCCTGCTTACCAATAACCTTGGCAGAAGTTTCGTCAAACTATATTACACCTATTCACCATCTGTGGCCGACTTCATAGCCAAGCATACCAGTTTGCGGAGGGTGGCACGCTGGACTTTGTTGCCTCTTGTGGGAGTGAGTTGGGTTACACTAAACATTGGTTCCGTTTTTGCTTTGGCGTTCATACTGCTTCTCACCTTTAGCCTAATCGGTTTTGCAGGTTTCAGTCGAAAGTTTAAGAAGTAAACAGTAGTGAATCATCCAGAAAAAAAGGCAGGGTTATTCGACCCTGCCTTTCAAATCTTTCAATCATACGTTGTGTATGTACCTTCTATTGCCCCGCTTTCGACTAATATCTATCATAAACAAGGATTTCCCTTTAAAACCCTCGAATATGGTTCCCATTTATAAATAAAGTATTGATCCTCAATTACTTACAATAGACTCCTTAAAATCTGAGAGACATACACGTCAGACCACCATCCATCTTGCGCACCTCGCTTACATCCAGTTCAATGATATCAAGTCCCGTAGCCTCAAGCTTTTTTATTGTGTTGGGAAATCCCTTGGGAGTGATAAGGCTATTGTTTATCAGAAGTGTGTTCGCTGCATACTCTTCGGTCTTTTTGACAATGATTGTATCGAAGTCTTTGAATTCGTCGTGGCCCGCGAATTTCTCTGTGATAAGTAATGTATTTCTGCCAATATAATTGACACTGGATTTCAGGTGTAAGCCTGCTTGCACACAAACCATAGCCCAGGTATACCCATATTCCTCAAAGATGCAACCGAGTTGTGTAGCCCCTTCTCTGTTCGTGCGCTCAGAGATTCCGATAAAAAAATGCGCACCCACCATAAGTACATCCCCGCCGTCAACAGTCCCGGGGGCGTGGATTCGAACAGTCTTGCGATACGTGGCAAGCGCTCGTTCGATTGTATCCTCTTCCCCTTTTCTATCCTCAACCCCAGGATTTGTAATGATGGCCACATCCGGTGTTACAACAGCAGTGTCTTCCACGAAGTATGCATCCGGGTAATCCGGCAGAGCCTCCAGAACAATGAGCTCGAGCCCCAGGGATCTCAGCGCCTCGATATAAGCTTCGTGTTGCTCCATTATTAATTCATAGCGAGGTGTTCCGAGATTGGATGTGGTAATGCCGCGAGCAAAATCATCTCCAGGCTTTCTGACTATGGCGTGTGTAAACATTTTAGACATTTGTATTTGCATGGATTTTTTTATAAAGTCGCTACTTCTTTTATCCTCATTTTTTCAGGTTTTCATCGACGGTTCCATCTGGCAATACATAATCAGGAGATACATAGCCTTCTCCTTCAAATCTCTTCTTCCTTACACAACCCTTCCCCCCATTCCAACAATATTCTTCTATCCATTTTTTGTCTAATAAACCTTTATCATAGGCTCTCTTCATCCCAGATGTTTCATCATACCATTTGCATACATTTCTGTTTTTCATGTTTACTATGTTCCTTTATAATATCGGGGCTTATCTGACGCAGACGGCTGAAAGCCCGAGGGACCCAAAATGTTCCAGCGCTCTGGCAGTTTGGTGCAGCACTACACATACTATTGAAATCGAAAGATATTCACAAGCATATGTGAATATACTATGAAAATATATCTTTTTGAAAAGGAAAAAGCATCATAAGGATGGAAGGCAAATGAACAGAGGGATATTCGAGCAATTCACTCCCTCTGCCGCATCGTTAAGACCATGGAGGTAAAAAAATATAGGATAAAATACGTTTGAAAAGTGAGTTAGAAAAATTAATATTTAATATTTAAGATATGCCTCTCTTGATATTACTTGAAAAACTGCGCCCTCACATTTTACTCAAAGTGGTAGTGATATATAATAATACTATGGGCACTAACACTTTCTTTTGGGCTCACAATACTATCCTATTCTTTCGGAAGTTGTTGTTGCGTGAGATCAGTAATGCCTCTCTCTGATAACTGAGACTTACTAAAATCTAGTAGAGCCGATTTTGCTCCAAAACTTGCTGCCAATGTTTCCATTGTCTGCCGAGCGGATTTTTCAATCTCTGAGCTTAATTGTTTTATCAACTCATCTGCCATTGATGATGCCTGTATTTTAGCCTCATCCTTTAACTTATTCTTATCCTCCTCGCTAAAGCCTTTTGAAAATACTCTACCGATAAGGGGTGGCAATAGCCAATCCAACAGTTTTCCTTCTTGTTCATCATAAAAACTTATATCTTTTATGCTGATATCATACAAACACTGTGGCATTGTTATAACACAACTTCCATCTCCTGCATCCATAACTTTAAAATCAGAACTTTTGAGATCATACCAAAAATTTATTTCGAATTGAAAAATCATAGCCATTTTCATTTTTGATATGAGCCATGTGAGGTACTTTTTTCCCACCTGACCAAGCCAATGGTCAGCAGCTGTTACTATTTCTTTAGTAAATACTTTAAACACCACTAATTCACCGACAGATTTCATATTTTCGATAAAAGAATAGATTTGAAGTTCGGATACTTTTGTTTTGGTGCTTTTACCAGAAAATATCCTTTTAATGAAAATTGATCCGGCGATACCCACAATAATACCTAAAACTAACACTATCAGCGTTATTTCCAATTTTCTATCCCCCATTAATTGTTATAATATAGAATTGGGCTTAGATTGGCTTAAGGCAAATAGAACATCATCTATTACCTTTTTCTCTCCTCTTTTGTTCATTCCAAATGTACAGTTCTGTTCAATGCCAAGGCCAAACCCGATTACTCTTCCTTTATTAAAACAAGGACATCATCAATATACAGGAGAAGGAATGTTTTTTCATCTCTCATCAGACAGATTATGTTTTAGGATTTTGAACCCAACTTGAGAGCATCTTCAGTGAGTTTGTTTTTCAGGAGTTTCTTTTCACTGAAGTAAGTTGGATCATTTTTAAAAATTTCTATGAGAGTTTTTTGTAGATTCTGCATATTATAAAATCCACCTTTCTTTCTAAATCTATCATGCGTCTAAGTGGCTGGCGAATAAATGCAGCAGATTTGCCAGTCCATCTTCAGCCGCTTAGGCGAAAACCAAATGATTAGATTGCTACTCGCAGTGCTTCTTGCGCCTTATGGGGAAGTTGGACAAGGACAAAATAGGATTCGGGATAGAGATAATCTTCACCTGATTCATCAATAACCCTGAGATAACCTTCTTTTTCTGCATCATCATCAGGTAGAACTTGATAAATCTTACGCTTTTCTAAATCCTCACAGTCCTTGTTCTCTGTGCAAAGCGCAAATGCCTGTTTTTTGCTTTCTTTTACCATATATCTCGGATCATTCCACTAACAGCTACCGTCTCGATATTCTCGATTTCACCTATTATCTCAAAATGCATGAAGATTTGCAGCTATAGATTTTTCAATTGTGTTTTGCCCAACCTTAGATTGTACTGTCTGTATGGATTTTATTCTATTGCAACACAAATTGCAGATTGAAATTATCCAATAAGTAAAATGTGTTGTCCAATAATGAGTTTAATTTTTGGAAAGGTATTATATCTTATTCTATAGAAAATGACATCTAAAAGATATTACGGGAGAGCGGGAAATTTCTCACCACATTTACAGGCTGGGTGGAAATCATGAGGGCGAGGTGAGGTTGTGAGAGGAGTAAAATACTAAAATGAGAATTTACACACAAGTGAAAGAGATTCCCTCTCGTGATGTTTGCTCAGAGAAATATTCACTTTTGTATTTTTTTTCAGATAGTCCAAAAACTTGCTTTTCTCATCCCTGTTATATTTATGGGCACTGCTTACTGCACTGTAAATATTTCCTGAGTAAAACCCCAGCTCAAAAAAGGTAATTATCCCTCCAATAACATTCAGGTCATGATCAAAGGCCTCATACGCAGCATAAATCATTGCACCATTTAACAAAAATGATATAAGGGCATCTTTTTTTCTCTCACAATACAAATGCCCTGCTCCAGTATTAAATGAGGTGAACATTATTCTTTATATTTCCAACTTTCCTGCCCATCGAAAAGCCTGTCCAAAAAGTAACAGTCCAAGCAAAATCATCGTTGTTGGTTTGTAAAGCTCCCTTTTTTAGTGCCATATAATAATGGAGTCCAAGCCTTTGTTATTAGTAATCATGTATTCCCTTGGAGTGAGATTTCCAAGAGATTCATGAGGTCTCTGTTCATTGTATTCAGTTATCCATCGATCAGTAATATCTCGGACTTCGGAAAGATGCTTAAAAATATACATGTCCAGCACTTCTTCCCTATAAGTCCGGTTAAATCGTTCGATAAAAGCATTTTGTGTTGGCTTACCCGGTTGAATGAATTCAAGCTTTACATCATGGATTTCGGCCCATTCGGCCATAAGAACAGAAGTCAATTCCGGCCCGTTATCTACTCGTAACTTGGCCGGATATCCGCGCCAGAGAGCTATTCGGTCAAGGGTTCTCATTACTCGTCTAGCCTGGAGATTGATATCAATGTCAATGCTTAGAGCTTCACGATTGAAGTCGTCAACAACGTTGAATGTGCGAAACCTGCGCCCGCACCATAGAGTGTCACTCATAAAATCCGCGGACCAGCATTGATTGATGTATTCAGGCACCAGGAGCGGTGCAGGATAGCGATTAGGTAGTCTCTTTTTGCCTTTTCGTTTCATATTAAGTCCCAGAGAGCAATAGATACGATATACCCTTTTATGATTCCAACGATGACCTTGCCGACGGATCAGGGGAAACAGTTTGCCGAAACCATAGCGGGGATACTTATCGACCAAAGCCAGGAGCGTTTCAATAACAGGCTGGTCTTTTTGCGTATCCAGCTGGTAGTGGAAAACGGTTCGGCTGAGGGAAAGAGCCTTGCAGGCCGCTCGCACGCTAAGACTGTGCTCTTCACACATAAAGGTTATCATTTCCCTCTTTTCCGACGGCTTTAGAGTTTTTTTTCAATTACATCCTTTAATGCACGGTTTTCGAGGCTGAGATCGGCATACATCTGTTTTAACCTGCGGTTCTCACGCTCAAGCTCTTTAAGACGTTTGATATCGGAACTTTCCATGCCACCATATTTGGATTTCCAGTTGTAGTAAGTAGTATCTGAGATACCATGTTCACGGCATACATCTTTGACGTTTCGTCCGCCTTCGATTTGTTTAAGGATGCTGACAATCTGTCCCTCTGTAAATCGTGAGTTCCTCATTCGTGGTGTTCTCCTTTCTTCTGTATTATGCCGGAAAACTCCACTTTTTGCTGGTACTATTTTAGGGGATGTTTACAGGTTGATTTCACTGCCTAACAGATCTAAAACAATTGCAGTCTATATCATCTTCATAGATAATCTGCTGATCATTACCACATAAGGTTATGTGATAGAGAACGCCTTCTAACTCGATTCTTAGTGGACGTAACATATAATAATTCTGTCATGAAAGGGTTGCCCCACTATACTTTCTTAACTGATGGGCCTTATAATCTTCTTTTCCCTAACAAATGGGCTTCAAGATCAAAATGGATAAAACAAAGTGAGAATTTTCAGCTTTACTTTAGTTTCTGGTGACAATTACTGAAATCAAAACTCAGGAAACTTCAGCCAGTATATTGTTGACAGGCGCAATTTATATTAACTAAAAATAAATGGGGGTCTACAAAATTGGGGACAGTCACGCTAAATAAGATAAATAGGGTTCAAATCTTGATCGGAGTTGCTGGATTAATCCTTGGATCGTTGGTATATCTCATTGATCGACCTCCGGATCAAACCTATTTTGTCTACATTAGCAAGATTAATATAAGTCTGTTCAATACTTTCCCAAATTTCTTTGGTGTTTTAGGAAATAGCTTGCCTGATTTTCTTCATGTATTTTCATTCATATTGATAACAGCAGGATTGTTTTCCTGTAAAAAGGGAGGCTATGTTATCATCTGTTTGAGTTGGTTTTTTATTGACTGTGCCTTCGAATTATGCCAAAAATTTAATACATTGCCTTTAAGAATAATTCCGGGCTGGTTTGAAGGGATCCCCTTTTTGGAAAACACCAAAAACTATTTCCAAAGAGGGACCT
>Ga0307444_1000688_pt1 | contig 15655 bp, 10 predicted proteins | sample SalMarSW160340MG_FD_202145 | JGI IMG/M metagenome (GOLD analysis project Ga0307444, IMG submission 202145) | Salt marsh sediment microbial communities from the Plum Island Ecosystem LTER, Massachusetts, United States - SW1603-40 | ecosystem: Environmental > Aquatic > Marine > Intertidal zone >... | reverse complement strand
GCTGGGAGTACCTGAACGACCCGGCCGCCGGGCTGCAGCTCGGCTCGGCGCTCGAAATCGGGGTGCGGGTTGCGTTGGGGATCACACATGCGCCGCACTGCGTGCAGCGCAGTGCAGGTGTCGCCCGCCGCGCTGACCTTCGTGCCGGCCTACCGCGAGATCGCACAGGCTGACGGCGAGGCCTGGGTCGGGTACTTGCTCGCGTTTCAGAATGGGTTTTTCTGGGAGGCTGCATTGGATGCCGTGGTGCGGCATTTTGTGGGATGAGGTCGGGCGAAAGCCCGGCCTTATTCTTTCTTTGCCGAACGACCCGCTCGGGCTTATCAGCCTTTTATCAAATCAAGCTTATCGATCTTCTCTACCCCCTAAAGGCCGCCTTCGCGATGCACCCTTTAGGGTCAAAGGGGGGCCTCTGGGGATGATAGTTCATCCCCAGACACCTGACGATTTCAACGTTCATGATTCATGAAAGAGGACTTTCTCGGTAGGTCGATGTCTTCAGAAAATAGATATACGGCTGCAGGGAGGGATGGATTCATTGGTGCGGGTGATCTGGAATCGATGAGAGCCATATATCAAGCGAAAACTGGCCGAAATTTCAATCCGGCCTGTTTCGTATGTTTGTCCACCGTTCTAAAGTGCTAAATCGAATTCCTTTTCAAGTTCCTGCATGGTCTGGTTGTACAAGTCCAACCACCATGGCAGCGGCTCTGCAGTTTCAAGATCGTAAACTTCATCATAAGGCTTTCCAATATCGGGATCCGGGAATTTACTTTCGTACTTATCAACTAGGGCACAAACGATTTCATTTCCTCGCTCGAGCGTGACCCCCTGGTTATAAACAGCCAGTGCAATTTCCGCCATCGCCCGCGCATCCAGGCCGCTTCCGTGCGGATATTTCCCATTCGTTGAACCGACGCCATGGGGATGATTCCCGGTTAATGTCTTGGTGATGGTAATGGCCGCGATTTCATAGAGGATGTCTGCCGTGCCCGTACCAGCGCTAGTCCAAACATCCCCGATGGTGATGATGGGCGAATTCCGAGCAAACGCCTGACCGACAATATTCTCAGCCCAGATGCTTTCAGGCGGACTCGTGGACACCCACTTGTTGTGCGCTGGATGGCAAAGCGAAATCGAAGCACGGTTTACCAGTAAACCGAGTATGAAAGCCGCGATCGTGACGACCGCGGCTCCTTCCGGCCCACCGGCATACCCGCCAATAATCGCATCGACGAGGTTGATATTATGAACACCATATTCATAACTGGCCATGACTTTCGATAGATCCGTGTAATCGGTTTTAAGTTCATTTAACGTTGCAACGAAATGGGTGTAATTCGGGGGCATGTAGGCCGGATGCATCACTCCCAGGTCACCCAATACCGTCGTACTGCTTTCAGCTGCGACAAAGGGCATTCCAGGACGGCCTTCACGGCGAAGCGCCTCCTGTACATACATCAATTCCTGCCTTGTTGCCCTTATTTCCATGGGCGAACCCGTTCGCACTTCAATCCCATTAATGATATGCAGGCTCCCATGGCCGAGTGCATCGACGAGTGGTTCCTTGATATAGGATCGGATGGAATGTCGATATAGATCCTCGGTCAACGGAGCACCTGAAAATCCCGCCCAGATAAAGGGACGGTTCAATGTTCCATACGTGTTAGCTTGAAGGGTGCGCTGGTCCCTGCCCCAGCCAAGCGTTAACTGTTGAGGGGCTGCCTTCAGTCCATAGAGTAGCTCTTCCCGAGTGAATTGAATGATCCGTGATGTGTCAACGCAGTAGATTCCTGCTTTCTCGGCTAGCTCAAACCCGGCTTGAAAAGCACCATCAGCCATTTCGGGATCAAGTGTGATTAATTGTTTGCGATCGTACTTTAGACCATATTTACTCACCAGATCACGCGTGATTTTAAATACGACATCGATATCGAAATCTCTCTCAGAAATGTAGGGGCCGCTCTCGGATCGCCGAATGACCTGGAGAAAGTCAGTCATGGGTCTCGCCTTTCATGGCCATACGTAAATTGACGACTGCCGCCTCGGCGTGTGCGCCGCCATATTCCGCGCCAATTTCAGACGCGTATTGCGGCGTGGCAGCACCGCCACCGATGAAGACACGATATTTATCTCGAAGCCCCTTTTCTTCAAGCAATCGAAGGATATCACGGCAGTAGGGAAGTGTTGTGCTCAGGAGCGCTGAAAGACCAATGATATCGGCATTGAATTCCTCTGCTTTTGTTAGGATCTCCGACGCCGGTACATCCTTTCCCAGGTCAAGCACGATAAAACCATTCGCACGTAAGAGGGCTACCACGATGTTCTTTCCGATGTCATGGATATCCCCCTGCACGGTAGCCATAACGACACGACCCTGGACATGGATTTGCTCTTCACGTGCTTCGAGCTGCGGCTTGAGAAGGTCCACTGCAGCCTGCATGGCTTCTGCCGCAAGGATCAATTCCGGCAAGTAGATATCTCCCTGGTCGAATTTCTCTCCAACTTCCTTCAAGGCTGGGTTGAGGACCTCATTGATCAATTCTAGAGGGAATTCGCCGCCATCAAGTGCTTCATGAATGTATGATTGAATCGCCTCTCGATCCCCGGAAACGATTGCTTCATGAATTTTCACTCGTGTTGATTGCGGTGTCATCTTATTTCCTCCGAGAATGATCTTCTTCAACCAACGTATCAACTGATTACCTGACATCAACTTGACGAGTCGTAAGTTTCAATCTGTACAAGAATATATTAACTTCTCCTGCCAATCTCGCGCTTACAGCTCATCGAACTGCTATTCCGAAGGATCCGGATGCCTTTTCCATCTTTGGTCCTATAGTCTAAATAGAAATACCTTCAGATAAACAAAGGTATGATCTGCTGCTGATAGCCATCAACCAACCCCTTGTCCGTGATGGCAATTCCGAATGGGGTCCCCTCGAATACAAAAGCCGTTATCATCAGGAACATCATGTCTTCAGGGAATCCGAGTTCGTCACGGCATATCGTTTCGAACTGATTAAGTTGATCGACAACCTGACCATAGGGCGCTTCTGTAGTAAGCCCAGCGATTTCTAATGGAACTTGAGCCAGGACTTGGCTATCTCGGACAGCTACATATCCTCCACCCGACTCCTGTAACGCCTTAATGCAAACCGCCATATCGTTGCGGTTACTTCCCACAACAGTGAGGTTGTGGCAATCATGGCCAACAGAAGTCGCGATCGCCCCTCGATGTATTCCAAAGCTTTCAAGGACGCCTAGCCCAATGTTATTCTCTCCGGAATGACGATCTACGACGGCGATATAGTTCCATGGGCCGCCTTCTTCCAACTCTATACATCCATTCTTGATGGGTACCATTCGAGGTTCAAGGACTCGAACGAAACCCATTTCTTTCAACACGATCACCCTGATGTTAACTTCTTCCTTTGCGTCTGTTCTTATTTCGAAATCCGAGGGTGTGATCGTTTTGCTTAATTTGATCGTATCCTTCGCCCACTCAGGATAATGATACGCAGGCAGATCTAAGAGAAATTGGCCATCCCTTGCCACCACATTCCCATCGACAATGACAGTTCTTGCTTCGAGGTTTTCCAGTGACTCTGTAATGAAGAAATCTGCAATCCGGCCGGGACTAATTGAACCAAGATTAAGATCCAGCCGAAAATATGTGGCTGGATTGATCGTTGCCATTTGTATTGCTGTCATTGGATCAATACCATTTGCAATAGCTACTCGCACAGCTTGATCGACACCGCCTTCTCTAGCCATCCAGTGAATAGGTTTATCATCGATCGCAAGCAGAAAATTACGTGTATCAATTTCATTTTCTGTGATAGCCGAGGCTACATAGGGAAGATTGAATTCACGCAGCATCACTCGCAACCCAAGGCGAGCCTTCGTCAGAACTTCTTCCACTGTGTAATTCTCATGGTCATCATGGAAAGCACCTGCCGCAACGGCCATTAATTGGTCGCCAGTGATCATCGCGGCATGCCCATTAACCGGCTTTCGAGAAGCTTGTGCTGCATCCAGCTTTGCAAGGATCGATGGATCCAAATTGAGAATATCAAACACGTCGCTCTCACCAAGCGAGACTGTTTCATCCCACGAAAGCATTTCCTCAACATCCTGAACATTCAGCGTGGCCCCTGTAGTCTCCAGCCCCTGACACCATGGAACACTGGTGGGTGACTCGATGAACACTTTCAGCGGAACAACCCGGCTTTCGTTACGAATGAGTTCAGTACCACGCACACCAAGCACATTGGCGATTTCGTATGCATACATCACTGCCGTCACTCCACGCGGCAACAATACTTTTGAGAGCTCCGTCAATGTGACTTGCGAATCCTCGGTATGCAAATGGCTGTCCATTAAGCCCGGAACCAGGTACGCTCCCGCTGCATCGATTACTTGTGTTTCATCTTTAATTACACGTTCAACATCCCCGGTAACAGCTATTCTTCCGTCGATAATGGCGATGTCGACCGGATATATTTCCCGAGTGTTGACATTAACCAGACGGCCTCCCCTAACGACCAGGTCGGCAGATTTCTGTCCCAACGCAACTTGAATCACATTCTTTCGCCATGACATGGTGGATCTCCTATACATCCTCGAGGATTCAGTGAATCACGATTGAGGTTCAAGCGCATTTCAACAGGTAGACATGTCGATTGATCAAAACCCACCTCGATTTCGAGCATCAAAACTCATCGGATCTCAAGCATCTTCCCGATAAAAGGGCAGTCCCAATCCCTTCGGGAAATCAGTCCTGGTTCGTTCAGCTCCTTTGCCGCTGAGACTTGGTAAAACCAACAAGAAGATCGTACTTAGATAAGGAATCATAGAGAGGAAATTAGCATATGCACCCCATCCTTGAATTTGACCGACAAAACCCAAGGATGTCATCAAGCCAAATAATAAAGCTCCCATGATGAGTAACTTTGGCCGCCAGCGCGAAAAGATAACGAGGGCTATTGCGATCCAACCCTTTCCGCCAGTGACCCCTTCCACCCAGGTTGGAGCAAAAGCTAAGACGAGATAAGCACCTGCTGCTCCGGCCAGCGCGCCGGCAAAACAAGTACACAAGAAACGTATTCGAGTTACGGACAATCCGGCGCCATCTGCAGCTGCTGGATTTTCTCCACAAGCTCTAATCGCAATGCCCCACCGTGTTCTGAATAGGAGAAGGCTTACAAAAACGGGCACCACGATGTAGGCGATGTAGACTGCTGGATCCTGGCTGAAAAACGGCCGACCCAGATATGGCAGATCGCTTAGAAAAGGTATATGAATAGCTTCGAAGCGAGCGGATATTAGACGGCCTGCATAGGGTTTTCCTATCTCACGGGCAAGCCCATTACCAATAAAACCCAGTGCCAGTCCAGCGACAAGTTGATTGATCCGAATATTTACAGTAGTGATTGCCAGGACGCATCCAAGTAAAACACCCATGAGAAGAGCTGCCAGCATGCCAAAAAAGGGATTGGGAACAATATTGATGGCAATAATGCTTGCGATCGCACCCATGGCCATCGTGCCCTCAATCCCCATGTTAAAAACACCACTTTGTTCGCCGATGAGTTCGCCCATTGCTGCGATTACAATGACCGCCCCTGCTTGTATCGCCACGAACATTGCACCTGCAATGACGCTTTCCATTTTCTACTCCGCTGTTGGTACTTCTTCAGGTCACTCACCTGAATACTTATGACTGTCTGATATAAGGACAATCATCATCGCCAAGAACACAGATTTCTATATGATGAGTTTGCCGCCTCGAACCGTAAAACGTTGAGGCTCCAAAGCTCTAACAAAACCTCCCTCGCTGATCTTGATGACGTTAACTTCAACCTCACCAGCGTCAAAACCTGGCATTATCTCAAAATCCGATGGGGAGACCGGGTCACTGAGGTTCATTGTCTGTTTTGCCCAATCGGGGTACTTGTAAGCAGGTAGGTCCAAAAGGAATTTCCCCCGATGAGCAACCAAAATACCGTTAGCGATGACGGACCTCGCTTTCGGTTCTTCGAGCGACCGCGAGATTACGATATCTGCAATTCGTCCGGGGCTGATGCTTCCAATATCCAGATCCAGACGAAAGTGGATTGCGGAGTTTATCGTCGCCATCTGAATAGCTGTAATTGGATCGATACCGTATTCGATCGCTTTGCGAAGGGCTTCATCCACCCCCCCTTCCTTCACAATCCAATGGATTGGCTTGTCGTCGGTTGCCATCATCATATTTCGCGTATCTACTAATCCCTGTGCAACTGCGGGAGCAAGCACGGGCATATTGAATTCTCGGAGCATCACTCTCATCCCCAAACGGAGCTTCGTCATAAGTTCCTCCGGGGTGTAGTTTTCATGATCGTCGTGAAATGCTCCCGCAGCGACGGCCATTAATCGGTCTCCCTTGACCATCGCCGCATGCCCATTAACTGGCTTTCGAACAGCAGATGCAGCTTCGATTTTCTCTAAAATACTCTCGTCCAGATTTAAAATGTCGAAGACATCCGATTCCCCCAGGGATGCGGTCTCCTGCCATTGAAGCATCTCGGATACATCCTCAATAGAAACAGATGATCCTGGAGTCTCAAGGCCCTCTGCCCATGGCACACTTGGTGGAGCCTGGATGTACACCTTCAGCGGAATACGTCGAATCTCATCAAGAATCATCTCCTGGCCGCGAAGCCCGAGGACATTTACCGCCTCATGGGCATGTAGAACCGTTGTGACACCATGTGGAAGCAATGCGCGAGACAGTTCGGTTAGCGTGACCTGGGAATCCTCGGTGTGCATGTGGCTATCAATGAAACCTGGGAGCAAGTAACAGCCATTAGCTCGGACTATGCTCGTCTTCGGCCCTCTACAGCGAGAGACATTTCCAACGACTGCAATTCTTCCGTCGGCTATAGCTACGTCAGCCGGGTATATTTCACGTGTGTTTACATTGACCAGTTTTCCCCCGGTGATTAATAGATCTGCCGGCATCTTGCCCAAGGAAACGCTAATCAGGGTTTCGCGCCAGGTCATCGATTCCTCCATCGAAGCCAGAGTCATCCATATAGAACTGCCGATTACTTTCTATTGAACCTGCGTTTTATTGCATGACTTGAGCTATGGCTTCGAGCACGTCCTCCAATGCCCGAAAATCTCGACTTTTATCACACCTCAACCATAATGGTTGCTATTTCATAATCCTCGAATGTGCACTGAGCACATTGATTGGATAACCAGACAATTCATCCTGTGCCTTCAAGTGTTGAAGGATCACTCGCGATGATGGTTGGAAGAATTGTCTGGTTATAAACGTCGATGATTCCCTTATCGGTAATTGCTACTCGAAAAGGTGTTCCCTGGAAAACGAATCCCGCGAGCATTAAGAACATCATATCTTTGGGGAAACCCAATCGTCTTTGAATGGTGTGTTCAAATTTCTTGAGTTTCTTTGCCACGACCTCAAATCGTTCTTCGCTGATTAATCCTGCGACAGGGAGAGCAGTCAATGCGACAACCCTTCCCCCTGCAGCCGCGACATACCCCCCACCCGATGAGGCCAACGTGTTGACACACAAAGCCATATCACGGGAATTCGTCCCAACAACGGTGATATTATGCGAATCATGGCCTACAGAAGCGGCCATTGCACCTCTTCGCAGTGGTAATCCCTCCAGGACACCTAATGAAATCTGGCCTTTGCCGGTATGACGTTCAACGACGGCTATCTTGCAATACGACCTGGCACGTACAAGTCGGTATCGAGCTACGATCTCAGCAATTGCTGCAAAAATAAGAATCAAACCTGTTATTGCGAGCACGATGTTGCTCGATAAACCTTGAACTTGTAAGGAAATTCCTGCGTTCAAGAGAGCAGCAACAAGGACACCTGCAATAAGCATTGGTAGAGGCGAGTTGTTGGCAAGGACAGCAATGAGGAATCCGAGAAATCCATATCCATTGGATATTACCGCCGTCAATCGATGGGTAGTTCCTGCGACCTCGATCATACCCGCAACGCCAGATATCGCTGCAGAAGCGCATAGAATGACAACGATATTCCTGATAACTGGTATTCCTGCGAACTCAGCGGTACGCCTGTTGGCCCCGGTTATTCTGACCTCATAACCTTTCTTAGAATAACGAAACCACAATTCCAAGAGGATCGCACATAGAATCGGAACCAGGAAACCAATGTGAAGCCTGCTTCCGGGTATAGTTGGCAACGAATACGATATCCTGGGAGTTGCGAACACCTCGTGCAGGGATAGATCTCGCCATGGACCTGTGACAAAATGCCTGACGAAAAGCACAGCGACAAAATTCAACATCAACGTTGTTATGATTTCGTTGATGTTATATAGCGCTCGAGCGATGGCGGGTAGAAGGATCCAGACAGCCCCACCTATGGCACCTGCGAGAGCCATAAGGAGAATGATTAAGCCAGGAGGTCCATTTACAAACAAGCCGATTGCTGCGGCCGCAAATGCCCCCATGAACAGTTGACCTTCAACACCAATATTCCAAACCCCCATCCGCATACTGAGAATGACAGCAAGTCCAGTCAAAGTAATCGGAGTGGCGAGAATCAAGATTTGCTGGATGCCGTACCAGGTTCCGAAGATCGACACAAAGGCAGAACCGACGATGTGAAACGATGACTTTCCCTGGAGTTCAAGGCCAAGTGCTGCCACGAGCAAGGCTAGTACAACTGCTACCACACGTGAAGCGATGGCAACCTTGCGAGTCACAACTACTCTGCGTTCAAACTTCCAGCCGGAAAGTTGAATGGGCATGCGAAGAGAACTCATATTGAGAGATCCTTTCCCTCTAACGAGACACCGCCCATTAACAAACCAAGAATCTCCCGCTCAGCGTCCTTGCTTTCGAACACCCCAGTGATCTTCCCTTCATACATTACAGCGATGCGATCGCACACTTCTATCAACTCATCTAAATCTTCGGAGATCAGTAGTACAGAGCTGCCTCTTTCGCGTTGTTCATAAAGCAGGCGATGAACCTCTTCTGTTGCGCTGATATCGAGACCGCGAGTCGGATGGACCGCTACAAGCAGACGAGTGGCAATACGAATTTCTCTTCGAGTCAAGACGCGTTGCAGGTTGCCCCCTGAAAGTAAACGTATAGGGAATTCGACACTCAGAACACGAACACCTGCAATGGCAACCAAACCTTGTGCAAATTTCTTTGCTCCGGTCTTGCTCAAATACCACTTCGTCGAAACTGGGGGCTTCTTATATTCGCGGAGAATAGCATTGTTAATGATCGATTCGTTCCCCGCGAAGCCAACGCCCAAACGATCTTCGGGAACATGGCCGATTCCAGCATCCGTGAATTTTGTCGGAGGAAGATTTGTCAGATTGTTTCCGTCAAGGATGACAGATCCACCCGTAACTCTACGGAGGCCCGTGATCACTTCTGCAAGTTCAGTCTGTCCATTGCCTGCAACGCCAGCAATACCAAAAATTTCTCCAGAAAAGAGTTCTAAATTCACCCCCCGCAAGGCCGGAAAATCGCGATCATTCTTAGCTTCAGCATATTTAAGTTCAAGGCACACTTTTCGATCAGTGTGTATGCTTTGAGGTCGTGAATGTCTTACGACAACATCACCCACCATAAGACGTGCCAGAGATCTTAGGTCGCAGTCCTTTGTAAGAATTGACTGAATAACCCTGCCATCACGAAGCACCGTGATTCGATCAGAGACATGAAGGACTTCTTCAAGTTTGTGACTGATAAATACCACGACGTGCCCCGCCTTAGCTAAATCACGAAGGATTTTGAACATGTCAAGTGATTCTTGCGGAGTAAGGACCGAAGTAGGTTCATCAAGTATTAGAACCTTGACACCCCTGGATAACACGCGCAGGATTTCAACTCTTTGCTGCTCTCCAATCGAAAGTTGCCATACTTTCGCTTTAGGGTCGACGTCCAAGCCAAATGTAGAACAAATCTCCTTGGTATTCGCGTTTATCAATGATGAGGAAATGATGGCAGGTGTTTCTTTCCACCCCATATGAATGTTTTCTGCTACGGTCAGCGTTTCAACCAATCTGAAATTTTGATGCACCATACCAATGCCATTACGAATTGCGTCTGCAGGTGAGGCAATACTTACACGCTGGCCGTCGATATTGATTTCTCCTTCGTCCTGTTTGTAAAAGCCAGAGAGAATCCGCATGAGAGTAGTTTTACCGGCGCCGTTTTCTCCTAACAATGCATGGACTTCGCCGGTGAACAAATCAAGATCAACGCCTTGGTTTGCTACGACACCGGGGAATCTTTTCCATATTTGACGCATTTTGACATAGGGATCTGGACGTTCCGAGTTTTCGAATTCACTGTCTTGGGATAACTTCTTTTCCATTGGTATCATAGGCTTATCTCATAAGCGGTGAGTAAAAGCAGTCAATGAGCTGCTGCCTTCGTTTTTCCCCAAGCCCTTCGCATCCAATCGACAGTTCTGGTGATATTCCCGCTAGGTGGTTGGCAATGGAAAGCTACTAACCACCTAGCGGATTGTCCCTTGTTCTTGTGTGAAATTCTCCTCTTGTGAAGAGTAGGTCGAATGAGCTACTCCTTGACCTGAATGCCTTCCATCGGCCAATCCCAGGCAAGTACAATATCGGCCCATTCCATTTGGACGCCATCTTCCACTCTCAAAGTTCCGCTGGAATCCTTGATGGGGCCGACAAATGGGTTCCACCCTCCTAGGATTTCCTCGCGAATAGCGTCAACCTGGGTTTGCACTTCAGCGGGCACATTCTGTCCCCAAGCATCCCGATCAACTCCTTCTCCGAGCGGAAGGCTTACATATCGGTTTCCCGTCCAGGTCCCATCGATAATCGCCTGGACTTCGTTTACGTAAAAATCGTCCCAATTCAGAAGCACTGAAGAAACATAGGCATTCGGTCCAAATCTCCGCATATCTGTGTTCCACATCGCAGCCCAGACACCTCGCTCTTCGGCGACACTCAAGTAGGTTGGATCATCCATGATCCCATAGAGGAAATCCACCCCATCGTCGATGAGAGCATTGGCGGCTTGCGATTCAGCGGCAGGATCGAACCAGGAGTTAACGAACACTACTTCTGTAATAGCTTCTGGATTTACCGAGAGTGCTCCAAGCTCGAATGCGTTAACGTCTCCATAAATCCCTGGGTAAGCTCCGATATACCCCAACTTGTTAGATTCCGTTAGCAGACCTGCGGCTGCACCTATCAGGTAGGCGACATTGTGCGAATCGATAGCATACCCCACCAGGTTCGGGAGATCCGGACCCGGAGCGCCGGATTCGAAAAATGCCACATCAGGATGGGCTCTTGCGACCTCATAGAGGTAATCGGCATATCCAGAGGTCACAAAAACAACCTTTGCACCTGCAGCAACTAATCCCTCGAGCGCCCGTGAAGCATCTTCCGAAAAAGGCATGGATTCGATCGTAATTGTTTCGACGTTTGGAAAAGCTTGTTCGACAGCAATTCGACCTTGATCATGCGACCATGTCCAACCTTCATCCGATACTGGACCAACGTGAGCAAAAGCTACAATCAGAGGCTCATTCGATTCTGAAGTTGTTTCCATGGCTTCAGTCGGAGGAGGGGTTTCAGTCTTCGCACAAGCTGACAGCAAAACCGCAAACAGTAGGAATATCGCGCAGACCAAGGTAAAGCGAGAAGCGGGCCTGAACATCGCTTACTCTCCTTTTCAACGGATCTCTCCATTTAGAGAAAGATCTGTGTGCCAGTTGCCCGAAATCGTTTATCGATCTCAAGCCGGATTCAGTAGCGGGTGAAAACACATATCCTTGCATCACCCGCCAAGCATGGATGAACCTCCTTTCCCCCCGTTTCCTTCATCATTGAGGCATAGTTTTCGAGCGATATTGAATACCATTTCCTAATAACCCGAGTGCAGAACTATTTAATTAGGAATGAAAAATAATGCGTGGTGTTTTACCTTGATTGCATCGCTGAAAGGCGCGTTCTCTTGTCCTATTTTGATCGATCAGGGCTTTAGGGCCTACGAAACGGAGAAGAGAGAAATCCATCCGGTTTGTAGGATGGTATTCAACCGAGTGGTGAACAGGGCGATCGTCTGTGTTGTATCCAATTTCGTCAACCACGAGTACTGGAGAATTCGCTCCAAGTGCCTGTTCAATTTCTCGGATCTCGCATTGACCAGCAAGCTCCGGCTTTATTGAGGAGATGTAGTAATCCAGTTGTTGCCCACACCTGTGATGGAAGAATTCGAGGATCGGCTCGGTGTAATTCGGTTCAAGTGCTTGTGTTTCTGGCCTTATGGGTTCAAGCACCCAAGCAGGGATGTGGTTAAGACAGAAAACCACGGGTTCATCATTGGCCGTAAAAACTTTGTGAACTGTTAGTACCCTTTCACCAATCCCAAGTTCGAGGATGGAAGCAATGTCTTGATCGCTTGATTCGAGCTTCGCTTCGAGATGAATGAGACCAGGTTCGAGCCCAGCATCTCGAATGATGTCGCAGAAATCAACGAATTGTTCGAGAGGATTGGGAATTAATTGAAGTGATGCAACAAATGTCCCTACACCTTGTTGTCGGTGGACCAAACCACGGGTGACGAGTAAATCCATCGCCCTTCGAATCGTTGCCCGGCTAACTCCTAACTCTGAAGCAAGCTGTATTTCTCCAGGCAATCTGGAATCTGGCCGATAGAAACGACTTGATATTCTGTAAGATAAGAGATTCAGGACTTGTTCGGCAAGAGGGGATTGCCGAACGGGGGTGTCCTGATTTTCACCCCCAGCGATCATTGCATGCCCGCCCCGCGGCCACCGGCCAACCGTGCGTTGTATGATGGCCGCCATCCTACATCTAGATCATATGTCAAGTTTTGTTTGGAGTCAATTAGGCATCTCCCCCCTGCTCTATTTTGCCGATCTTATCAACGCCGGTTTGTGCTTTTTCTATTTGCTGCTCCTGCCAGCACTCGAAATCGGCGTGCGGGTGGTGCTGGGGATCAGCGCGGCATGGAATCCCGATGAATTACAAGAGAGCCCCAGTCCAGTACTCCCGCCAGGCGATTTTCAACCCTTTCTTAGCGGTGAACCCGAGAGATGATCCTTTACCCTGGCGTGCAGGGACTTCCTCCAAATGAACAGGCGGAAAAGCTCAAGTTTACCCCGGCTCAGGCGGCTGAATTCAATACTTCCCCGCCGACAAACAAATGAATCATTGCTATTACTCCGATGTAAAATTCTATGTGACTCTTTGCATAACCGAAGACCTGCGCCTGTGGGGGCCACAGCTATCGATACATCCCACTGCCCATCCCTTCAGAACAAGGTCTTTCTTGAATCACTCGTATCTTTTATTCACAGGTTCATCGTAGGTTAAGGCGGGAGGAAAACATGACCAACTTCATTCGTAAGGTCAGATGGGGGCATCCCACACTCATCGGCCCTCAATTCTTTTCCAATATGGCAGGCGTGGTGCTTATCGCATCTTTCGTCGGTCTGCCCGGATTGACCATCCCAGGAACTCAAACCACTGGCGATCCTGGCTCAGGACGTACAGCCGCCGCGAGCGATTTTTCTGGCAAGGATTCTCCTGGGACTCAGTCTGGACCAATGACTATGGCCCCGACACCAACACCAACAATTAGCGAACCAGGGATCCAACCTTCGGAGGCGATAGGATTTCCGAAATTGGAACCACCACGCACCCTGTCCTCCAGTGTAGCCCCAGCAAGTCCGCTGCCGCCGCCTGGCCAGCAAAATGTGATCTCTATCGCTGACAGTGAAGATCATGAATCCACATCAGTGACCGCCTTCGACCCGACGACTCGCAAATACCTTGTGATCTGGGTTAACGAGACCAGCCCTGCAAGGATTGATGGGCGATTCATAACAGAAGAAGGAGCACTGGATGGTGAGGTGATTCCGATTTCAATCGGACAGGTTGACCAGCCTACCAGGCTTGTTCTCACAGCTAACCCAACCCAAGGGGGCTATTTGTTGACCTGGATCGAAATGAACGGGATGGTCGACTACACCAATTATTGCACCAATGGTTCATGCTACGCTTACTCCTTAGACCGAGCCAACCTGTACACACTCGCCATCTCTGAAGACGGTGCCCCCTCTGCGGAGGGCCCCACATTGATCACCGATCAACTGACTGTGTTTGACTCTCTACGATGCCCTTACGATATCGCCTACAACACTCAAATAGACGAGTATCTGGCGGTGTGGGAGCAGCCGCCGGGTGGAAAACCCGGCTACCTCGCTTATCCTCATCATTTAACGGGCCAACGACTTGACGCCGAGGGCCGTACCAAGGCACCGCAAGTCACCATCGAACCCTTAATCGGTACTGATATCAAGGTTGAATACAGTTCGGTTTCCAATCAATACATCGTCATCTATGATGACTATTCGCCAACGGATTTTGAATACGACTTGAAGGCTGATTTGATCAACCCGATCTCCTTACAAAGAATTGGTGGGGCAATACAGCTCACGTCATCCTATGGCTGGCAGATCCTTCCACTTCTCGACTACGATCCAACCGGCGATTACTTCTACTTTGTCTACTACTCCAATGACCCCTTCCCCTCCGGCCAGGCCCATTTGTATGGCGTGCGTATCAACGCAGCCACGCTCGCGATGGTGCCGCCCTATGAAGACATTCTTTCCGATGTCACACAGGGTGAAGCCGCACTCGCCTACAGTCCCGTCGTCGATCGACACCTTGTATCAGATCGAGTAGGGGAAGATCTTCTCGTCCGCAGCATCGATGGGGAAGGCGTAGCTCAAGACGATGTCATGGATCTCTATTCGGAGGCACTTACAGGCGGGATTGCCGCTCGTACGGTCACCTTAGGAATCACTCCTGAATGGCTGGTGACGTGGGAGAGTTTCGGGGATATCTTGGGGACTACGGTTGGGCAGGCTATATCGGGGGTCATGGTTCCTATTGAACCGACCGGCTTCGAGATGGTGCTCTCCCTGCGTCCAAACTTCCGCTGGGAAGGCCTGCCCGAAGCCTATCGGTATATCTTGCGCCTGTCGCGCACCAACGACGACCTCTCTCCTGGCCCCAGCCTGCCCCCGGTAGTCTTGGGTGCGGAGGAGACACGCGACCCAAACCTTCCCACGCAGCAAACCTTCAAGCTTGATTATGATTTGACCAGCGGATCGAGCCTACCCACAGGCGGCTATTATTGGTACGTCGAAGCATGGGACACTGCCGGCAATTTCCTCGGCGAGAGCTATGCCGGGGCCTTCCAGATCCCGGCATTGGGCAGCTGGGATGCGATGCGAGCGGCGTTTCCGTTATCTAATCTGGACGAGGAGAACCCTTTCTGGCATGCCTACGATGATCTGATCTATCGTTGCAGTGAAATACGTGATCTCCCACCTGCACTGGTGAAGGCGATCATCGCGCACGAAAGCGGCAAGTTGACCTGGAACCAGCGTCGCCCCCCCACGGGCGAACCCTACAGCGCCAGCGCCACTGAGCCTGTCCGATTTGAGCCGCGCTTTGCCTACATGTACGAGCCGCTCTGGGACTGGATCAGCTACGACTGGGCTTACGGCTTGGAATGCCCTGATCATATCAACTGCGCTAGGTGGCAGCGTCAAGGC
>Ga0307444_1000687_pt1 | contig 15660 bp, 14 predicted proteins | sample SalMarSW160340MG_FD_202145 | JGI IMG/M metagenome (GOLD analysis project Ga0307444, IMG submission 202145) | Salt marsh sediment microbial communities from the Plum Island Ecosystem LTER, Massachusetts, United States - SW1603-40 | ecosystem: Environmental > Aquatic > Marine > Intertidal zone >... | reverse complement strand
TGTTCGGAATTTTTTTTAAAAATATCACTTTTAATTCGCCTTATACTCGCAAAAACTTCGACTCCATACAATAACTGTATCAAGAATTAGGTGTGGGGGTCAACCCGACCCTTGCATTTTGAAATAACTCTATTATACTCCCATTATCGAGGAGGTATTCATGAGAGTGCAGAAAACCAAAGATTATTTTGTCTTACGAATCGAAAAGGGTGAGGAGATCATCAGTACATTAAAACAAACAGCGCAAAACTATAAAATGAAAGGGGCCTTTTTTTTCGGACTCGGTGTAGGTAAGGATATTGTGCTTGGATACTATGACTCGCATACAAAAACCTATGTGAAAAAGGCTTTTGAGGGTGAATACGAATTTACGAGCCTCGTCGGCAATCTCGCCTATGATAAGAAAGAAATAATCGTCCACTGTCATGCTACGATAAGCGATCCCCAGTTCCATGCATTTGGCGGACATTTATTTCAGGCTACTGTACCAGTAACATGCGAGATATTGGTATCTCCTTTTAAGAAATCCCTGAAAAGAAAGAAAGATCTTTCTACTGGTCTGGCTTTGCTCGATTTGCTCGATTGACAACATATTGTTTCTAAATTATACTGAAGTATGAACCTCTTTTTCGAAAATATTATCTCGCGTCGCGATTTCTTGAAAAAAAGTGTTCTGCTCGGTCTGGGTGGTGCACTCCTTAGTAAAATTGTGAAATTCGGTCACGCACAGACTATCGGTTTGATCAAATCACATCAAGCTCTTTATTATAAGAAATTGCCAGATAAAAGCATAAAATGTTTGCTCTGTCCACGTGCATGTATTGTTTCAAATAAAAAAAGAGGATTCTGCCGGGTACGGGAGAATCGCGATGGTGAATATTATTCACTCGCTCACTCAAATCCCTGCGCAGTCCACATCGATCCGATCGAGAAAAAACCGCTTTTCCACTTCTTACCTGGTACAACCGCCCTATCCATCGCCACAGCAGGCTGCAATCTTACCTGCAAGAATTGCCAGAACTGGGACATTTCACAGGCCAGTCCTGATCAGACTGCAAATTTCGAATTGAGCCCAGAGCAGATCGTCGAACTGGCTATCACTTACAAGACCCCGACCATCGCTTATACTTACACTGAACCGACCATTTTTTACGAATACATGCTCGATACGGCAAAACAGGCTAAAAAGAAAGGTCTCCTCAATATCTACCATTCAAACGGTTATATCAACCAGGAGCCGCTCAGCGAACTAACCCCCTATCTTGACGGTGCGAATATCGATCTCAAGGCGATGAGCGATGAATTCTATAAGAATATCACCGGCGGGACTCTTAATCCGGTACTCGACACATTGAAAAATCTGAAAAAACAAGGTGTTTGGCTTGAAATAACGAATCTTGTTATCCCCGGAAAGAATGATTCCGAAGCAATGCTCAAGGATTTATGCTCATGGATAAGACAAGAACTCGGCAGCGATACACCAATCCATTTTTCACGTTTCTACCCGCAGTACAAGTTGCAAAACCTTGCACCGACATCGATCGAGGTTTTAAAGAATGCCGCGGTTATCGCACGTGATTTTGGTCTCGAATATGTTTATATAGGTAATGTTCCGGGCCTTCCAGAAGAGAATACTTACTGCCCGGTCTGCAATACATTGATTATCAAGAGAAAAGGTTACCAGATAACCGAAATTAATTTAAACAAGGGTAAATGTAAATCATGCAATGTAGAAATACCCGGTAAGTGGCAATAATCATAAGAGCTTTAAAAAATATCCGGCGCAGTTATGTTAAAACCACTGGTATCGAAGATCTTTGGTTTTTTCAGAAATTCCTCCATTAATACTTGACAGCATATGCAATATATGTAAAATGTGAGCATGAAAGGCAGCCATTTTAAAGAACAACTGAAGAATGGCAAAGTCGCAAATCAGTATCTCTTGATCGCTGATGAACCGCTGCTCATTGATAATGCGATTAGATCTATACAAGACGTATTACATGTCACTGAACCATTCGATTATGATACTTTTGCTGCCACTGAGACTTCGGTCGAAGATATTCTCCAAAAACTTTATCTCACACCCTTCAGTTCGGCAAAACGCCTCATAGTGGTGAAGCATCTCGAAGAGGTGAAAGCGAAAGCGCTACCCGGGTTGAGCAAGGTTATTGGTCAAACCAGATCACATAATTGCCTCGTTATTACCTATCAACTGGCAAAGGATGCACGCCGTCTGACGCGCCCGCCAAAAAGAATCGTCGACCTCTTCCCGCAGGCAGAACCGGTTCTTTTCAACACCGATAAGAACCTCGTTCATACCTGGATAACGAATAAGATCAAAAAAGATAATATAAAATTAACACCGTTATTGGCCAGTTATCTTGAAGAGGAATTCAATAACGATATTACCGGATTAAAGAATGAGTTTGACAAAATTGAAAATTACCTTTATGAAGCTGGAACAATGGAAGCCGAAGACATGAAAGATATCGCTAAAGGATTATGTAATTTCAACAAATACCAGATAGCAAATGCCTTGGTGAACGGGAGGAAGGATGTTTTAGAGCTTTTCGAAGAACTGCGACCATATATACGGTACTATGCAGAAATAGTAGGTGCTCTAACGAGCAGCTTTATTTTTTATGTCCAACGTAATAAAAGCGCTAAACAATCCATGGTAGAACTGACCGATGAAGTCGTGAAGATCGACAGACAAGTGAAGAACAGTTCCAACCTTGTTCCCTTAATGCTAGAAGTGTTCTTTTTAAAAAATGCAAAATTATTCAGGAAAGGAGCCATATATGGAAGATAAATGGCAAGAGTTGCGACAGCTCGAAGCGCAGCGCAGCGACCTTATAACTAAACTGGCGAAGATCGACGAAAAGAAGGAAATGGTCAGTGAAGAGGTCTATGGAAAAGTGAAAAACGAATATGAAGAAAAGTTAAATAATATTGACATTCAGATGGGCAAACACATGGACCTTATAAAAGAAGAACTGACCAATATCAACGATCAAGAATTGAAATTGCTCTCTGATGAAAAAGAAATCAACATGCAGATAGAGGAAATAGAATTACGTTATTCGATCGGTGAATATGATGAAGAATCCTACATGAGTTTAAGTGATGAGAAAAAAGATGCTCGCAGTAAAGCGCGTGATAATTTGGAAAATCTTAAAAAACGCAAGAAATGGCTTGAAGATTTCATCGACGTCAAGGACATCGAAGAGACTATCGCACCTGAACCACCAACCGAAACACCTGCCCAAAAACCTGAAGAGGCACCACCTGAACCGGTCGTCGCTGAAAAAGAACCGGAGAATGTCGATACAGATATACAGATCGAAGAGCATATACTCGAAGAAAAACTCCCCGAGGAAGAAACCAAGCTCGATGAACTGATCGTAGAAGAAGAAGCGGTAAAGCAAGAGGTCGTCGAAGAATTGAAAAGTGAGGAAGAATCAGCAGCACAACCGGTAAAAGAAAAAGAGAAGAATGCTCCTTGCCCTAAATGTGGCCACTCAAATGCTTTGGATTCATGGTACTGCGAAAAATGCGGTGCTGAAATCCTTGATTCCCCGCCGGCTAGTTAGCATAGGCTATTACTCAAAAATCTGAAAAACCTATGAAATATCAATCAAGCAAAGTGGAAAAGAAGTGGCAGAAGTATTGGTCGAATAAAAAAATCTTTGTCACCAACACCGATCCGAAAAAGAAATTTTATAACCTCGTTATGTTCGCCTACCCCTCAGGTGATATCCATCTGGGTCACTGTAAAAACTATGTAATCGGTGATGTTTATGCGAGATTTAAAATGCGGCGTGGCTATGATGTACTCCATCCTTTTGGCTGGGATGCCTTTGGATTACCTGCGGAGAATCGAGCGATAAAACTGGGTATCCACCCTGAAAAATCGACAATGGAGAATATAAAAACCTCGGACGAATCACTGAAATTACTGGGGATCAGCTATGATTGGGATCGTGAAGTGATTAGTTGTTTGCCGGATTATTACAAATGGACGCAATGGATGTTCCTGTTACTTTACAAGAGAGGGTTGGCATATAAGAAAAAAGCCCATGTGAACTGGTGTCCCAGTTGTCAAACCGTACTTGCCAATGAACAGGTCAGCGAAGAAAGATGTTACCGTTGTGATAGTCCGATCGAAAAAAGGAAGCTCGATCAATGGTTTTTTAGGATCACTGAATATGCCGATCGTTTACTTGAAGGATTGGAAACCTTAGATGGTTGGCAGGAGAACATAAAGATCATTCAGCGAAATTGGATCGGCCGCAGTGAAGGGTGTGACATTACTTTTCGCACCGCTGATAAGGAAATCGATTTCAAGGTCTTCACAACCCGTCCGGATACGATATTCGGGGTAACTTTCATGTCTATCGCTCCTGAGCATCCCATGCTTGATGAAATAATCAAAGGAAGTCCAAATGAAGCAGCAGTACATGCATATGCCCGCGAAGCTACCAAGAAAACCGAAATTGAAAGAATGGAAAAGGAAAAGGACGGCGTCTTTACTGGCTGTTATGTTGTTAATCCCATTAACGGCGAAAAAGTACCTCTTTTCGTCGCTGATTATGTGCTCCTTGAATACGGCAGCGGCGTTGTAATGGGCGTACCAGCGCATGACGAGCGGGATTTTCAATTTGCACAGAAATATGATCTCAAGATACGAGTCGTTATTAATCCCTCGGGCAGCAAACTCGACATTATGTCGATGGCATCAGCCTATGAAAAACCGGGTATTATGACCGACTCTGGTGAATTCACCGGACTGAAATCAGAGGACGGCATTAAGGCAGTCACAAAATATATTACTGAAAAAGGACTTGGCGGCCCAAGCATCAATTATCGACTGAAAGATTGGCTGATATCTCGACAACGTTACTGGGGCGCACCTATCCCCATAGTATATTGCGACACATGTGGGATGGTTCCAGTACCTGAAGCTGACCTACCTGTACTTCTGCCCAAGGATATCACCGATTTCGTTCCGCACGGGACGTCACCGCTCGGTGGTGTTGCTAGCTTCATTATTACCACTTGCCCTAAGTGCGGCGGAAAAGCAAAACGAGATGCTGATACGATGGATACATTTGTATGTTCATCATGGTATTTTTTAAGGTATCTTGATCCGAAAAACAAAAAGGAGTTTTGTTCAAAAGCTAATGCTGATAAATGGCTACCCATTGATCAGTATATCGGAGGTTCGAGTGAACATGCAACTGGCCACCTGATCTATTTCCGATTTTTTACAAAAGTGCTTTACGATGCCGGTTATATTTCGGTCGAAGAGCCAGCAATCAATCTCTTTAATCTTGGTATGCTCATGAAAGATGGTGAAAAGATGTCCTCATCAAAAGGGAATCTCGTGCCCGTGCGTCAGTTCATTAAAAAACACGGCGCCGATGTTGCCCGTGTGACGATACTTTTTGCAGCACCTCCGGAAAGAGAAAGCGAATGGACCGATGAAGGTGTCACTGGTTCAGAAAGATTCCTTGACCGGGCTTATCGTCTTGTTATTGAAAATAGAAAATTTGTTTCAAAAAACAAACCGAGAAACGTTGCCGCCAATGAAGAAGGTCTCCTTATAAGGATAAATCAGATCATTGCGAAAGTCACTGATGATCTTGAATCCTTCAAATTCAATACCGCGATAGCTTCGCTATGGGAATTAATGAATGAATTATATACGTGTTCAAATAAAGGTGATGTATATGCATATGGATTGTATATACTCGTGCATCTGCTTTCGCCTTTTGCACCGCATTTAGCCGATGAACTTGGATCATTGATCGGCGAAAAAGGAAGTCTTGTCCAACACCCCTGGCCTCAATATGACAAAGCACATCTAAAAGACCTGGTGACCACGATTGTTCTACAGATAAATGGTCGCGTTCGTTCGCACCTTGAAATAAAAGGCGATATTAATGAATCAAAGGTCAGGGAACTTGCGCTGAAAGATGCAAAGATACAACGGCACACAAAGGATAAGAAGATCAAAAAAATGATCTATGTCCCGCAAAAATTATTGAATATAGTCGTTTAAATCAAACTCAGAGTTTTTACTTGGTTCTGGAAAATCCCTTCATCCGCTCGGCATATTCTTTCAATTTTTTATCGACAAGAAAGTTAATGCTACCTTTTTCAAATCCGGTCTTTGTTTTCTTGCCAGCTTTAACGCCGGTGAGTAATTCGATGCCCTCATCGATGGTTTTTACAGCATAGATGTGAAACTTATTTTCTTTCACGGCATCAACGATGTCTTGTCGAAGCATCAAATCATCGATATTACTATCTGGAATGATCACTCCCTGGGTACCAGTCAGTCCTTTCGCTTTACAAACTTCATAAAACCCTTCGATCTTCTCGTTCACTCCACCGATCGGCTGTATCTGACCATTCTGGTTTACTGAACCGGTCACTGCGTACTCCTGTCTGATAGGAACACCAGAAAGAGAGGAAAGTATCGCATAGACCTCGCTGCTCGATGCGGAATCACCATCGATCTCACTATAGGACTGCTCAAAACCCAACGTCGCATCAATGGTCATGGGTTGATCCTGTGCATAACGAGATTTCAGAAAACCACTCAATATTAAAACACCCTTATTATATGTCGGGCCGCCGAGTTTCGCTTCTCGCTCGATATTAATGATGCCGGCTCTACCCAGCGAGGTTTTGGCCGTGATCCTGGTCGGCCGACCGAAACTATAGCCGCCCATCTGATATACAGAAAGCCCGTTCACCTGACCAACGGCACGGTCTGTCGTGCTGATCATAAGAATGTCTTTCTCAATAAGCTCCTGAATTTTATCCTCGCTCATATTGACTCTCCTGCGCCAACCCTGTATCGCCATCCCAATATCATCTGCAGTAATACTTTTGTGCTTTGCTTGACGTGCCCAATAATCAGCTTCGCGTATCATGTCAGCGATAATGTTGAACCTCGTGGAAAGTTTATCCTTGCGTCCTCCTATGCGAACGCCGTATTCGATAATATCAGCTATTGCTTTTTTTGTAAAAGGCAGCAGTTTCTCGGTATGACAGATCGATTTTATGAATGACGCATACTCATTGATATTGCCTACATTTTTTTCCATAACCGTATCGAAATCAGCTTTGACTTTGAAAATTTTCTTGAAGTCTTCATCCTGGTAATAAAGCAGATAGTATAACCATTGGTTGCCGACCATTATGACTTTAACATCAACTGTGATCGGTTCTGGTTTAAGCGCGGTCGTTGAGTAAATATAGAATGGATCAAAGACCTGGATATCAACGACCCCGTTGCGCAGTGTCCTTTTCAGGGCCTGCCAGACACCCGGCTCAGTGAGCGTATCAAAGGCATTGATAACGAGATAACCGCCGTTGGCATGGAGTAATGAACCAGCCTTGATATTTAGAAAATCACTGACCACCATACCAGGAGCTGTAGCGTGGCGCTCGATCGTACCAAAAAGATTTTTATAGGAAGGGATCGTTTCGAAAATGATCGGGATCACATCTGTATCCGCGTTGTCGACCAGAACATTGATCTGATACTCACGTAATTCATCGTCCTTATTCTCTTTCTTTAAGAAACGTTCGAGGTTTGCCATTATTGAATTAAGGACGTCAGTCAGGTATTTATTGATTTTTTTTCCTGCAAAACGTTTTTTAATCGCCTCGAGAAGACTGGCTACAGCCGGTTTCACCATCCATTCATTGAGTTTTTGCAGATCGGTATTCGCCGCATCCTGCACCTCTTTGATACGACCATAGATAGAAGCCATCTCGGTTTCCAGCTGCTTCATTTTTTCTTGGATTTCCTTGTATTTCTCCTCGGTCAGTTTGCCCTCTTTGACCATTGTTTCAACATCCTCAACTTTGGTCGGCTGCCCGTTTATTATCGGGATTATTGCCGGGCGAACAAAAGGACCCATTTGCACCTGGACGACTTTAAACCCCTGCTCTTCAACAGCTTTTTCGAAATCCTGCAGCAATGTACGGTGTTTCTTCTCGTACTTATTGACGATATTCTGTCTTCTCTTCTGGTATTCTTCGCTGTTGAAGACCTGGGGGATATTAGCTTTTAGAGCACCAATAAAACCGGTCATTGCATCTCTGAATTTCGTACCATCACCTGCTGGTAGATCAATGAGATTAGGCATATCCGGGTTTTTGAAATTGTTCACGTATAGTATATCATTGAGATCACCCTTTTTCACTTCGAGTTCTTCTAATAATTTCGTGATCGCCGTTGTCCTGCCCGTACCGACTGGACCAGTAATAAAAATATTATACCCTGGATATTTGACATTGAGTCCAAGTTTTATCGCTTCAATCGCCCGCGGTTGACCGATAATACCTTCGCAAGTGTGCAATTCGTTGAGGGTTTTAAATTTAAGCACTTTTGGATCACACTGCCAGCGGAGTTCTGATGGCTTTAATTCTCGAAATTTCTTCATGTTTGCCTCCATGAATTTTGTCCACGTCGATGATGTGGCTTTAAAATTCTATGTCCCTGTTTCTTCTTAGGAAAAAGCAGGGCTTCCTGGTTAATATTATATTTCATTACTATTACAAAACTTCTATATCAGCTAAGATATAAAAGCCTTTGAGGTGTTATTATACAGAAAATACTGTTACTGTCAATACAGCCCATAAAAATACAGTTATTCAGTAATTATGTAACTAAGTAATTCAAAGATTTGTACTCATATAACCATGCACCGTAATACCCCAATTACTTAGCTATGTCTCCTTGATTCATTGACAGTTTTTGAATTTTCAATATAATTATTAGTGCTTAAGACAAGGAGGTTAATTTGGACAAAATCACAATCAGTGTAATCAAAGCAGATGTCGGAGGATATGTAGGACATTCAAGCATGCATCCGAACCTCATCACCAAAGCAATTCAGATGCTCGATGAACATAAGAACAGAGGTACTCTCGTTGATTTTCATGTTTCAAGTTGCGGAGATGACCTTGAACTGCTACTCAGTCACCGTCTCGGCGATGATTCCGGGGTAATACATGAGATGGCATGGGATGTTTTCGTTGAATGTACTGAAGTCGCTAAACAATTGAAGTTATACGGTGCTGGTCAAGATCTATTAGCTGATGCATTTGCCGGTAATGTCAAAGGTATGGGACCCGGCTGTGCAGAAATGACCTTTGAAGAACGTAAAAGCGAACCGGTTATCATTTTTGCCGCGGACAAAACATCTCCTGGAGCCTGGAATATGCCTCTTTATAAGATATTTGCTGATCCTTTCAACACAATAGGTCTTGTCATCGATCCTTCGATGCATGATGGTTTCACTTTCGATGTCCTCGATATTTTCGAGAACAAAACAGTGAAGTTGAATTCGCCTGAAGATATCTATGATCTCTTGTGTTTGATCGGCGCTTCAGAACATTATATAATCAAAGCAATCTACAGAAAGAGCGGTGAAATTGCCGCAGCAACATCCACCCAAAAGGTGAATCTCATGGCTGGACGTTATGTTGGTAAAGATGATCCAGTAATGATCATTAGATGCCAGAGCGGTTTACCTGCTGTCGGGGAAGTACTGGAGCCATTTGCCATGCCGCATATGGTTGCTGGCTGGATGCGTGGCTCACATTGGGGACCGTTTATGCCGGTGTCTGTAGCCGACGCAAATCCAACTCGTTTTGATGGACCGCCAAGAGTCATCGCGCTCGGATTTCAAATAACTAATGGAACGTTCATCGGACCTCGTGACATGTTTTCAGACCCAAGTTATGACCTTGCTCGACAACAGGCAAATGAAATAGCTAATTATATTCGCCGCCATGGACCATTCGAACCCCAGCGTCTTCCACTTTCTGACATGGAATACACCACACTGCCTGGTGTTCTTAAGAAACTAAAGGATCGGTTCAAGTAAGTCTTTAGCAATAACAATAAGATAATCTTGAAGCTAACATATGATGTATAGTCTGAGCACAATTTCGTTCATTCTCTTCAGTCAGCTCTTCGATCCCGGGGCAACAGGGTATACCTTTGTTAAACTGGGTATTGGCGTTAGACCGGTAGCAATGGGCAATGCTTACACTGCTCTAAGTGACGACGCCAATGCAGTATTCTGGAATCCCTCGGGTCTCGGTCTTGTCAACTCCTATTATGTTTCGGGTATGGGGATGAAGCACCTTACATACTTTAATTACTATAATTTAACCTCAGCTATTCCGCTTGGCAAGATCGGCGGCTTGGGTTTCGGTATGTCGTACCTTTCCGCTACTGATATCGAGTATTCTGAACTTGGCCAAGAGCTTGGTGAATTCCGTAATTCAGATATGCTTTTGAATATCGGTTATGGTAAAGCGGTCGGTCGAAAGAAAATATTCACATTGGGCGGTGCTCTCAAGATCGTCCGCAGCCAGCTTTATACTTACAGCGCCTACGGAGTGCTTGCTGATATCGGGTTGATATTCCATCCCTACAAATATTTTTATCTAGGCTCGGTCCTTAAAAATCTCGGTTCACCGAGACGTTTTATTGATAAATGGGAATATCCGCCAGTTAATTTTCGACAGGGGGTCGCTGTTGTACTCCCTTTCTGGGAAAACCATTTTGCGCTAAGTTGTGATTATTCACTGTATCCAGATACAAAACCTACATTTTCACTCGGCAGCGAGTTGCGAATCCGCTCGCCAAAATTTATGGCATCGCTGGGTCAAGATAAGATCTCAGGGTTCTCATTAATGGGTGGTTACCAGTCGGGTTATGAATCTGGTGCATGGTCGGGTTTTTCCTTTGGGTTTTCGCTTGAGCTAATAATAGCTCCGGACTTATATGTTGATATCGCTGCCCTGCTTCTTTCATATGGTTATTTAGGCTCATCTGAGCGTATTGCGATTGGATTGAATTACGCACCCACAAAAGGGGGTTCCAAGAAGTAGAGTAATCACCCCCGGCATTCCATATAAGAAATCCATCTGCTCCGGCAGCAAGTGATCCATAGATCTGTGCCGATAGATATTCTCCATCAAAACTCTGCGTACGTAAATCAAAACCCTGGATAAAAGGAACGACTTTTACATGCCCGGGAAGTTTTTCCCGGGCCTTTATCACCGAATCAAAATAAATCCAATAATTGCGCCAGTATTCATCTTCCTCGCGTTTGAAACTCCAGCCAAAATGGGATGGATAAAGCATCGGATACAGGGCATCAATGTATTCACCCATTTTTTCAACATCCTGCCCCTCATTCCTCAAGCTATACCATACCGCAAAACCAAAACAGCAAACTCCTATCTCGGCTTTTTCACCAATGCTATCCCTGACATCTTTAAGGAATTCAAGAATCGGCGTATAGCGGGATCCCTCAACATCGGTCAATCTGATCCTTCCGAGTTCACCGTCCGTAGGGAAGCGGATATAATCGAATGCGACTGATTCAAGACCGAGCCCGACGATCTCCTTGGTTATTGAAAGTAAATAATCCCGTACCTTCTTATTATAAGGATTTGTCCAGGCAAGACCCTTGGCATCGAACCAGATCTCTCCACTATCATTGAGGATCGCATAATCGGGATCTGAACCGAGATATCTGTCACGAAAACATACGATACGGGCGATAACTTTGACTTTATGGAGCTCGGCATTTTCCAGCAGATAATCCAGGTCGATATAGCGCTTCACAGCATCGAGCTTCTTGGCTGATTCAAGTTTTGAGCGGTATGCCAGGAATCCGTAATCGCTCTTAAAATCAACGATTATCGTGTTGATCAACCCTGAATCCGCTTTATCAAAGACCTTTTCAAGGTAGGTCTTCTTGCTCGCCTGATAGGGATTAATATATACCCCACGCACCACATCGCCGGCACTGATGTTAAATGTGCTGCAAAGGACAAGTATTACAAAGAGGTTCATTTTTCTTGCATCTGGTTTTGCCAAGTTTCACTAGAAGAGCATGGAATTCATTATATATTTTGCTCCTTCTCGGCAGGTTATGCTCAAATAGTAAACGGATATTATCATAAGGCTCATCATAGTCAAAGTAACCGTGACGTGAAAAAATCCTGCGGGTATATGCATCGACTACGAATATCGGTCGATCGAGTGCATAAAGAAGGATAGAATCGGCTGTTTCCATGCCAATCCCTTTTATGGACAGGAGTTCTTTCCTCAGACTTTTCAGGTTTCTCTTTTTCATCTGCTTTATGTTTGCCTTGTATCGGGTAACATAATATTCACAAAAAGCCAGGAGTCTCTGTCCCTTTAACCGGTAAAACCCAGAGGGTTTAACCAGTCGGGTAGCTTTCCTTTTATTCTTTAGGAGCTTTTCAGGATCGAGCAAACCAGCAGCTTTTAGATTGTTGATCGCTTTACTGACATTCAGCCAATTGGTATTCTGAGTCAGCACCGCACCGGTCATTATCTCAAACGGTGTATCAGCTGGCCACCAGTGTTGGGAACCGTGTGATTTCAAAAGAATATTATATATCTTGGTAAGCCGCCGGGCAAGTATTTTTTTTGTTTTGGGCAATGCTACCACTTCTAAAGATCCTGACCCGATGGTTTTGTCAAGGAGCCTTTGTTTGGCTCTTATTCCACCCCGTAGTCAATAAGGTCAAATATGCCATCTTCATTTTCAAGGCGGAACAAACCGACGTCAGGTGCGTAGGATTCAACTACACCGATCGTGTCAATATACATCGTATCAGGCGAGATGATCATCTCGATAGTATTTATTTCAACAGCATATACGTCACCATAACCGCTGATATTTTCAAAACCTGTGATCAGACCTTGCAAATAGAACTTTGCTTTGATCCAGGCACCGGCAACGAATATTGAATCGACAAGTGAATCTTGCCACGCATTACCATCGACGAGTGGTAGTTCAATACGCTCAATGAAGTTTTCAAGAATAATATGATCTTCGCCATTGAAATTGTATACCGCGATCGCATATTCCATGATCGCATCCGGGTTTTTGACGAGATTTCTTGTATAACCACCATAACTGACCGGATAACATTGTATTTGCAGTAGCGTATCGATCGTTTCGATCTCTACGAGCATCGTATCTTGATCGCTCGCCATTTGCCACCAGTTACCTTCCTGGTATTGGAAATAGTCTTTTGAAGCACGCTGTATGATACTATCACCACAACCGACAAACAATAAAATTATCAAGATACTGGTCTGCGTCACTCCCTTAGAAATCATAGCCAACCCCCAATTTTGCACCGATAAATCCAGCATGAGTCTGACCATCAGTCGTCCCCTTATAATAGAATTTCGGGTAAAAACGTAAATTGTCAGAATATATATTTACAAGAAACCCAAATGAGTAGTAAAAAGCCATCCCTGATTCATCACTATGACTATGTTTGCGCTGCGTGTATTCAGGTCCGAACTCGATTGCCGGTGAAAATAACCAGTTTTTTTTGGTAAGACCAATATCCAGATCATAGAAATATAGCGTATATGCGGAATTTTCCACAGTATAGTAGGACATCCCGGCACCGAGCGATAGATCCACGACCTGGAAGTGGCGGTTAACATACAGAGAAAAAGTGATACCCGAATTCAGGTCTTTAAACCCGACTGCCGGCATACTATAACCACCCTCAACACCTACAGATAAAGCAATTAAGAAATATAACATAGTTAATAATATATGTAATGATAAAGATGTCAAGACTTACCAGATCGAAGATTGGTTTAGGTTTGGATGCTAGGATATTTAATGAACTAATTTTTTCCCGCCTCATAACCCAAACCCATGATCAGGAAAGAAACCAGATACTAAGAATTAAGAAGCAGGAAAAAAGAATCCTTATAGTAATTTGGTAATTAAGTTATTAGTTATTATGTAATTATTTAGCTACTCAATAACTCCTCCTGTATTGGTTGACTTACTTCTAATGACGAATATAATTCTTAATGAAAGCATTCGTTCTGGAAAAACAACAGCGCCTGGAACAACACCCTTTAAAATACAAGGAAGTTCCGACCCCTGAACCAGATGTTAATGATATACGTATCGCCGTGAATATTTGCGGTGCTTGCCGGACCGATCTCCACATCATTGAAGGTGAACTCCCCGCCCATAAATTACCGCTTATCCTCGGTCATCAGATAGTCGGTGTCGTCGAAAAAATAGGCCGTGATGTAACCTTTTGGAAACCTGGTGATCGTGTCGGTGTACCATGGCTCTTTAAAACATGCGGCAAATGTCAATTTTGCAGATCAGAACGCGAGAACCTATGCGATAACGCGATGTTCACAGGTTATGATGCTGATGGCGGTTTTGCCGAATTCGCAGTAATACAAGAGAACTTCGCGTATAAACTGCCTGAAAATTATACTGACATTGAAGCCGCACCTCTGCTTTGTGCCGGGGTGATAGGATATCAGGCCTTTCAAAAAACCGGTCTTAAAAATCGCGGTAAGCTCGGTCTATTTGGATTCGGATCCTCAGCACATATTATCCTGCAGGTCGCGGTGAATCTCGGTCTTGAAGTTTATGTTGTCTCGAGGACTCAAGAAGAACTTGATCTGGCTATGCAGCTAGGGGCAAAGTGGGTCGGTCATATCGACGACGATATGGGCATCTTGCTCGATGCTGGTATTGTTTTCGCACCGAGCGGTGGGTTGCTTGTGAAATCACTCAAAAAACTGGAAAAAGGTGGTCGTATTGTCTGTGCCGGCATCTATACAACGCCTTTGCCAGGCTTTGACTATTCACTTATCTGGCCAGAAAAATGTCTCTGTTCAATAGCCAACACTTCAAGAGATAGCGTACGTTCTTTTTTACGCATCGCAGCTGAGATCAAGATTAAAACCAGGGTGAATGAATACCCCCTGGCTGATATCAATCGAGCTTTATTGAATATAAAGAATTCTAAAGTTTCAGGTTCGACAATACTTATAATATAATCACCTAGCAAATTTATTTTATTTTGTATCGCCTGATTTCTTCTGCAGGAAGTGCCGTGGTGTAGTCGCCTCAGCCTGAGGCAGACAGGTGATTTATCAGGCCGCTCAATAAATTGAGTAACGACATCATTTTATTGATAAAAAAAGCGGGACCATTTTGGTCCCGCTTTTAATCCAACTGCTACACTTATTTCATTAGCACGATATTTTCTGAGCATGCAAGATCGCCACAGGTCAAACGCACAAAATAGACACCATTGGGAACATTAACACCCCTTGTATCTCGACCAGTCCAGGTAACTGTATAGGAACCGGCTTGCTTATGATCGTCAACAAGAGTATTTATTAACTGTCCAGCTCTGTTATAAACCTGCATCTTGACATCGCCCGCGATCGGCGTTACATAGTTGATCGAAGCAAATCTCACAACTGGATCCGGTGCAACGCTGAGATATAATGCACGTGCGGGCTCTTGCCCTGGTTTCTCTTGGATGCCAAGAACACCAAAAGCATCGAGCATACTATAAATCATCATCTCCTGCTGATCCGGCGGTGTGCAGGTTCGAAGATCCATGGACCAGAAAGCACTCACCCAATCACCAGCCCCTGGATAGAAAATTCCCACAACCTTACTCGAATCTGTATCCTCTAAGACTCCGTGCGCTGTGGCATCCGGAATCAATTCATCTGGATAGAATGGATTTGACGCATAGTCAGGCACATTATATGTGGCGTAT
>Ga0307444_1000684_pt1 | contig 15670 bp, 16 predicted proteins | sample SalMarSW160340MG_FD_202145 | JGI IMG/M metagenome (GOLD analysis project Ga0307444, IMG submission 202145) | Salt marsh sediment microbial communities from the Plum Island Ecosystem LTER, Massachusetts, United States - SW1603-40 | ecosystem: Environmental > Aquatic > Marine > Intertidal zone >... | reverse complement strand
TTATTAGTTTAGTCGGAGATTTTGAAGATTGATCTTTAAAAAGGTTAAAACGGCACGTGTATACCGACTTTTATCACTTAAAAGAAAAACCCTTTGAACTGACTCCATCATCCCGGTTTCTCTACCTAGGCCAGAGTCATAAAAAGGCGCTTGATCACTTAACTTACGGAGTTAGCGAGAGAAAAGGGCTTATCCTTTTAACAGGAGAGATCGGTACTGGCAAAACGACAATGGTTCATGCACTTCTCAACAATATTGATAAGAATACCCAGTATATCCATCTTTCCAATCCTCTTCTATCAATGGGGGAGTTTATGGATTATCTGGCCTTTTCGGCATTTAAAAAGAAGGTTCATTTCAAATCGAAGACAGACTTTCTTTTCGAGTTTGAGGAGTTTTTACGGCAATGCATGCAGCAACAAAAAAATTTCATTTTGATCATTGATGAGGCACAGAATCTTTCTTTCAAGTTGCTTGAAGAGGTCAGACTTCTCTCCAATATGGATTTCGCTGATGAGAAATTGATCAATATCTTTTTAGTTGGTCAGCCCGAGCTTAATGAAAAATTGAGTGATCCAAGATGCAAGCCACTTCTCCAGCGTATCAGCAGTCGTTATCATATTCCTCCATTGGATTTGAATGGCACCATTGACTATATGGCTACTAGGTTACAAATAGCTGGGAGGGAAAATGGAATTGATATTTTTTCTAAAAGCGCTATCAAGGCCATTCATAATTATTCTAAAGGATATCCACGGGTGATTAATGTCCTGGCAGATAATTCCCTTCTTCTGGGTTATTCAAAAGGAAAAAAGAAAATAATAACCACCATGATAAAGCAATGTTATGAGGATATGAGCTTGGAGGGTTTCCGAAAGAGGTCAGAGCCATCTGATAGTAAAAAAATCCCGCAAGTGTATATTAGCCGTTACTGGAAATGGACTGCGGCCCTATTTTGTATAATGGTTATTGTGGCTGCGGGCATGAGTCAGATGGGGCAGGGTATTTTAGGGAGGCTGTCTGGATTAATACCAGTTATCCGTCAGATCCCTGTTGATAGAGCCCCGATCGAGCAGGTGCAAGAAAAAAAGGGGATAAATCGAAAGATAATGGATCTATCCAGCAAGAATCAAGTAAAACAACAGCTCCCTTCGGATGTTCACACAGAAGAAAAAGAAATTAAACCGGTCAATCTCATGCAATCAGAAGGCTCAAAAGAGAAGCGGGCTATTATCCGGGAGAGGGATGAAGATATTTTTAAATCTGTCATTGCTCAACCAGGAGATACGGTGATCCAGTTGGCAGCAAGTGTGTATAGTCGGACTGATGAAGAGGTACTAAACCTGATACAGAAATATAATCCTGAAATCAAAGATATAAACTGGATTGATGTGGGTCAGGAGATTATTTTTCCACCACTGTCTTTATTAGATCAAGGCCTGACTTTTACTGTTCATATTGCATCTTTTGGACCTTTTAAATATGCTCGAGATCTGTTCCAAGAGTTGCTGAAAGAGGGCTATGAGGTCTATATCATACCAGTATATAACACTCAGAAAGGAAAGTTTTTTAGGGTCACCCTGGGAAATTTTAAAAATCGTGAGGAAGCTGAAATTTTTGCGGTTACGATCCTGAAAAAAGGTATTTCTGATTATGCAGAGGCTATACGGTTGGAGATGAAATAACTAAACATGAGAAGATATAAAATGCCAACTCCTGACCTATTTTATGGTCCATGCACATGTTGAAATAATGTAAAAAATACAATTAACATACAAATTATTAATTTATCTTTTTTTATTTGTGATGATGGTCATTTCAGATTTTCTTAAAATTTTCTTATACTTTTATATAAAAGTTTTGTACAATGACAACATATTTTCAATTATCATGAAAGGTTTTTTCCATATTCTGGGAGGTAGCAATGAAATGCCCAAAATGTAGGTACATCAGTTTTGATTACAACGAGGTGTGCCCAAAATGTAACAAGGATCTTGCCTCTGAACGAAAGAAAATAAATCTTCCTGACTACAAACCCAATCCACCATTTTTCCTGGGTAGCTTGACAGGTGATCTCGGTGACAGCAGATTTGGGATTGAGGTTGGCGCTATAACCGGCAAGGAAGACGTAGAGATAAAAGATCTGGAAATGCATCTTGACATTGAGACATCACAGGAAGCAACAGAGAAGCCCCAACCAGTGGAAGCCCCTGAGCTTGATTCCCAAGAAAGCATACCAGATATTGACCTTGAAGAGCCATCGGGATTGCAATTTGAACAGGAAGATAAAGAAACGTTAATGAAGCAGGAAGAGGAACCTGATGAAGGAGATATTTCACTGGATTTGGGTGATCTATCATTAGATGAGGAAACCTTTCCAGCTGAAGCTGCACAGAAGGAGACTCCGTATAGCACATCTGAATTGGTTACCTCAGAGATTGATAAGAAAAAGTTAGATATTACTAAAAACCAGGAGGATTCTGAGTTAGAGTTGGATCTGGAAGAATTTGAAGATGAATCTTCATAAGAGGAATTAGTCCGAATTGGGCCGCAATATTTTTAACTTATCGGCAAGCTGGGTGTTTTCTATGGCAATGGCTAAGGAGCCACTCAAAGTGTTGAATAACAAAAGGTCTTCCTTTCGGAATCCATATGGCACCCGAAACGAATCCACGTAGATAGCTCCACTAATTTTTGAATTACTTATAATTGGAACACAGAGGACGGATCTAATTTTTGCGGTACCCATATCTTCTAAAAGAGCGCTTGGTGGTTCATACGCCGTATCTGACATTCTGATTGCTTTTCCATCCTTACATACCTTGTTTACCACAGGTTGACTGTAATAGGTAGCCTTAGTGAATTGATCTTGCCTTGACCTGCCATTCACCTGAGTTATTTCCCCTTTTTCATCATCGTAAAGTAGAATAGCTGCTCTGTCAATTCTTGGGAGAGTCTCGAAAAGATACTCCAGAATCTTTTCAAAAATTTCATTGATCTTCAAGGACTGCCGTAAAAGTTCTGAGGCCTTGTATATCAAGGCTAAGTCTTTGGGTGACCGTGAGCGCCTATCTTTCTCTGAGTTGTCCTTTTCATTGTGGTTTCCATTGGCCGAAGTGGGCAAAAGATCCTTTTTTTCCAAGGCGCTGTTTGAGAAAATTTCACCGAGACGTATCACAGTATTTCCTATAGAAATACTATCCCCTTCGTCTACCTCAAAGCCTTCACCTGGTTCAATTAGCTCACCATTAATCATGGTACCGTTAGTGCTTTTTAAGTCCTCGACGAGGAATTTTTTTCCTATTTTGAATATCTTTACCTGCTTTCTGGAAATTGTTGAATCCTTAATTTGAATGTCATTTCTTGAGGATCTACCAATAAATACAGTCTCGCCCTCAAGATCAAAGGTTTTGCCTTTTAGTGGTCCTTTGATAATGTGAAGCTTTGCCATAACATACGTTTCCTGCTACATATAATGGGTTTAAATATTTATTATTATATGAAGTTAGTATAGGAGAAAGGTAATTGTGTGTCAATGGAAAAGGCACTATGTAGCAGTTGGATATGATGATGCCATTTGAAGACCCAAAACTGCTTAATACGATTAATTCAACAAAGCTTGGCTTGTCTTTTCAGTTGGAAGACTATCCCTGATTTTTAGTCGTAGTTCGATGCTCTCATATTTTTTACTAAATAATGTAGATGCTTTCATAGATGTTTGTAATTATATCTTCAAAATGTTTCTGGCAATAGCGTACCGCTTCAGGCAGATAGTTCATGATGTCTCCGGCTATTATTCCATCTTCTCCTATATCTCTCATTGCAAGGTCTCCAGCTAGACCATGAATAAATACACCCATTCTGGTGCTTTCCTGAATTGAGAACCCTATGCCAAACATAGCCGCAATAGTGCCGACTAAGACATCTCCGCTACCAGCAGTGGCCATACCAGGGTTTCCGCTCATGTTAATAAAGATATGCTCATCAGGATAGCAGATCAAGGTATGGGCACCCTTTAAGATTAAAGTAGCATTCAATTCCTTGCATGTTTTACATAATATCGGCACCTTATTTTTTTTTATTTCCCCTATTTCTGTTCTTGTAATCCTCGACATCTCACCAAAATGGGGGGTCAGGATTGTCGTCTCTTTTCTTTTTTTTATTATATTGATATCCTTGGAAATGGCTGTAATACCATCGCCATCTATTATAAGAGGTTTTTTGATCATTGCTGCGAGTTCTCTAACTAATTCCTGAGTTTCATCATGTAACGATAATCCCGGTCCAATAACAACCGCATCAACCCTATCTGAAAATTCTAAAAGCTGATCCTTTGCCTTGATAGATAGGCTTCCTTTATCTGTTTCCTTTTGTGGTGCAAAAACGATCTCACTTCCTTTATTGGCCAAAAAATTGGTTATTGACTCAGGGGAGGCCAGATATGAAAGCCCGCCGCCGGCTTTGAGAAAAGAAAGGGCTGAAAAATAGGGGGCACCGAGGTACTGTGAGGAACCTGCAATAAAGAGTATCTTTCCATAACTACCCTTGTGGGTGTCATCTTTCCTTTCCGGAATTGGCAGCGGATCATTTGTTTCTATTTTTATGTTATCCGTATTATAGAGGGAAGGAGGAAAAGAGATATGGGTAACATAAAGCTTGCCACATAGATCAAAACCAGGGAAAAGTAAATTTCCCAACTTCGGCAGGCCAAATGTTATAGTATAGTCTGCCCTCACAGCACATCCCATGATTTGGCCGGTATCTCCATTTACGCCAGATGGGATATCAACACTGAATACTGTTGTCCCACTCTCATTAATCAATTCAATTATCTTTTTGTATATCCCGCCTATATCCCTTGTAAGGCCAGTTCCAAATATTGCATCCACAACTGCATCGCAGTAGAGGAGAGAAGAGGTTATCTGTTCCACAGAGGTAAGCCTCTCAATGTGGATGGGAAGTGTGGATAGTATGTCAAAATTGATTTTTGCGCATCCTGTTAACTTTTCACTGTCTCCCAGAAGAAATACGGTAACCATTCCGCCATTTGACAGAAGCTTTCTCGCAACAACGAATCCATCACCACCATTATTGCCAATACCACAAAAGATAATGAATCGTTTCCCCTTTATGCCAAATTCATTATGAATCACAAAATATACAGCCTGACCTGCGTTTTCCATAAGAATTGCATCAGGGATTTTAAATTTTTCTATAGCCTCTCTATCAAGATTTCTCATCTCCTCTACAGCAGATACTTTCATCTTTCACCTCTTTCGGATCTCTCTCTGTTTGGGTACACGCTACAATTTAAGAATTTTAAATCAATTCATTTCTAAAGGAAAAGATGGGCTAAATAATATCCAGGAGCTTCATGGACATAATAAATACTGCGACCATTAATATTATTCGAATAAGGCCTTCCCCTCTTTTCACGGAAAATTTTGCAGACCACCATGCTCCAAATGCATTTCCGGCTGCCAGGGTAAGACCAAACTTCAAGTCCACATTGTGTGTGAGAAAAAAAATAAGCAGAGCTGGAATAGTATAGATAAATACGATGAATATCTTGTGCATGTTGACATGAACAAGGTCGAGTCTCATTAGATGGTAAAGCGATGCCATGAGCAGGAATCCAACGCCAGCCTGGATAAATCCTCCATAAAATCCGACCAAAACCATTGCCGGATAGATGAAACAGTTCCTCTGATACTGTTTGTTGTCTTCGATTTTCTTTTGATTTGACCTCGGCACCAGCAGGGAAACGATAATCCCAATCAAGACATAGGCCAAAATTTTCTGAAATAAGGTATCGCTGATAGTAGTTGCGATGATAGAGCCCGCGATCGCTCCTGGGAGAGTAAAAGAGGCCAGCTTTAAACTCATCTTAAATTTGTGATATTTTTCCTGCTTGAAGGATACTATGCCAGAAATATTTTGAATAAGAATTGCGATGCGATTGGTTCCGTTGGCAAGGGAACTATTGAGCCCTAAAAATATGAGGGTAGGCAAGGTAATTGTGGATCCACCGCCAGCCATAACATTGATAAAACCGGCTACAGAACCGATAAAAAAGAGAAGAAGTAGCTTCAATAATTCTTCCATTGTTTATTCATTAAAGAAGTTCACCAGTCAGGATGTTTTATTATTTCTCCTGGGGCTGCCTCTGGGTTTGTTCTGAAACCAGTTGTTGAAGACTGGAAAGAGATTTAAGGCTTGATGATCCCTCAACGGACTTAACGGCAATATCCTGAACTTTCTGATACGCCTTCTCCAATTGTTCAGAAAGATTAGAAATTTGCCCGCTCTGCTCTTTTGCTGTTTTTTCAAGAGACTCGATTCGAGTGGTGAGCACGTTTCGTTCGCCGTCAAATTCTTTTCTTATTAATTCCGCTCTATTTTTTGCCTCTAACGTGATCCTTTCCGTTGTATCTTTAACTGCATTATTGATTGCCTCTTCCATTTCTTTGGGAAAGGCGATAACCTTCTTTTGTAATTCACCTAATTCTTCTTCCCTTTCAGCGACTGCCTTTTCTCTCTCAGTTAGATCTTTTTCCATCTGCTCTTTTTTCAACTGAATCTCTTTTTCCGTTTTTGCCTTCTCATCCTCAAACTTATCCTTTGCAAGCTGTTGTTCCCGCTTAAAGCAATAGCCATATTCTTCCTTTTCCCTTTCTCGTCTTTTGGCCTCTGCTGCATCACGTTCTTTCATCTCCGCTTCATGCTCTTTTTTCTCTTTTTCCCACTCTTCACGAATTGCCAGGATTTCCCGGTTCAATTCTTCTTTCCGGGCAGCTATTTCCGATTCAAATTCCTGGCGCTTCTGGTTTTGGGCTTCTATTAATGCTGCAAATGTCTCTGCTGATCTTTCTATATCATATAGCTCTTTTAGCTCCTCATCTTTAATTTTAATTGCTTCCTGGATCTTTTTATATTTGATGACCTCTTCTTCCAGGCCATCGGAGATATGGGTGAGTCTTTTTCCTATTTCCAGCTTCAGATTGCCGATTTCATTAACAACCCCCTCTGAAGATAAGGCCTCTGCCATTTCCACCACCTCTCTCTTCTTTTTCTCTTCAATCTTTTTTTCTGGCTTCAGTTCAGCTTCTCTTTTCTCTTGCAGTTGTTTCAGAAGTATATTGTAAACATCCAGCATCTCCTTTTTCGTATTTGACATAGAAAGCTCCTTAGGCTTTATTTTTTCCTCTGCCATGATTTCTCCTTTCTTTCAACGTTAATTTAAAAGCAATTGTATATGAATTTCCTTTTTTAAGTGTTGCTGGTTGCGTGTTTTACTTACAATAACTCCTATATCACAACTTTAGGCATTTAAATGCTCAAATACTTTCATAGACCCAAACCCGTCCCCCATCCCTTATTTCTTCAATCCTCTTCACGAGACGTTTCTTATGAAGATTTAAAAGCCTTGTGCCGCTTGTATTGGCCTCAAGGTTCATTGCCTGGGAGAGTTCTTTTGCGGTGAGCCTACCATTTTTCAGTATCAGGTCCAGGGTTTCTTTGAGATAGTTATGGAGGCTACCTAATAGGAGTTTCTCACCATGCCTCATCTCTGCCATAGCAGCAAGATCCTTTCTCTCAAGCGCAACCGCTATATTTTCCTCCTGGTTTTCATTGAGACCGGTTAAAATAAAATATTTATTGCCATATTCACCGCCTAAAAGCCTCGATATGAGTTTTGCCACTATCTCATCTGCGCATGAATAATCAATGATCTCTATCTTAGAGAAATCAAGCGCTATGACAGCCCCGTTATCCTCTTTTGCAATATCAGCCTCTATTCGATTCCGCAAAACCTGCCCGGATGGCCTTGTAACAAGATCGCTTGAGCCGTTTTTAAGCTCTTCTTTAAGAAGTTTATGAAGATCGTATGTATAAATATATTTCATTTAATATCCATATATCTTTTCATATCTATCTTCAGCCCATTTCCATATGGACACATCGTAATAATCCGATTTGTTTATCTCTTCAGATTCGTAGCCATGATCATAAGCTACTTCTCCGAAGGCAGTTTTTGCGTCATCAAATGAAATGAAATGCATAACTTCACTGGTTATACCCCTTTCCACCACCACAACCAGATACTTTGCCATATATGATTGAGGTGATAGGTACTGATTGAGTTCATATGGAGTCGGTTCTTCTCTTTTTCCAGTTTGATTTTCCATGTCTCAATTCCCTCTCTCAATTCTTATTTGAAAATGGTTTTATTAGAGGGCCTTTTATTCAAAGGTGTTTGTCTTGTAACTGTTCAAACCAAACCCGACATCTTCATAATCAATTTCTTCAATACTACCAACAACCGTGGCATATGCCTTATTACCTTTATTCAACTCTTTAAAGCATCCTGTACACTTCATGGAAAAACCTCTTTAATTGATAAAACATTCTCAAAAACCGAATTTATTTAATTATTGCTATTAGTTGTTGAAGCCAATCTTTTTTTAGCTATATTTAAATATTCTATATTATTATCAATACCGACAAATCTCCGATTTTGTTTTTTACATACAACTCCTGTTGTACCACTTCCGCAAAATGGATCGAAAACCAGGTCGCCAGTGTTACTGGATGCTGATATAGCTCTTTTAATAACTCCTTCAGGCTTTTGTGTTGGATGTTTGCCAAAAACTTTTTCAGAATGATCAACTTATGGCATTTTCCAAATATCTCTCCATACAGATTTTATCGTTTCCCCACCTGAAATGGTTTTTAGTATCTTATAATTAAAAATATGTTTTGAGTGTTTGGTTTTAGCAGCCCAAATAAGATGTTCAGAGGCATGCGTAAAATATCTGCGGGTTAAATTTGGAGGGGGCTCTTTCTTTTCCCATACAATATTGTTTAGTATTTTAAAGCCTAACTCCTGTAAAGCAAAGCCAACCGAGAATATATTATGAAATGTTCCACAAACCCAAATCGTACCATTTGCTTTCAAAATTCGCTTGCTTTCTGACAACCATTTCTTATTGAAATTATGAATAGATTCAATACTACGTGATTTATCCCACTTTCCTTTATCTACACACACTTTCTTTCCACTGTTGCATGTTATACCACCTGATGACAAAAAATAAGGGGGATCTGCAAATATAAGATCAACACAATTATCTGGTATATTAGGCAGAAATAAAAATGTATCTAAGTTATATAATTTAATTTTATTCTCAACATCATAATAAAATGGTGAAATATTGCTTTCAGCGACTTTGAACTTTATATCAAAATCAAATATGTTTAAGTTATCATTAATATAATACTTCATAAGATTTGATCGTGACCACTGGCATAACTGAGGGTTAGCTTTGCGGGTCCGACAGCGCATGGATATATGGTGGCAAGAGATCATTTGCCTTTAATGATTTGTTCTATTAACCTTTTTACTTCATTGTTTATCTGCCTTTTCCATTCAGGAGCGTCGTAATTACTCAAAACCCGACATTCTGTAATCAATTCTCTGATCTTACTTGGCGTTAGTCCCCCAGCTTTAAAGCCAACTTCAAAGAGTTTGGAAAAATCATCAAGTCTGATTGGAATGATCTGAAGCGGGAGTTTACTGTCATCCGGTTTGTACCAGTTACCGCTTTTAAACATTTCGGCGGTGTTGCTGTCTATGTTTAAAGCTATAAATAGCCCATATACTCGTTTACCCGTGTTTTCGTATTGTTCGGCTATTTCGGCAACGTGACGACGTACCGGCTCACCTTCGGCGGCTTCCTGTCGGGATGATGAGGTTAATGTTACCTCGACAACCAGAACATAATCTTCGAATTCAAAGATGAGATCGGGACCTCTGCCTGGTGCTGGTGCGACCGGTAAGAAATCCTGGTCAATTTTAAATCTTCTGGCTTCCCAGGGTTTGTTTGTCAGTGAATTAATAGCTAAAAAAGCTCTCCAAAGAACCCACTCAAAGTAAGCCGGCGCTTCTCCGTGTGGTATGCTTATCACTTCATCCTGGAAAGAAATTTTCCTGCCCGGTTTTTCAAGGGCAAGCATGTAGCATAAAATTTCTTCCCACCTTGCAATTTGTTTATTTGCAAATTTGTTTTCTTTTATCTGGCTCAATTGCCCTTCTATGTCGTGGCGAATGTTTGAGAGTTCTTGGGAAGTTTTATCTTCAAGTCCAGGGAGGGCAACTTCTTCACCAAATTCTTTGATATTATCAGCCAATGATTTGATAACAGTTTGTGCTGTTTCTCTGTTATCAGTTGGTAATGTGGCGCCTGTCCATATTTCTTTTATGTATGTATTGTCATCATAGACTGTAAATTCATCTTCAAGGAGTTTTTCAACCAGGAAGTGTTTTTCCGGTAAAATTGTTATTCCTCTGCCGGAAGATTGAAACAGACCTGTGGCTTTAAGATATCGAATATTTAAGTCTGCGTAATCTATAAGGGTTCTTGCCTTTGTTGTGTCGCCGCTCGTTAGTTTTAAACTCATTTCATGATCGAGTTTTTTCTTGTTGCTGCTCTTTTCTCTTTCTTTTCTATATTTGAGGATGTGGTTTGTAATGTTTTCGTAACCGTTTTCGGGGATTGTTAATTGCAAAACCGCCATTTCCCCAAATTTTATCACTGGCTTGGCTTCTTTGTTTTCGAGATTTATCAGGATTTCAAGTACATGACGTAAAGGTGAAAATTGTTCAAATTTATATCGGGCTTCAAATACAGATGGTATTCTGTATGCCACCAATGCTCTTAAAAAACATTCTTGCTGTGCTGGTATTGTATTGGCATCGATAAGATTGATTCCGTTTGGAGTCACTTCATATGGTATACCCGAAAAACCAGGATGTTCTTTGATGAAATTTTTATATTTCGGGTCTATTCCTTTTTGGTGTCCTCTGGTGAGATGTTGAATCACAAAACCTAATTGGGCAAGGGCACTCCACCATTTTCTTCCTAAATCGCTAAAGTCCTGTGGATCGTCCTGATCAATTCGTTCAGCTTTTACGATTTCTTTTTCATGAAGTAATCTTGTGAGTCCGCTTTCTCTATCTTTCCCTACAAGATTGCCATGATATTCTGAATGCGCTAAAGCAATTAAAGCGTCTCTTAAACGGTAAGGGGTTCTGACTGTTGTGTTTCCTATGTGCCAGGAATTTGTCATAATCAAAAACTTACAAATAGGTATTCATGTACCTTGTTATTATTGTTGTTGATTTTGTGTCCCTGGTTTCCTGTGGCTTTTAGATTAATAAATTTGTCTGGAAGTATTTATGCGAATTTGTATGAAGTTTTGATAATTCATCAAAGTTCATAAATTTTATCCTTGATTTTATTTCTTGGAAAACATTTGATTCTAATTTTGATTCATACTCTCTTTTGCGTGCCAAATCACTAACAATGTAAAAGCCTACATGAAAATCTTTTAATTCCCCAAATTTGATAAAAGAATTATACATATCCGTTGTTAGTTCAACTTCAAAAAAATTAGACGGCATTTTTCTTTCATTAAACCAAATTACATCTATAGTACTTGCCTTTTTTACAATACTTGCGTATGTGAATTCATGAATATTTTCTAGTGATGCAACTTGCAAAAGCTTTTTATTCAAAAATAAACGATTCTTATCTTGATTAGGAACAAAAGTTTGGAAGCCTTTCAAATTTCCTATCTCAACAATTAATCCTTGATAATATGAGTGATTAAATTCTTTTACGTTTTCTTCTCTCTCGCCCAGGATATTAAACTCTTTGAGAATCTTTTCTTTATGGGATTTTAATGCCCATAATCCAGGTTTAATTCTAAAGAAAAACCTATCATCTTGAACTATTCTATTAATTGATTTAAATGGAGTTATTGTTTTCCAATCACTGACATCAACATTTTTATATAAGAATCCTAATGTTGCAAAACCACCATTTCTTTCCATGATGTCCATTACTTGTTCATGTTGATATTTCGTTTTCATTTAATTTCACCCTCTATGATGTCGGCATTTCTTAAAGCTTCGGATGCGCTTTTTAAGCCGTCAGTGTCACATATGCAGGGATTTTTATAATATCCGTACGGCACGTTAAAAAAACCTTTTCGATTTACACGGTAAAGACCGTTAAAACAGAGGCGATTTAGATATATGGTTCTTGCAGCGGCTTCAACCGGAGGGAGTTTTATAAAATCCAATTCCCGGATATTATAATATTCTTCTTTATCTATCCTAAACTCATAAAGTTTTTGTATGAGACTATCAACATCTTTCAAGATTATGCGATAAAGGTTTATAAGTTCCGAATTGGATTCTGAAATGATGGCGTTATCAGGCTGCAAGGCAAAAAATAACGCTCCGCCGCCAAAGAATGGTTCTATGTATTTGTTAAAATTTTTGGGGGTCTTAGGCAAGAGTATAGCTAATAATTGTTGTTTTCCCCCTGCCCATTTCAGAATCGGGCGGGGCGATGGAAAAATCAAAGCTTTTGATTTTAATTCCACAGTGATCTATATCTTATATTTATACAGAATTGCAGTGTCTCCGCCCGAAGGGGCACGGTTTTATAGCAAGTTTAACTAAAACCTTTCTCCTCTTCCCATTCTCTGGCGGCTTCTTCAGTTGTGCGGTTGCCAACTTTGAAAATATGTCCTTTGGGCCATTTCTGTTGATGCTCTTGTTCTCTTCGATCCAGGTCATTAGTTCTACCACCATGAACAATTTTGTTGCTGACTTTAAAATAGTATTTATAAGTATCTCTTAGTTTTGCCATAAAACCTCCTCTGTTTTGTTATGTGTTCAAAACTCTCTTTATCATTCAAGTATTCATTTGATGTTAATGCTTATTATTCAATTGAATCAATTGAATAATAAGATAAAGAGTTTGTCAAGAAAAAAAATGAAAAAAGTTAAAAAATATTTGGGATTATATTTCTGGCAGGAGGATATTGATTTGGGCACCAGGGAAATGTGTCAAATTGTATTCCCTTTCTTTTCCCCATGCCCATTCAGGTATTATGGAAAGCTTTGCAGTTCCAGACCGTATAGAGATTTTACCATTCCATTCATTGACAAACCGCCTAACAGCAGCCAGTCCATGACCTCTTCCTTTATCCGTATATCGTGATGCCCCGTGGATCAGTGCCTCTTCTATGGAATGAAGATCACTTTTTAGTGAAAATCTTTCTGATAAAGATTTTCTGAACCCTATGCCGGTATCCATGACCGCAATCTTGACCACATTTTTTCCTAAATTCTGAAAATGATATTTCTGTATCCCTACAAAGCCCTTGCTTTCACTATGTTCAATAATATTCTGACATGCCTCTGAAAGGGAGACAATAAAGGCATTTATTGCACGTTCATCATATTTTAGATGTCTCCTAAGTATGGAATGGGCACGGTCTTTCATCTTTCCTACTATAAAATGAATGTCATCTGATTTTTCTATTGGCGTAATCTCAAGTAAAACATCAGAATAAGAGGTTCTCAGATATTTTTCTGATATTTGTGGTTTAGATGGCTCAAAGGTGAAATATCTGGGAGCAATCTTAAAAAAATCCATCCTTTCAAGGTATTTGAGAACCTCTTCAGATTCAGGAAGATAAAGGATTTTTTGATTAACTGTCGGTTTATAAATTTCTCCAATCTCAAGAAGCCCGACCATTCCATAAGGGTCTATGAAGGAGATCTCTTGAAGGTCAATCTCCGATGATTTTTTCAAACGATGCAGAACCTGTTCAAAGGTTTCTTCAGTTATCTGGGGTATTATTTTCAATGCATTCTAAGTGGTCTCTGTGGGCTCTGTGAGAGATTAGATAGGGGTAGTTATTGACTTTCAAATTGGCTTAACTCGAGGAGAGTGTATCCCTTTTGATTGAGAAATGAGATAATTTCTGGTGGCATCTTTTTATCAGTTGCCAGAATATGTTTTCCCTCCTGATCATAAAAACTGATTCCTGGGACAGTCAGTGTTATATTTCTTGTCTCATCCCTGCCCGATGTCAGAAAGTGATGCAAATTAGAGTCGTATGAAAGCCCAAGGAAATCAAGTATTAGCTCTGTCATTCTGTTTAGATCTTTCTCCCCAGCAAGAGGGAGAACCAGAAATTGATGCTTTTTAAGGAGTGAAACAATAGCAGGCGATAGATCAGTTGTGTTTATGATACAATCTTTCCCGTGCCGATTAAAAAATAGATCAGCCTGTATAATTACATTAAATTCAGAGCCCTTGCCTTGATAAACCGGAATCTTTACCTTATTAGAGAAAGGCTGTCCAGCAAGGTTGAGCAGAAGAGCGGGTAAAAGGAAATCTATATTTTTTTCAATGCTTATTTCCTTTTCACGAGGTACATCATCTGTCATGTCTTTCGGGACAGGGAGATTAGGATAATCAATTACCCTTATCCCTGATTTCTTAAGATATGCCCTTATTGCTCCTGGTGTCTGTTCGGAAGGATGATTAATGAAGCTGACTGCTGTTATTTTCTCCGTAATATTTTCTTCGCCTCTTTGTGGAATAATCACCCAATCACCAGCTATGGAGATACCTATATCTCCACTTCTTATCCTAAATTGTTCCTCAGGTTTAAGAATCTTATAATAGTTACTGGCTGCAAGAATTTTATCCATAGCAGTTGTAAGGGTATCGTCTGTTCTCAGACGAACAATTCCGTAATCCTCCCAATCGGCGAGGATTAACTGACTGATGTCTTCTGGAAGCTCATTTTTTAGGTCAACAATCAATCGCATGCCACTCTGTAAATTTAAAACAGGGAAAGATTCGGCCTTTAGTTGTATCTGGCCGCCTGACTTCAGTGGAATAAATTGCTTACCAGTATCGACCCATTCCTCGTCCATCTGATTGAAAATATCCCTGAGTTTTTTTCTTAAAGAAATGGTTTGTTCGGTGTCTTCAGATGGGATGACTTTGCTCTTCTTTAGAGCTCTCTTTTCTTTTGTAACTGTAACTGGCATTCTGACTATCTCTGGAGAAAAGATAGGAAGTTTGATAACCTGATTTGGATAGATGATATCGAGGTTTTTTAAGGTAGGATTAAATTTTTCAACCAGGTTTAGATATTCGTCATAAAGGTATTCGGGCTGTATTTTATACTTTCCATAGGCGACCATTGTTACGCTATCACCCGATTTAACCACATAATTCTCGAAATCAACCTCTTTCAACGAGGAAATACCCATTATTGATTTCTGGACAAATTTCTCTTTTTCTGTAGCTCCTTTAATTGGTGTTATGTTGAGTGGAATAGATATTGTTTGTCCCGGGTGAATAATATCGAGATTCGTTAAAGATTTATTCATGCTTTTTAGTAAGGAAATGAGCTCGGCAAGATTTGGTCTTTTGAGTAGCCCTCTCTGGCGTAGGAGTTTCCAGATGTAATCGCCGTCTTTTACCGTATAGGTCTCACACACAACCTCCTTCCCTTCTATCTTTTTAACCTTGGCCTGCTGAACTAAAGAGATAGAGAATGTGTCTTTCTCTTTTCCTTGAACCAGAGGTACACATAAGGATGGAAAAGCAATCAGGAATATGAGGTAAATGGCAATTTGGCTTGCTGTAGTTTTGATACGCATTGAAAAGCTCGTGATATTTCCCCTGGTCTTATCACTGATAGAAATAATTACTGTTATATTAAATAGTTAAACAAGACTATGTCAAGATTTTTCAACCGCTATGATTATACACAATATATTGAACCA
>Ga0307444_1000683_pt1 | contig 15687 bp, 12 predicted proteins | sample SalMarSW160340MG_FD_202145 | JGI IMG/M metagenome (GOLD analysis project Ga0307444, IMG submission 202145) | Salt marsh sediment microbial communities from the Plum Island Ecosystem LTER, Massachusetts, United States - SW1603-40 | ecosystem: Environmental > Aquatic > Marine > Intertidal zone >... | reverse complement strand
TTTTTCGAGGTGCTCGACGCCGAGTTCCGCTTCACGCTCGATCCCTGCGCGACCGCGTACAACGCCAAATGCGCAACGTTCTTCACCAAGGCCGAAGACGGGCTCAGCCAGGACTGGGGGTGTCACACCGTGTTCTGCAATCCCCCTTACGGCCGGCACATGCGCGCATGGGCGCGCAAGTGCTATCAGTCTTCGCGCCAAGGCGCGACCGTGGTGTTGCTGGCGCACGCCAGGACCGATACCCGCTGGTTCCATGACTGGGTCTATGGCAAGGCCGAGCTGCGCTTCGTGCGCGGGCGGCTGAAATTCGGCGACGGCCGGCAGTCGGCGCCCTTCCCCTCCCTCGTTGCCATCTATCGCCCGCCTCAGGCCTCTAGCGCGTAATCGCTGCGCTCCTGCGCAAAGGCAAGCAGAGCTTTGGCGGCTCGGTCCTGGTCTGCGTCAGGCAAGGTGCCAAGCAGCACAATCGCCTCTCTTAGCAGTTTGGTCATTGGCCAAATTCTATCACGCGCGGGCTGGGCGCCTCGCCGCGTGGCGCGGCGACCGGGCTCTATCGCGCCGCGCTGCGCCCGCCGCGACCGAGCCAGCTTCGCCGTCTCGGCCCGTTCGGGTCACGATCCCATGGCGCGAACATGACCGCTTGCCGGGCATTAGCCGACATACTCCTGCACGTCCCGCTTGGTCTGAGTTTGACCCTGAGCCGAACTAAATGCGGCGGCGGTGTGCGGCTGCTCTCGAGGGAAGAGCCGACTGAACGCGCCGCTGCCCGACTTCGACACTCCGCCTCTTGTCGACCTCTTGAGAGAGAGAGTGAACTCGCCGGCCACTTGCTCTGGTGATCTGATTGCCCTCTTCGGGCACTATCCCGATCCAGCCGACCCCGCCCGAGCAGTGTGAGCATTGAAACCCGTTGCGGGGAAAGCACCCGCTTGCTCATAGCAGTGGCGTTCGAGCCCGCAGCGCGATCACCACAAGCGAGGACCCTCCGAACATCAAATCGATGCCCACGATCAAGCCGATCGCCCATGCGGCCGTGCCGGGCAAACCTGAAATGATAATCGCGGCGAGCAATAGATCGACGATGCCGGCCGCCAGCAGCCAGCCCCACGCATGGGAGAATTGCCGCCGATGCTCAATCGCAAGCATGATCGAGACGACGCCGTCGGCAATAAAGTAGCCGGTAAGGACCAGCGTCAGTGAGAATACGCCGCCCACTGGCCACCAGATCAGCACAGCTCCGGCGCCGATCGCCACTGCCGCGGAGAGGACGGACAACCAGAATCCCGGTGCGTGCCGAGCAACCAATGTCATGGCCAAGCCAACGGCGCCGCCGATCAGAAACAGCCAGCCGATGAAGATCGTTACCGCCAAACTCGCAATCACCGGCACGACAACGGCGAGCAAGCCAAGCACGATCAGCACAATGCCCTCGATGAGGAAGACAAGCCAATGGTCGTGCAAGGACTTCACGAGCGCCGCGCGCAGGATTGGCGAGGGGGCTGACTGAGTTGAGTTTGCCATCTTGTTCTCCATCCACCGCGCGGAGTTCCCTGAAGCAGCCGTGCATCTTGCATGGGCCTCTAGTGCACAGCCTCGAGTAGCAGCGCGATACCTTGCCCTCCGCCGATGCAAAGCGTCACCACCCCTCGCTTGATGCCATCGCGCTTCATGGAATGAAGCAGCCGTGTCGTCAGCACAGCTCCTGTTGCCCCGATCGGATGACCGTGCGCGATGGCGCCGCCCTCCACGTTGACAATGTCCTCGGATAAGCCGAGCTCTCGCGTAACCGCTATAGCGATGGCGGCGAACGCCTCGTTGATTTCGATCCGCTCGATGTCGCCGATCTTCCAACCTGCGCGCTGCAACGCCTGATGCACGGCGGGGACGGGACCGAGCCCGAACATGCCGGGCTCCACAGCGCCAATACCGTAGGCCACGAGCCGCGCCATCGGCTCGAGCGCTTGCCGGTCGGCCCAGCTGCGCTCCGCTACAATCATCGCCGAGGCGCCGCTGTTCAGTCCCGGCGCATTTCCCGCAGTAATCGTTCCGTCCTTGCGAAACGCCGGGTGAAGCTTGGCGAGGCTCTCGAGGGTCGTGTCGGGGCGATTGTGCTCGTCCGTGTCGAAAACCTTCGGGCCCTTCCGCCCTCGAATTTCGACCGGCGTGATCTCCTCTTTGAACTTGCCCGCGGCCTGCGCCGCGGCAAAGCGCTTTTGCGACCGTTCCGCCCAACGGTCCTGCGCCTCGCGCGTGATCTGGCGCGCTTTGACCAGATCCTCCGTGTGCCAGCCGGAATGCTCGCCGGAGAAGGCGTCGTTGAGGCCGTCTCGCAGCATGCTGTCATAGATCTGGCCATCGCCGAGCCGGTAGCCCCAGCGGCCGCTGGCGACGAGGTAAGGCGCCATGTCCATGTTCTCCATGCCGCCGGCCAGCGCACAGTCCAGCGTGCCGAGCAAAACCTCTTGCGCGACAGACACAATGGCCTGCGCACCAGAGCCGCATACGCGGTTGACGGTCATGGCGGGAACGTCGACGGGAACCCCACCATGAACTGCTGACTGCCGCGCAGGATTCATCTTGTTGCCGGCCTGGATGACGTTCCCCATGACAACGCTGCCGACGTGCGAACCGTTGAGTTTGCAGCGTGAAATCGCGGCACGCACGGCTGTCGCGCCCAGCTCGGGCGCGGGCACCTGCTTGAGACTGCCGTCGAACGTGCCAATTGCGGTTCGAACCGCGCCGCACAGAACGATGTCGCGCTCTGGCGTTCTCTTCACTGCGGGTGGGCCCTGTCGAGCCGTTCGGGCTTGCGGCATCTGAGCTTCTCCAGGGGCGCGAGGTTCACTCGTATGTGAACTTTCGTCCGTCAGCGGTCACAACCGCAATCCGCCGTCAATCTCGAGAATTCGGCCAGTGCAGTAGTCGTTGTGCAGAATGAAGAGCGCGGTGCGCCCGATCTCGTCGGGCTCAGCAAGCCGACGTAAAGGAATCGTCGAGACGATTCTGTCGCGAATCTTCTGAGGTATGTTCGCGACCATGCGGGTGTCGCAGAATCCCGGCGCAATGCCCGCGACGCGAATCTTATAGCGCGCAAGCTCCTTGGCCCATGTCACAGTCATAGCGGCAACGCCAGCTTTGGCGGCCGAGTAATTGGTCTGCCCGATATTCCCGGCACGGGAGATACTCGAAATATTGATGATCACCCCGCCGCGCCCACCCTCAATCATGTGAACAGCAGCTTCCCGGCCGCAGAGGAAGACGCCCCTGAGGTCAACGGCGATGACCTTGTGGAAGTCATCCAAGGACATTTTCTTTAGTACTTTGCCGTTTTGCGCCTTCACCAGCAGGGCATCGCTGGTGATGCCGGCGTTATTGATGACGCCATCGATACTGCCAAAATCCTTGTGAACACTGTTGAAGAGGGACTCAACCGCCGATTCGTCGGTCACATCGGCCGGGTAGTCTTTTGGTTTTCCGCCAACCTTCGAACAAAGGCGCATCGTGTCTTGGAGCTTTGCGCGATCCAGGTCGACCAACGCAACATTCGCACCCTCGCCAGCCACGATCTCAGCCATTTTCTGGCCGAGACCTTGGGCTGCACCCGTTATGACGATCGTCTTACCGTGCAGATCCATATGAATCTCCGGGGCTGACGCGCAACGCTCACCTTTAGGCAGGCTGCGCTTGTCTGGGGTTTCGCGCCTTACGCATCGCTCTCGATGTTCCACAATTTGAAAATCGGAGCGTGTCGCGCCATCTGAGCGCAAGCGTTCACCTGCGCGTGCCACCGCCGTTCGTTGGCCAGCCCTCTGCCAGCAAGGGGTCCCGTCTCAAAGATCTTCTGATTGTCGGTGAGGAGCCACTTCATGTCTTCGGATGCCAATTCGATGTGCCGGCTCGCCCATTCCTGATAGGCTGATGCCGTCTCGGGGATTGATCGCGCCACTGTAAGCTTGGCGCTGAGATCGCACGCAAGCGTCGTTTCCGATTGCATCCGGTTCAACCAATTACGGCTCACCTCTTGCAGGCGATCGAACAGCTCCGTCTGCACTGCAGCCAGCTCTTCGACGCGTTTTTTTGGGAATTCAGGGGAGACAAAATCGAGTGGCGACGATCCATCTGTCGTCTCGACGTCGGATTTCTGTCGATCCATGACATGACTCCTCGAGGCAATTACCCCCCAACAACCATGTTCAGAGCTCCAAGACTGAAATGGTAAGCCCCGAGCGCAAAGTTCAATCGATTTGACGTGACATACCAGCGCACTGAGGGCCCTCAGACCCGGCGTGGCGGCATCGTCGACCCATATAATACTGCACCGCAACCTGGGGAATCCGATCCGCCCAGGGTGCGACCGTCACGTTTGATCGGTCGAGGCGCGCTCCTCGCCACCTGCAGGAACAGTCCATGAAGGTAACCGAGGGAAAACGTTCAGAGGCGGCGTCCGAACTGGCCTCCTTCGCGGGGCTCGGCAACGTTATGCCGGCTTTGCAAGAATATATGCTCGATGCCTTCCAGCGCAGCGTTCTCTTCCTCGATCTGCTCCGGCAGCGTGGCAACGAAGAGATCGAGATCACGTCCCGGCCTACGGCGACGGTGCTCCGTTTCGAGCATGAGGTGGTTATGACCGGCCTGTCGCTTCCGCGGCCGATGAACTACTCGCTTTTGCGCATCCTGCCGCCGCCGGGGATGGCGACCGACAACCGGAAGCGGCCGGTCGTCGTGATCGACCCACGCGCCGGCCAGGGCCCCGGTATCGGCGGCTTCAAAGCCGAGAGCGAGATCGGCGACGCCTTGAACGCGGGCCATCCGGTTTATTTCATTGGCTTCAGCGCGGAGCCGGTGCCCGGTCAGCAATTCCTCGATGTCGTCGAAGGCCAAGTGAGCTTCTTCGAGCGGGTGGTCGAGCTGCACCCGGAAGCACCGCGCCCGTTTGCCATCGGCAACTCCCAGGCGGGCTACCAGACGCTGATGGTGGCCATGCTGCGGCCTGACCTGTTCGGGCCTTGCCTGGTCGCGGGCTCGCCGATGTCCTACTGGCAGGGCGTGCATGGGAAAAACCCTATGCGCTACGCAGGCGGCCTGCTCGGCGGGAGCTGGCTCACCGCAATGACCAGCGATCTCGGCAACGGCAAGATCGACGGGACGGGGCTGATCCTGAACTTCGATATATTGAGCCCGGCGAATTGGCTATGGGGCAAGCAATACGAGGTCTACACCCACGTCGACACCGATGCGGAGCGCTACCTCGAGTTCGAGAAGTGGTGGGGCGACTTCATCGAGCTCAACGGCGACGAGCTGCAATTTCTGGTCGACAACCTCTTCATCGGCGACAAGCTCACCCGTAACCAATTGCGATCCCGCGACGGCACGACTTTCGATGCCCGCAACATCACCTCGCCAATCATTGTGTTCACCTCGTCGGGCGACAACATTAGTCCGCCGCCACAGGCGCTCGGCTGGATTGTGGATCTGTATCAAGATGTCGAGGATATCCGGGCCACCAAGCAGACGATCGTATATTGCCTCGGCCAAAAGTTCGGTCACCTCGCGCTCTTCGTATCCTCAAAGGTCGGCGCCAAGCAGGACGAAGAATTCGTCCAGCTCATGGACGTCATCGACTGCCTGCCGCCCGGTCTCTACGAGATGGTCATCTCACCGCGCCCGGCCGACGTGCCCTTGGGCGGTTTTGTGACCGGGGACTGGATTGCCCGCTTCGAGGCGCGCTCGCTCGACGACATCCGCGCAGTCGGCCGCAACAGCCCTGCCGACGATCGCGCCTTTGCTGCCGTGGCCCGGCTGTCGGAAATGAACCTCTCGATCTACCGCACCTTCATGCAGCCCTTTGTTCGTGCGCTCGCCAACCAGCCGATGGCGGACACGGTCCGTGCTCTGAACCCGCTCAGGCTCAGTTACACGATTTTTAGCGATCGAAATCCATGGATGAAGGGCGTGCAGGCGCTGGCTGCCAGTGTGCCCGTGACGCGCGCGCCGGTGGCGGCCGACAACCCATTCCTCACTTTGCAGGCGCAGGTCTCGGAGCAAATCACTACTGGCCTGCATTCCTATCGCGTCGCCCGCGACCGAATGGAAGAGCAGATGTTCTTCGGCTTCTACGGCTCGCCCATCGTGCAGGCGCTCCTCGGCATCAACGAGGACAGCGTCGTGCGGCCGGTTTCCGGTACATCACCCGAAAAGTTGGCAGCGCGACAAGCCCGGATGGATGCGTATGCGGCGAAGCTGCGGGTTGGCGGGATCGACGAAGCGCTGACCCGGGCGGTGCTGTACGTTACCGCAGCCGAACGTGCGATCGATCAGCGCACCGCGCTGGCGTTGAACGTGGCACGCCAAAAGCTCATGCATCTATCACTTGGTGAGTTCAAGGCACAGGTGCGCGACCAGTTCTTCATCCTGCAGCTCGAACGTGAGCGCGCCGTGGAGGCGCTCGCGAACCTCGTTCCCGAGGCCAATGCGCGGAGAGAGCTGCTGAAGAAAGTGCGCGCTATCGTGAGCGCCGACGGCTCCATGACCGCCGCCGAACGCGAGCGGTTGGCTCGAGTGTCAAAGTTGCTCGGCATTCCGGTTGAAAAGCCGGTCGCTTCCGCGGCATCCGAGCTGCGGCCGCTACAGCGAAAGCTTGAGCCTGACCCAAGAAAGTTGCAGCAATGCGGACTATCGCGAACAGGACATTCGACGAAATAAATCTGGGCGATACCGCGTCCGCACAACGCACACTGCAGACGCGCGATGTCCGCGCGTGGGGTGTCGCCTTTGGCGATGCCGCCGTTCTGTCCGAGGCTGCCAACATGCATGGCACGGCGGGGATCGTTACAGCGATTCTCACCTCACTGGCAGGGTCGGCCCTCCCTGGACCCGGCACTTCAGTCCGATCGATTGCGGTGGAGGTCAAGGCTGCTTTGCCGATCGATGCCGTTCTGACGGCGAAGATCGTGGTACGCGAGAAGCGCGCCGACCAGAAAATTATCATTCTCGATGGGCAGTGCACGGGACCGACAGGACAGCCGATAGCTAATGCAACGCTTGAAGTCGTGGCGCCTACGACGCGAATCCGACGCGATGTACCGGAGCATCGCCTCGATGGGTTGCTGGAGCACTGCCGCGGACTCAAGCCGATGCTCACCGGTGTGGTGCATCCGTGCAGCGCCGATGCGCTCGCCGGCGCGGTGGAAGCAGCCGACGCCGCGCTGATCGTGCCGGTGCTGTTTGGGCCGGAGAGCGAGCTGCGCAAGATCGCGGAGGACGCGAAGCTCGATATTTCGGGCTTCCGCATTGTGGCAACCGAGGGACCGGAGGATTCGGCGCTGAAGGCAGCGATGGCCGCCGGCGGCGGCGAGGTGCGCGCGCTGATGAAGGGCAGCCTGCACACCGACGTGTTGTTGCACGCTATCATGCAGAAAGAAGCAAAGCTGCGTGCCGGGCGCCTTTTGAGCCACTGCGCGATGATGTCCATTCCGACCTATGCGCGTCGCATCATCATCACCGATGTCGCGCTCAATATTGCGCCCGACACGGATCAGAAGCGCGACATCTGCCAGAACGCGATCGGCGTTGCGCGCGCGCTCGGCATCGAGCTACCTAAGGTCGCGGTGCTCGCCGCGATCGAGATGGTGAACACAAAGATGCCGGCATCGCTCGATGGCGCGATTCTCGCCAAGATGGCCGATCGCGGTCAAATCGTCGGCGGCATTGTCGATGGGCCGCTCGATCTCGATGCTGCCGTCGATGCAGAGGCGGCGTGCATCAAGCACATTACGTCGCTCGTCGCCGGCACCGCCGATGTGCTGCTCGTGCCGAATATCGAAGCCGGCAACATGATCTACAAGAATCTCGCCTTCATGGCGGATGCGCAAATGGCCGGGCTGGTGGTCGGCGCACGCGTTCCGATCGTGTTGACCAGCCGCGCGGACACACCGGATGCGCGACGCTTCTCGGCCGCCGCTGCCGTCCTCTACGCCGACGCGCTGGCGCGCGATCCCACCGGAATTCTGCCCGAGCCCTCAGAGTAAGCGCCATGACCGATGCCATCATCGTGGTCAATGCGGGTTCCACCAGTTTGAAGTTCGGCGCCTATGCGATGGACGCTGCGGGCTCGCTGCCGCTGCTGTGCCGTGGCGAGATCGATGCCATGGAGGACGATCCACGCTTCGTCGCAAAGGATCCGGCCGGCAAGCATTTGGACGCGCATGAATGGGGCAAGGGCCACCCGATCAATCACAAGACGGCCCTGCATTTCGTCATCACCTGGCTGGAAGCGAACATCGCCGGCATGAAGGTTGCGGCGGCCGGCCACCGCGTCGTGCTTGGCGGCACTCGCTTCGATGCGCCGGTCCTGATCGATGACGAGGTGCTTTCCTATCTCGAGTCGCTCGTGGTCATGGAGCCTTCGCACCAGCCCTACAATGTGCTGGGGGCGCGCGCACTCGCCGAGGCGTTCCCGGGCCTGCCGCAGGTCGCTTGCTTCGACAGCTCGTTCCATCGCACGATGCCAGAAGTGGCGCAGACCTATGCGCTGCCGAAGGATGTGCGCGATGCCAGCGTTCGTCACTGGGGCTATCACGGCATCTCCTATGATTACATCAGCCGGCAGATGCCGAAGTTTGCGCCCGATGCACCGCGCGTGATCGTCGCGCATCTTGGCGGCGGCGCCAGTATGTGCGCGATGCTCAACGGAAAAAGCGTCGAGACGACGATGGGATTTGCCGGCGTGTCCGGTCTTCCGATGGCGACGCGCTCGGGCGATGTTCCCCCGGGCGCGCTGTTCTATTTGCTGCGTCGCAAGCTGTTCGACGATAAGTCGCTGGAGAAGATCCTCTACGAGCGTTCCGGCCTGCTCGGTCTCTCCGGCATCAGCGACGACATGCGCGTGTTGCAAGAGAGCAAGGACGCGCCAGCGATCGCGGCGGTGGAGCATTTCGTCTACGCAATGGCGAAATTCACGGGCGCCTACACATCTGTGCTCGGCGGTCTGGACGCCTTTGTGTTCACCGCCGGCATCGGCGAGAACTCCGCGCCGGTACGCGCCGCGCTGTGCGCCAAACTCGCTTGGCTCGGCGTCAAGCTGGACAGCCACGCCAATGCTTCCAACGGACCGCGCATATCCGCCGCTGACAGCAAGGTCTCCATGTGGGTCATTCCGACAAATGAAGAGCTGATGATCGCCCAGCATACGCTGGCGCTAATTCGCAAATAGCTGAACTTCAAAGCCCGGGGGCATAGCAAGAGACGGAAAGAACGACCATGACAGACGACAAAACCGACAAGCCCAAGCCTCCCGTCTCCGAAGCCAAAGGCGAACCCAAGCCCAAGGCCGACACCAAGTTGGCGTCCGAGCCGGATTCGAAGCCCGAGGCTCCCGTCTCCAAACCCGAAGCCAAGAGCGAAGCCAAGCCGAAGACCGGCCCCAAACCGGCGTCCAAGCCGGGAGCTAAGCCCGATGCCAAGGACGACCTAAAGACCCTGCCTTTGGCGGAGGTCGAGAAGAAGCTGGGCTCCTCGCCCGACGGTCTCACGCAAGCCGAAGCGCAAAAGCGCTTGGCGCAATACGGACCCAACGAGATCGAGGAAAAGAAGACCGACCCAATTCTGAAATTCCTCACCTACTTTTGGGGGCCGATCCCGTGGATGATCGAAGCGGCCGTGATCCTGTCGGCGGTCGCGCGCCATTGGCCGGACTTCCGCATCATCCTTGTTCTGCTGCTCGCCAACGCGGTGGTCGGGTTCTGGGAAGAGCGCCAAGCCGGCAACGCCATCGATGCCCTGAAGGCCAAGCTCGCCATCAAGGCGCGCGTGAAACGTGATGGCAAGTGGGTCAATCCGCCGGCGCGCGAGCTGGTGCCCGGCGATGCGATCAGGTTGCGCCTGGGCGACATCGTGCCCGCGGATGCAAGGCTGCTAGACGGCGATCCGGTGGAGGTGGATCAATCCGCGCTGACCGGCGAATCCCTGCCCGCCACCCGCAAGCCCGGCGAGGCCGTATTCTCCGGTTCGATCATTCGCCAGGGTGAAATCGGCGCTCTTGTTTACGCGACGGGCGCGAACACCTATTTCGGCAAGACGGCCGAACTGGTGCAGGAAGCGCACACGGTCAGCCACTTCCAAAGGGCCGTGCTGAAGATCGGCAATTACCTGATCATCCTCGCGGTCGCGTTGGTGGCGGTCATCATTGCCGTAGCTATCTTCCGCGGCGATCCGATCCTTACAACATTGCAATTCGCACTGGTGCTGACCGTCGCTGCGATTCCCGTCGCGATGCCGACGGTGTTGTCGGTGACGATGGCGGTCGGCGCGCGCCTCCTCGCCAAGAAACAAGCGATCGTGAGCCGGCTTGTGGCGATCGAGGAGTTGGCCGGCGTCGATGTGCTGTGCGCCGACAAGACCGGCACTCTGACGCAGAACAAGCTGACTCTGGGCGATCCGTTCAGCGTCGACAAGATCGCCGCGGATGAGGTGATTCTCGATGCCGCGCTGGCATCTCGTGCGGACGATAACGACACCATCGATCTCGCCGTTCTTGGTGGGCTCAAGGACAAGCAGGCCCTGAAGGCATGCAAGGTCATACATTTTGTTCCGTTCGATGCGGTGCATAAACGCACCGAGGCGACGGTCAAGACCAAGGACGGCAAGCAATTCAAAGTGACGAAAGGCGCGCCGCAAGTGATCTTGGCGCTCGCGTCCGACGTGGCGAGTGTAAAACCGGCCGTCGACAAGGCGGTCAACGACTTCGCGGCACGCGGCTTTCGTTCACTGGGTGTGGCGCGCGCCGAGGGCGACGGCGCGTGGAAGTTCATCGGCGTGTTGCCGCTATTCGATCCGCCGCGTGACGATGCCAAAGCGACCATCGCGACCGCGGAGAAGATGGGCGTGAAGATCAAGATGGTGACGGGCGATGCGCTCGCCATTGCGATCGAGACCGCCAAGAAACTTGGAATGGGCACGAATATTCTAGACGCCGCGAGCCTTGGCGACTCCAAGCGAAAAGAAACCGACGCAGAGACTAAGTTGATCGAGGATGCTGACGGCTTCGCCCAGGTGTTTCCCGAACACAAGTTCCACATCATCGACATCCTTCAAAAGTGCGGCCACATCGTCGGCATGACCGGCGATGGGGTGAACGACGCTCCAGCGCTGAAGAAGGCCGATTGCGGGATTGCCGTTTCGGGCGCCACGGACGCGGCGCGCGCCGCCGCATCCATCGTGCTTATGATGCCAGGCCTGTCGGTGATTATCGACGCGATAAAGGAAAGCCGCCGCATCTTCCAGCGCATGAACAGCTACGCGATGTACCGCATCGCCGAGACGCTGCGCGTCTTATTGTTCATGACGCTTGCGATCCTGATCTTCAACTTCTACCCGGTCACAGCGGTGATGATCGTTATGCTGGCGCTGCTCAACGACGGCGCCATCCTTTCTATCGCCTACGATAACGTGCATTACAAGGACCAGCCCGAAGCCTGGAACATGCGCCTGGTCTTGGGTGTATCCACGGTCTTGGGCCTTCTTGGCGTCGCCGCGGCGTTCGGCTTGTTCTATTTGGGCGAGCGCGTCTTTCATCTCGACAAGGCGCACATCCAGACGCTGATGTATCTGAAGCTTTCCGTCGCTGGACATTTGACGATCTTCCTGACGCGCACACGCGGTCCGTTCTGGTCCATACGGCCGGCTCGCATTCTATGGGTCGCCGTGCTCGGCACACAGACAGTGGCGACGCTGATCGCCGTCTACGGCGTGTTCATGACGCCGCTCGGCTGGGGGTGGGCCGCTTTTGTTTGGTGCTATGCGCTAGCGTGGTTTCTCGTCAATGATCAGGTGAAGCTGCTCACCTATTGGGTCCTTGACCGCTCCCAGTCGATGGCCAAACCTCTATCCGACGCCGCGCCGCAAATTCAGGTAAAGGCTGGACTCAAGCCTGCGGCCGCGGTCACACTGGAAGCGGCAGCACCGGCTGAGGCTGAAGCCAAGACGTCGCCTCCGCGCACAGCCGAAGTGAAAGGCGTGGCCAAAGCGGCTTCCAATGCTACGCCAAAGCGTGAGACCAAAACCGACTCAGAATCAAATTCGAACGGAGATGAAACAAGGCCATCGACCATGGTCGAGCCGCCGCAAAAGTTGATCAAAAGCGTGACGCGAAAGCCGCGCCGCAGCCATAAGCGAAAGCAGAGCCCTCACCTGAAACCAAAGCCGCGCCTAACTGGGAAGCGAGTGCCGCCGTCACCAAACTGATCCACACAACGATGAGGGGACCGGCGGCTCGCGGTTTCAGCCCTTTCCGCGGCCACATGCGTCTTCCGTGACGAGCATCTCGCGGATGCGTCGGTAGGCGTAGTGGCCGTGTCATCGTCAGGTGCCTTGAGGCGCAGGAGAGCGCCGGCGACGGAACGCCTCTGAGTAGATTCCGTGGCTGGTTCCGCCACCCACCTAGCGGCTAGGGTTAGACGTCGACACGCTCGACGGTGCGGAAAGATGCGTCCACGAGCGCGCTCGCTTTGGGCGCCAAAACCAAAACAAAGGACAACACAATGAGTCGTCAATATACGAAGCTCGCAGGGGGCCTGGCCACGAAGATCAGCCTGGCGATCACGGCCGGTTTGCTTGCCGTCCTGATTGCCGTCATCGCTTGGCGACAAGCATAGAGGGGAACGCACGTCGGGATTCCCACTGCAGCTGTAGCTAAGATGTTTTGGGCGGGGGACGTTTCGCTGCCTCCTGTTGAGCACGCTTGAGTAGGCCCTCGAAAACCAAGCGGTCCATACGGATAAGGATTGACCCACTGTTGGTGAGGAACGTTAGGACGCACTCGCCGTTTGGCTTGATACGTGGGCTTGCGGCATAGGCCTCGTATTCGAAGAGCGTTTGCTTTGGCATTCGAACTCCTCACTTTGCTTTGCGCGCCCGTTGCTTTCCCTTGCTCTTGTCGCGATTGCGCGTGTCAGCTTCGCGACCGGCTCTCGGTGCGGCGGCACTCTTGGGCGGGACACCCTCCCCCTGTGTACACATTGCCGACTTACGTTTCTCTGGAGCGGTTTGCTTCCCGGCCATGTTCGCAATCCTCTGATCGTTGCCGCGCTAGTATATCATTTCAGAGTGAAGAATATCGTGAACGAGGCGAATGCACGGGCGGTGGGGATAGGGGCACGGTTATGATGGCGCGGAGTATGTGAGCGCATGTGGGGCAGGATAGGGAGCGCTAGGAACGCACGTTGCCGAAGACTTCCTCTTCGAGATCGCCGAGGCGCTTGAAGTCGGCCTCGCGCGCGTATTGCAACGCAGCACTCTGTCTCGAAGACGGCACTCGACCTGTGAGCACGGTCATCCTTGTTTCAGATTATTCACGCGCGTCTAGGGACCGGCCCCGTGAACCTGCGCGCCGTCGGTAGTTAGCTCGCGAGTCACGAAGGCGGCGGCTCTATCAGGAGTTGTCTGCCTTGATAATTCGGCACTTCTATTCCAGGTACAGACCAGACGTGCCACGGTTATCCATGTCGCCAGCGCAGAGAAAGCAAGATGAAACTTCGGGTCGGTTACGAGCTGAAATACGCGTTCCCGCAACCGACCCCGGCCATCTTGATGCTCAACATCCACTTCACGCGCGTTTCCGACATCGTGATGCCCGACCACATCATCATCAGACCGTCTGCAGCGTTGAGCGGTTACCGTGATGGGTTTGGCAATTGGTGCTGCAGGATCGTCGCCCCAGCGGGACAGGTGCGCATATCGACCGATGCCGTCGTGAGCGATACGGGACTGCCCGACCCGGTGGTTCCGGATGCAAGCCAGGTTCCGGTCGAGGAGCTTCCGGAGGAGACCCTCGTCTTCCTACTAGCGAGCCGCTTCTGCGATAGTGACCGCCTGTTGGATCTAGCCTGGAAATTGTTCGGCCACGCAAGGCCGGGTTGGGGGCGCGTCCAGGCTATCTGCGATTTCGTGCATCAGCACATCGCGTTCGGCTACGAGCATGCGCGAGTGACAAGGACCGCCTCCGAGGCCTATCAGGAAAAGTGCGGTGTCTGCCGCGACTACGCCCACCTGGCCGTGGCGTTCTGCCGGGCGTTGAACATCCCCGCACGGTATTGCACAGGCTACCTCGGCGACGTGGGCATACCGCCGCCACATCCGCCCGGCGATTTTGCGGCGTGGTTTGAGGCCTTCCTCGGCGGCCGTTGGTACACGTTCGATCCCAGGAACAATGTTCCACGCATCGGCAGGGTCTTGATCGCGCGCGGACGGGACGCAGCGGACGTCGCCATGACGACGACGTTCGGGCCCAACACGCTTGAGAGCTTCCGGGTATGGACGGACGAAATTACCGACGGCTCGGCGCCCGGCTGAACTGAACCATCCTCGATTCCCAAGCGGTTCATTCCCCGTTGTCGGGCCGAAATTTCTCCAATTCAGCTTGCTGAAGGGCAATTCGAACATCGTTGAGCAGGTCAGACACCGGCATCGCCATCATCGGTGGCATCGCCGCCACCGCCATCATCACTGCTGGTGGCGTCATGGTCGTCGGCATTGCCGCTGGTGGTGGCGATGAGCGCAGAATGAGCGCGTTGTTGACTTGAGTGAGCAGAGCCCCGGCCACAAGCCGGGGCTTGGTCTGCTCCTCTGACTCGGCGCTCTCTTTTTGCGGCGGAGCGCTGGACGACGTGAGGCGACGCGCCGCCCAGGCCCCAGGGTCCTTCAATCCATGCAGGGTATGAAGGGTGGCCCCACGAATTTGTAGCGCAGCTCCTTAGACTGTTTCGATTCCGCCAAAGGGTGGATCAAAGGACCGGTTGCGCGCTGTGTTCCGAGTTCCCAGCGCCTTGTTTGTTCGCTTTGTGCATATTGGGCGCGGAGCGGATACGAAGAGGCTCGGACGGCGCAAGTGGCCCTGAGTGTGAGTGACGGCTGACTGCACGATTTTGAGGTTCAGGATTCCGTTGGCAGGCGCCGATCAGGTCGAACGCGGCGCGTGCCCGCAACCACTCTTCAAAGGTGCGGCTTGACCAGCGTTCGCGCGCAGATGTCGTCCCATTGCTCACGCGGTATGTGGGTGATTTTGTCCCAGGACTTGAGGCAGGTGGCCATGGAGTGCTGCGAGTCCCGCGTCGTCCCTGCGAGCGTCTCTCCCTGGCCCATTCTGGTCTCGACCTCCAGCGTCTCGGAGCGCTCGACGGCAGCCGTCATTCGGGCCTGCCCCACCGTCTCCACGTAATAGGGCCCGGACGTGGCAGAATAGAATGCGATGGGCTGGACAGGCAGTCGTGCCGGCCGCGGCGGCTCGCATATGGCACACGCTCCAAGCGTCGCGGCCACTCCCACAAGAGCAACACGAGCATGTCGACGGCTTAAGAACTGGCAAGGGCCGCGGTCCGACATGGGGCACATACGATGAAATTGAAGCAACAACTTGCATTGTCAGTTTCTGGCACACTGCTTAATAAATAGTTTGCAAAGGGCTGGTTGTGGAGCCCGCGCAGCCATGCTGCGCGGCAGCGCGGTCTCCGCGTCATTCCCGCGATTTTTCGAGCTATGGCTGAGCTAGCGCTGCTCTCAGAGCGAAAAGCTCGTGCCGCAGCCGCACGAGGCCCTCGCTTGCGGATTGTTGATGGCACCGATCATGTCGTCGACGGAATCGATTTCCGAGCCGGCGAGTTACCCCAGTGAGCTGCAAATGGTTTCAGTCCCTAA
>Ga0307444_1000677_pt1 | contig 15757 bp, 10 predicted proteins | sample SalMarSW160340MG_FD_202145 | JGI IMG/M metagenome (GOLD analysis project Ga0307444, IMG submission 202145) | Salt marsh sediment microbial communities from the Plum Island Ecosystem LTER, Massachusetts, United States - SW1603-40 | ecosystem: Environmental > Aquatic > Marine > Intertidal zone >... | reverse complement strand
TCAGGTTGCAGTCGTTGGCGACGAAGCCCGCGCCGGCGCGCTTGAGCATCGTCTCGACGACCGGATGCCGGCCCCCGACGACCGCGAAGTCGAGGCTCTCGTCGACATGCGGGCGGCAGTAGTCGCGCTCCAGGGCGATGAGGGCCAGGGCGGCGCTGAGATCGGTCTCGGCGAGCGCCGCGGCCAGCTTGTGCAGCGTCTCGGTCTCAGCAAGCACCCTGGCCCTGAGCGCGGCGAAGATCTCGAGCTCGATCGCCAGCGCGGCGGCGGCGGCGCCGGCGATCCGCGCCTCGAGGTCGCCGAGCTTCGTTGTCGAGAACCGCATCGCATTGGCCATCGTCTGGCGGTGGATGAAGGTCTCGGCAAGCGGCGGCTCCATCAGCTTCGGGCCGTGGGCGGCGAGGACCTCGACGAAATAGCCAAGCACGTTGTTGTGCTTGATCTTCAGCGACTTGACCGCGGCCAGCTCGGCGTACTCGGCCTGCAGCGAGGCGATGATCTGACGGCTTTCGCTGCCCAGCCGGCGTTCGGTATCGAGGCGCTCGTCATAACCGGAGCGAACGAAGCCGCCGTCGCGGGGCAGCAGAGGCAGGTCCTCGCCGAGGGCGTCGGAAATGGCGTCCGCCACCCCTGCCGGCGCTTCATCCAGGTTGGCGGCGAGCCGGGCGATGCCCTCGGGCTGCATCTGGAGGCCCGAGACGGGGGCGGCGAGATCCCGGGCGCCGGAAATTGCACCGGCGACGACGCGCAGGTCGCGCGGGCCGCCGCGCTCGAGGGCGAGGCGCGAGAGCGCCCGGGCGAGGTCGGGCACCGATTTCAGGCGCCCCCGGAGCCCGTCCAGGACCCCCGTGTCGGCGGCCAGGCTGGCGAGCATGTCGAGGCGGGCGTTGACGGTATCGACATCCGAGGAGGGCGCCGTCAGCCGGGCGGCCAACAGCCGCGAGCCGGATGGGGTCAGACACGCATCGAGACAATCGAGAAGCGCCCCCTCGGGCTTGCCGGCCTGGGTGCGCACGAGTTCGAGCGAGGCGCGGGTCGCGGCGTCGATCACCATGGTGGCGCGGCTGCCGATGTCGGGAACCGCAAGCGGAACGCTGGCGCCCCGCTGGGTGTCGTAGATGTAGCCGGCGAGCGCCCCCAGCGCGGTGCGGGCCGCCCGGGTGAAATGGGTGGGGTCGAGCCGGTCGGGGGGCCAGATGGCGCCGACGCGGCCGGAGGCGGTTTCGGACTCGAAAAGCTCGGCGGGCTGGACGATGAGCCGCTCCGAAAGCGGCGCGGGCAGGGAGTTGGTCTCCTGAAGTGCCTCAAAGGTCGCTTCGGTGACGATGATCTCGGCGGGATCGATGCGGACGAGTTCGTCGGTGAGTTCGTCCGCCGTCAGGTCGGCGCAGTGCGCCTCGCCGGTCGATATGTCGGCCCAGGCGGCGCCGAACTCGGCCTCGGTGTGGCGCAGCATCGACAGCGCCAGGAGGAAATTGTTGGCGCCGGCGGGCAGCAGCTCGTCCTCGGTAATCGTGCCGGCGGTCACCAGGCGCACCACTTCGCGACGAACCACCGATTTGGCGCCGCGTTTTTTGGCCTCGGCGGGAGGCTCGATCTGCTCGCAGACCGCGACGCGGTGGCCGAACGCGATGAGCTTTCTGAGGTAGTCGCGGGCGGCGTGCACCGGCACCCCGCACATCGGAATGTCCTCACCCAGATGCTTGCCGCGCTTGGTCAGCGCGATGCCGAGGGCCCGCGAGGCGACCTCGGCGTCCTCGAAGAACAACTCGTAGAAGTCGCCCATGCGATAGAACAAGAGGCAGCCCGGATTGACCGCCTTGATCTCGAAATACTGCGCCATCATCGGGGTCGAGCCCTCGGGCGCGGTTTTCGGGCGGGCTTTGGCCGTTGAGGCGGCGGGGGCGTCGGTCATCGGTCAGGCGGCCGGGCGGCTGGTGGCACGGGCGAGCCTAGTGCGTTGCTTGAGCCCTGCCAACCGCCGGCAACCGGGGGGCGGTCAGTCCATTCGTAGAACCTGACGCCAGGAATACTGCGGATCGTAGCCGAGCATTTCTCGGGCCTTGGAAATGCCGATCAGCGTCTCGTGGTCGGAGGTGCCTTGCTTGAGCTTGCAATCGGGAAAGACCGCCATGACGAGCTCGGCGTTGGTCTGGCGCATGATGGTGTCGGCGGCGGCGATGGTGAATACCTCGGCTGTCGAAATGGAGGACTCGAGCGCCTTCTGCACCGCCTGGGCGACGTCGCGGACATCGACATAGCCCCAAAGATTGAACATGCGAGACTTCGGGTCCTTCCAGTAGCCCGGGATGAGCTCGTAGCGGGTGGGGTGCTCGGGATTGTCGTAGTGGATGTTGGAAAATCTCAGCCCGACAAACGGAATGGAATAGCGGCGGTTCATGTGCCGGGCGAGATCCTCGCATACCACCTTGGCCATCGCGTAGGCGTTCTCGGGGACCGGCGGGCGCTCGTCGTCGGTCGGCAACAGCGTCGGGGCGACGCGGTCGAAGGGAAAGCCGAGGACGGTCTCCGAGGAACCCCAGACGACCCTCTCCATGCCGAGCTCGGCGGCCGCCTGGAACACATTGAAGGTCGACAGCGTGTTGTTGTGAAAGCGCTCGGCGCCGGTGAAATGGTCGAAATCGGGTTCGGCCTGGGCGGCGAGATGGACGACCGCGTCGCAACCGGTGAGCGCCGCGAAGGTATCGCCGTAGTGGGTCAGATCCACCTTGCGGAAATCACGGTCGGTGACGTCGTGCACTCGCCAATCGAGCTTGCGCACCGCATAGCCGGCTTCGACGAGATGCCGCGCGACGGCGGGGCCGGCTCCCCGGTCGGCGGAGCCGGTGCTGCCTGTGACTGCAATCAACTTCATTCGGTGGCCTCAAGGTTGCGGAGCGCTACGCGGGCGGTGCCTCGGCCTCATCGCGCAGCGGTCGATAGGAAAAATGCGAGAAATCGGCGGGCCGTGCGGTGCCGTTCAGATCGTGGGCGGCAACGCCGACGAAGGCCCCGGTGAAGGAACCGTGGGCGCCTTCCGAACCGGCTTCGTCGGAGAGGATCGAAGCGTCCAGGGGCGGCCCTATGGGACGCGGCTCGCCGCCCTCCCCGAGGTCGGAATAGAACTGCATCGTGGCGCGCTCGATGCGCATGGCGAGGCGCACGGCGCCCTCGGCGGCAACCGGAACCGGTTCGGCGGGGGTCGTCACACGCCCATCCGGCGTGTCGGGCAGGCCGCTCACGATGAGGAGCCGGCGGGCGCCGGTGTCGTCGGCGGTCAGGGCCAGATAGTGGAACTTGCGGCGGTTGTAGTAGGCGATGAGGCCAGCCAGCTGACGCTCGTCGGCGGGCGCGAACTCGATGCTGGTCTCGCACTCGGCGGCGAAATGGGTCAGCCGCCGGGCGACCAGCGCCTGCTCGAACCACGATCCCATCGATTCGCGGCCAAAAAGGCGCAGGCTGCCGGGGCTGGCGGCGAGCGAAAACAACCGGTCGGGCTCGGGGCTTCTCAACCACTGGAAATCGGCCGGCAGGTCCGCGGTCTCGAAGCGGTAGTCCTTCGGGGCCCAGAAGCCCTCCTCGTCGAAGGTGCCGGGGACCTCGACCTCGAGGGCGGGCAGCGGGCCGTCCTTGACCCACAGCCAGTCGTCGTCGCGCCATTCGGCCTCCTGCATGGCCGACTCGCGGCCGAGGGGACTTGTCCTGGTTTCGGAGAGCGGGCGGCTTGTCAGATGCACGAGATAGACCCCGCCGTCGAGGGTCTCGACGAAATCGGCGTGCCCGGCGCGCTGCAGGGGGTGCTCGGGATTGTGGCGGGCGGTCACAATATGGGTTTGGGGGTGCAGTTCATAGGGACCCTCGATGGCGCGCGAGCGGGCGAAGCAGGCGGCGTGGTCGTAGGCGGTGCCGCCCTCGGCGGTCATCAGGTAGTACCAGGGGACCCCGTCGGCGCCGGGGCGCTTGTAGAGATGCGGGCCCTCGGTCAGGGCGAGCTCGGTGCCCTCGAAAATGTTGCGCACCTCGCCGATCAGCCGCTTCTGGGCGACCGAATATTCCTGCAGGGCGATACCGGCGAAGGAATTGTAGTCGGGCCGATAGTCCCAGATCTGGTTGACCAGCCATTTGCGGCCGTCGTCGTCGTGGAACAGCGAGGGGTCGAAGCCGGAGGAATTCAGGTAGATCGGGTCCGACCAGGGGCCGGTGATTTCGGGAGCGGTGACGAGGAAGTTGTGGGCGTCCTTGAACGAGCCCGAGCGGCGCTTCATGTCGGTGTAGATCAGCCAGAACATCCCGTCGGCGTGGGTGAGGCAGGGCGCCCAGACGCCGCAGGAATCGGGTTCGCCGCGCATGTCGAGCTGGCTGGCCCGGTCGAGCGGGCGGCAAGCCAACTGCCAGTTCGCGAGATCCCGGGAATGATGGATCTGGACGCCGGGATACCATTCGAAGGTGGAGGTGGCGATGTAGTAGTCCTTGCCCACGCGACAGATCGAGGGGTCGGGGTTGAAGCCGGGCAGAATGGGATTCGGTCTTTTCGGCATGCGAATGTCCTTGGCGCCGGAGGCGGGGGCGGGGTTTACCGTTGGCGCCGACGATCCGCCCGGCGCCCACCTGCCTAAACGAAACGGTTGATGAGGTTCTCCAGATACTCCTGGCGGCCCGAGCGCGGCTCGGGCTCGATGCCTTCGGCCTCAACGCGCGCGGCGAGGTCCTCGAGGGTGCGCTCGCCCTTGAGCATCGCCTGCGCCTCGGCCGCGTCCCAGCCGGCGTAGCGGTCGTCGACGAACTTGTCGTAGGTGCCGTCCTCGATGATCGCGGCGGCCGCCTTGAGGCCGCGGGCGCAGGTGTCCATGCCGCCGATATGGGCGTGAAGCAGGTCGGCGGCGTCGATCGACTGACGGCGGACCTTGGCGTCGAAATTGGTGCCTCCGGTGGTGAACCCGCCGCCCTTCAGGATGTGGTAGTAGGCCAGCGCCACTTCCGGCACGTTGTTGGGAAACTGGTCGGTGTCCCAGCCCGACTGGAGGTCGTTGCGGTTCATGTCGACGGAACCGAGAATGCCGTTGGCGGCGGCGAGCGCCAGTTCGTGCTCGAAGGTGTGTTTGGCGAGGAAGGCGTGGCCGACCTCGATGTTGACCTTCACGTCGTTCTCCAGGCCGTATTTCTTGAGAAAGCCGTACACGTTGCCGACGTCGTAGTCGTACTGATGCTTGGTCGGCTCCTGCGGCTTGGGTTCGATCAGGATGGTGCCGTCGAAACCGATCTTGTGCTTGTACTCGACGACCATGGTGAGCATCCGGCCCATCTGGTCGAGTTCCTGGCCGATTTTGGTGTTGAGCAGCGTCTCGTAGCCTTCGCGGCCCCCCCACAGCACATAGTTGACGCCGCCGAGCCGCTGGGTGACGTCCATGTTGGCCTTGATGGTCGCCCCGGCATAGGCGAACACGTCCGGGTCCGGGTTGGTGGCGGCGCCGGACATGAAGCGGGGGTTGGAGAAGAGATTGGCGGTGCCCCACAGAAGCTTGACCCCGGTCTCGGCCATCTTCTTCTCGAACAGATCGGCGATCTCGTTGAGCCGTTTGACCGAGGCGGCGTAGGTCTCGCCCTCGGGACGCACGTCGGCGTCGTGAAAGCAGAAGAACGGCACGCCGAGCAGCGCGAACATCTCGAAGGCGACGTCGGCCTTCAGGCGCGCGGCATCCATGGAGTCGTTGAACCACGGCCGGTGGAAGGTGTCGGATCCGAACGGGTCGGTCGCTTCGCTCGCAAACGAATGCCAGTAGGCCACCGCAAAACGCAGATGGTCCTCCAGACGCTTGCCCATGACCACTTCGCCCGGATCGTAGTGGCGGAAAGCCAACGGGTTGTCCGACTGCGGCCCTTCGTATTTGATCTTGTCGATACCTTTGAAGAAGTCGGTCACCTCAGAGCTCCCTTGATGGCAGGATAGAGCGCCCGGTAGCGGGCGTAGCGTTCGGCATAGGCGTCGGCGAAAGCCGGGTCGGGCTCCACCGTACGGGCAATCGGCGGCATCGTCATCACCTCGGCGGGTTTGGCGCCCTCGGCGGCGCACAGGCCCAGCCGGGCAGCGCCATAGGCGGCGCCGAAATCGCCGTCGGCGGGCATCAGGATATCGGTGCCGAGGTTGGTGGCGATGAGCTTCAGCCAGAGCGCCGAGCGCGAACCGCCGCCGACCGCCACGAGCGTCGAGATCTCGGTGCCGGCGTCAGCCAGGACCCGCTGGCAATCCCTGACCGCGAAAGCGACGCCCTCCATGACCGCCTGGGCGAGCCGGGCCGGATCGGAAAGATGGGAGAGCCCGGCGAAGGCGCCGCGGGCGGCCGCGTCGTTGTGCGGGGTGCGCTCGCCGGAAAGGTATGGAAGGAACAGCTCGGTGGCCGGACCCTTGAACGCCTCCTCGGCGGCCGCCGAGAGCATCTCGGGCTGCTGGCCGGTGACCGAGGCCAGCCAGTTCAGACTGTCGGTGGCCGAAAGGATCACCCCCATCTGATGCCAGACGCCCGGCACGGCGTGGCAGAAGGCGTGCACGGCGCCCTCGGTGTTGGGGGAGAATTTGTCGTTGGCGACGAACAGCACCCCCGACGTGCCGAGGGAAACGAACCCCTCGCCGGCCCCCAAGGCGCCGATGCCGCAGGCCGAGGCGGCGTTGTCGCCACCGCCGCCGGCGATGGGCGGGGGATCGGCCATGTTCCAACGCCCGGCCAGCTCCGCGCTGAGGGTTCCGGAGACCTCGGTGCCCTCGACCAGTGCCGGCATGTTGGTGCGGCTGAGGCCGGTGACGGCGAGCAGTTCTTCGGACCAGTCGCGCTTTGCAACGTCGAGCCACATGGTGCCCGCGGCGTCCGACATGTCGGAGACCATGTCGCCGCACATCAGGTAGCGCACGTAGTCCTTGGGCAGCAGGACCTTGTCGATGCGGGCGTGGATTTCCGGTTCGTGATTTTTCACCCACTGGATCTTGGGAGCGGTGAAGCCGGGCATCGCGATATTGCCGGTGATCTGGCGGAAGCGCGGCAGCGCCGCTTCGATCTCAACGCATTCGGCTGCCGAACGGGTGTCGTTCCAAAGGATCGCGGGGCGCAGGACCTCGCCATCGGCGTCGAGCAACGTCGCCCCGTGCATCTGCCCGGACAGCCCGATGCCGCGGGTGGCGGCGATTTCGTCGGGATGGGCGGCGGCCAACGCATCGACACTTTTGAGCGTCGCGAGATACCAGTCGGCGGGGTCCTGTTCCGAATAGCCCGGCGCCGGACGGGACAGATCGAGGGGCGCGGTGGCCTCCCCGATCGCCTTGCCGTCCGCCCCGATGAGCAGCGATTTGACGCCGGAGGTGCCGACGTCGATTCCGAGATAGCTCGCCGCGGTCATCGATCCGGCGCTCCGCATGCCCGCACGCAATGAGCCAAGACCGATACCTTCCCCCGTCAAAAATGCGGCCGGCTCGGGTCCGGCCACATCGATCGGCGGTCGTTGCTTTGCGCGCCGCCGCCGCCGAATTAGACTGCAACGGTGCCTGCAAATCAAGCTGTTGTCCGGCGCCCGACAACAGGTATCGGGCTGCGCTCATTTGCCGCTGGGCGAGCGCGCGCGGATCGGGGGGTGGGTCGGTATCGTGCCCGGTCTGACTGAGGCGAAGAGGGAGGAACCCGTGAGCGTCAGCGTCACACCGATCGGCACCCATGATGGCGAAGAGGTGCGCGAGGCCAATCTGACGAGCGACAGCGGGGTGTCCCTGGCGATCATCGGCTACGGCGGCAGGGTTCGCGATTGGCGGGTGCCGGTCGGCGGCGCGCCGAGGCCGGTCGTGCTCGGGTTCGAGAACTGGCAGCGCTATGTCGCCGACAGCACCTATTTCGGGGCGATCGCCGGGCGGGTGGCCAATCGCATCGGCAACTCGCGCTTCACGCTCGGTGGCCGCGAGTACCAGCTCGAGCCGAACGAAGGCCAAAATCAACTGCATGGCGGGCCGGGCGGACTGAGCAAGCGGGTGTGGACGCTGGAGCCGGACAGCGAAGGCAATGCGGTCAGGCTGGCGATCACCAGCGCCGAGGGAGACATGGGCTATCCCGGCAGCGCCGAGATCGAGGTGGTCTACGCGCTGGCGGGCAACCGGGTCAGCATCGCGATGACGGCCCGGGTCAGCGAGACGACGCCGATCAATCTCGTCCAGCACCACTATTTCAATCTGGCGGGCGAAGGGGACGTCCTGGGCCATCGGTTGCAGGTCGAAGCGGATCGCTTCACGCCGGTCGACGACGAGCTGATCCCGACCGGCGAAATCGCCGAGGTCGCCGGCACCGAGAACGACTTCACGAGCCCGCGCACGATCCTCGAGGCCGGGGGCGGGAAGCCCCGCCCCTACGATCTCAACCTGGTCCTCAAGGAAGGCCGCGACGTTGCGGCGCCGGCGGTGACGCTCAAGGCGCCCGACGAGGCCCTGACGCTCAGGCTGTGGACCGGGCAGCCCGGCGTGCAGTTCTACAACGGGGCCTATCTCGACGGCGTCGCGGGCGGCCTGGACGGTCGGACCTATCCCGCCTTCGGCGGCATGTGCCTGGAAGACCAGGGATTCCCCGACGCGCCCAATCATTCGAATTTCCCCTCCATCCTGGTGACGCCCGACGCGGACTACGAGCACCGCCTGGAGATCGAGATCGGCTGATGGCAGGCGGTCTGTGGCGCCCGGGGTGCGGAATAAGGCCCCCGGTGCGGTGTTGACGCATGTGACATGACCGCGCCTGAGCGCCGAAAGGCGATCGCGTTTGCCGCCTTGGCGGTTCGGTCGCGGCCGAGCATCGCGAAGGAGGATACCTTGAAACCCAGGACCCTGACCGGGGCGGTTGCGGCTGCCTTGATGAGCTTCTCGATCGCCGGGGCGGCGCTGGCCATCGATTCCGGCGGCGGAGGAGGAGGCGGATCGAGTTCCAGCTCCAGTTCGTCTTCGTCGAGTGCGTCGCGCAGCGCGCCCAGCATCGAAGAGGCCCGTGCCCGGATCGACCAGGGCCGGTGCACGGCGGCCCTGCGCATCCTCAACCAGCTCGTCGAACTCCAGCCCAACAACGCCGACGTCTACAATCTGATCGGCTTCTGCCTCAGGGAGAAGGGCCGCTATGGCCAGGCCGAGCAGTACTATCTCAAGGCGCTGCAAATCGACCCGAACCATCTGGGCGCCAACGAATATCTCGGCGAGCTCTACGTGAAGACCGGGCATCTCGACCAGGCGCGGCAGCGGCTGGCGGTGCTGCAACAAGTGTGCGGCTCGTGCGAGGCCTACGATGAACTCGCCGAGGCCATCGAAGAGGCCTCCTAGCCGTTCGATCGCCAATCGCGGCCGCCGGTCGAGTGCGCCGGCGGCTCAGACCGATGCGAAGCTGAGCCGATAGCTCAGCGCCTCGGCGATGTGCGGGCGCCGGACGGTTTCGGCGCCGGCGAGGTCGGCCAGGGTCCGCGCGACCTTGAGCACGCGGTGGTAGGCGCGCGCCGAAAGCGAGAATTTCTCCGCCGCCGCGACCAGCAGATCGCGGCTTTCGGCATCGGGGGAAGCGACCTGCTCAATGAGCGTGGACGGGGCGGCCGCGTTGGTGTGGATTTCGGGGGCGCCGGCACGCAGGTAGCGCTCCTGCTGGCGCTGCCGCGCCGCCGCGACGCGGGCGGCGATGGTCGAGGAGGCCTCGCCGCCGCCCGGGGTGATCATGTCGGCGGCGCTGACGGGCGGGACATCGACCCTTATGTCGATGCGATCGAGGAACGGCCCGGACAGCCGCGCCTGATAATCGTCGGCGCATCTGTCGCCGCGTCGGCAGGTATGGCCCGGGGTTCCCGCATAGCCGCATTTGCAAGGGTTCATCGCCGCCACCAGCTGGAAGCGCGAGGGGTAGGCGACGCGGACATTGGCGCGGGCGATGACGGTCTCGCCGGACTCCAGCGGCTGGCGCAGGCTGTCGATGACAGCGGGCGCGAATTCAGGCAGCTCGTCGAGAAACAGAACGCCGTTGTGAGCCAGGGATGCCTCGCCCGGCCGGGCGCGGATGCCGCCGCCGACCAGCGCCGCCATCGAGGCGGAATGGTGCGGGGCGCGGAACGGGCGCCGGTCGGAAAGGCGCCCCCCGGCGAGTTCGCCGGCGATCGACTGGATCATCGAGATATCCAGAAGCTCCCGGGGCGAAAGCGGCGGCAGGATCGAGGGCAGCCGGGAGGCCAGCATGGACTTGCCGGCCCCGGGCGGGCCGACCATCAAAAGGTTGTGGCCGCCGGCCGCGGCGACTTCCAGGGCCCGGCGGGCGAGCTCCTGGCCCCGGATATCGCCGAGATCGGGAAGCACGGCGGTATCGGTGGACTTCTTCGGGGTGGGCCGGGCCGTCAACTGGGTGCCGGCGAGATGATTGACCAGCGAAAGCAGGCTCGAGGCGGCAATGATGTCGATCTGATCGCTGGCCCAGGCGGCCTCGGGCCCCGAAACCTCGGGACACACGATACCGAGCTCGGCGGAGGCGGCGGCGATGGCCGCCGGCAAGGTGCCGGAGACCGCCATCAGCCTGCCGTCGAGCGCCAGCTCCCCGAGCACCATGTGGCCGCCGACAGCATCGGTGGGAACCGCCCCGATCGCCGCCATCAGGCCGAGCGCGATCGGCAGGTCGTAATGCGAGCCCTCCTTGGGAAGGTCGGCGGGCGCCAGATTGACCGTGATGCGCTTGGGCGGCAGCGACAGGCCCGAGGCGATGAGCGCCGCGCGCACCCGCTCACGGGATTCGGCAACCGTCTTGTCGGGCAGCCCGACGATCGTGAAGGCCGGCAGGCCGGGCGAGACCTGCACCTGGACGTCGACGGGGACGGCCTTGATCCCCTGAAAGGCAACGGTCCTAACGCGGGTTGTCATGGCCCCCGACCCCTCAACAACGGGGCGAGGTTAGCACACGGGCCATGCGCTGCCAAGAACATTACGAGAACATATGCAGCGCAGCGGCAGGGCTACCCCCTGGACGGCTCGGGGCGTGGCGTTTGTCGCCGGCGCTATCGGGCCGCAGGAAGACGGGTCAGCGCGTCGGTGTCGAAGCCCCTGACGATGAACCAGAGCGCCAGCACCATTTCCTGCACCGCCAGCGGCGCCACAAGCGCAATGGCCAAGGCGTCGGGAACGCTGACAAAAAGCACCGTGAGGACCAGAACGCCCATAATGACCGCGGTGGCCATCCCCCAACCGGAAATCCAGCGCGGGACCAGGCTTGACTGCCACAGCATCCAGTTGAGCATCAGCATCCCGGTGACGAAGACGAGGTTGTAGAACGTCCCGGAAATGCCCGACCATGCCTCCCCTCCCGAAAGCGCCTGAGCGAAAAGCTCGAGCGCCCCGACATCGGTGGACGGCGATGCGGCGGCGGCATCGGACAGCGCCAGAACCAGCATCCTGTCGATTTCCTGACTGGCGAACAGCGCCGCCTCGAACAGGCGGAAGGCGACGTAGCCGACCGCCAGCATCGCGGAAACCCGGCTGAGCACTGGGTAGAGCACGATGGCGATCAGCGGGATGGCGAGGACGCAGGTAAATTCGATCAATATCCCCAACACGATCCGGTTTCTAGCCGCGCTCGCGGTCGCCAGCAGGTCGGGCGCGCTTAGAGGGGGTCCGTATAACGCCTGGCCGACAAACAGGAATGCGGTCGCGATGATAAACAGAATGCCCGCCGTGATGGCGTGCCGGCGATAGGATTGTGGCTCGTCCATCGAGGCTTTCCCCCTTTCACAGTCAGGCTGGTTGATGCCGCGTCGCGCCCACGGCGGCATTGAGACACGTCAATTCCGGCGGGACTTCAGCCGGTCCCGGTGTCACGCGGGGGACCCCGTGCGCCCCGACCCCTGAACGGCCGCGGAAAACCACAGCCAACGCCGCCGGCTGGAAAAAGCCGCTGCCGCGTTCAGGGATCGGGCGTTAAGACCGTCGCCGACAATTCATTTTGCGCCGTGCGGGGGCGTGATATGGTTTCCAAAACGTTAACGCGTCAGGTTCGCATCAGGTTCGCAGATGAGTATTCGTCCAGTTGTCATCGGGGCAGTGGCCCTGGGACTTCTCCTGGCCGCCCCGGCGGCCCGCGCCCTCGAGGCCGCCGGCAGTGCGGTCGGGGTCGATCCGGACGCGGTGGTGGAGAGCTCGAGCGACACCCGAACCATCGAGATCGGATCCGACCTCTTCCTGGGCGAGCGGGTGGTCACCACCCGGTCGGGCCTGGTGCAGATCCTCTTCTCCGACAATACGCGAATGGTGGTCGGGCCGAATTCGCAGCTCGTCATCGAGCAGTATCTGATGCGCAACGATGAGACGGTCAGCCGGTTCGCAGTTGACGCCCTGGCCGGCTCGTTCCGGTTCATTACCGGCGACAGTCCCAAGAACGCCTACGAGATCAACACGCCCACGGGCACGATCTCGGTGCGCGGCACCGCCTTCGATTTCGATGTCGACCAGGACACCGGCGAGGTGTTCAGCGTGGTGTTCAACGGTATCGTGCGGCAATGCCCGGACGACGCACCGAGGTGCATCGAGTTGCGGGTGGCGTGCCAGGTCGGCGTGATGGAAAAGCAGCATGGCGCGCATGTCATCGGCCTGGTGCCCGAGCAGCTCGCCGCGTTCGAAGATCATCTTCCCTTCACTTCGAGTTCGCAGCGGGCGTTGAGGCGGGACTTTCGGGTGAGCAACGCCAGTGACTGCCGGCCGCAGCAGGTCGCGGAAGGCCACGCCGCTCCGCCTCCTCCGCCGCCGCCTCCGCCTCCACCTCCACCTCCACCTCCACCTCCGCCTCCGCCGCCTCCGCCGCCGCCGCCCGAGGACGACCACCACCACGACAACAACGGCTGGGGAAACGGCGGTGAGGGAGACGAGGGAGACGAGGAAGGTGGCAATCCGGGCCGCCGCGGCTTCGGATTCGATCATGGCCATGGCCACCACTAGGCCAGCGCTCGCTCGCTGCCGGCGCCGGCGGCAATCGCGTGCCGGCTGGTTTGCGGACTGCTCGGGCTGACCTTGCGCTTCGGGTTCGCCGGGCCGAGGATGTGGGACCACCGGTGCTGGCGGGCGGCGCCGGAGATCGGGTTCGTCCCCGACGCCGAGCGGGCGCCGTGGCGGCGGCGCCGAGCCGGCCCGCCGCCGGCAATTGACGGGGGGGGATCGGCACGTTCGTGAGAATGCAGCGGCGGCTATTGGGGGGCCTGTTCGGGCTGGTGATCGTGGCCGGCGTGATCGCGCTGAGGGGCTGGGACCCGTTTCCGGTCGAGGCGGTCCGCGATATCGGCTTCGACCTCTATCAGCGCCTGGCCCCGCGCCCGGCCGGCCAGTTCCCGGTCCGGGTGATCGATATCGACGAGCGCTCGCTCGCCGAGACCGGGCAGTGGCCGTGGTCGCGCGATGTGCTCGCCAAGCTCACCGACCGGCTCACCGGGCTCGGGGCGGCCGCCATCGCCTACGATATTCTGTTCGCCGAGCCCGACCGCACCTCGCCGAGCCGGATCGCCCAGACACTGAGCGCGACGACGGCCGGCGGGGCGGCGATCGCCAATCCGCGAGCGCTGGCGGACTATGACCGGGAGTTCGCGGCGGCTCTGGAACGCGCCCCGAGCGTGCTGGCGTTTTCGGTTTCGGCGGCTGCCGTCGACCTGCCCGAGCAACCGAAGGCGGGCGTGGCGATCAGCGGTTCGGACCCGACCGGGGCGGTGCTGCAGATGCCCGCGGCGGTGCTGCCGCTCGCGGAGCTCACAGCCGCCGCGCACGGGCTGGGCGCCGTCAATCTGGCACCGGCCGACACCGTCGAGGTCGTGCGCCAAGTGCCGCTGGCGTGGTCGAACGGCACGACGCTGTTTCCGGCGCTGCCGGTCGAGGCGCTCCGGGTGGCGCTGGGCGCCGGGGCGCTGATCGTCAACGGCGAGATGGCCGACCAGAGCGCCCAGGGATATATGAGCGGGCTACGGGTTGGCGAATTCGAGATCCCGACCAGCGGCGACGGGATGATGCGGCTGTACTACAGCCGCGACGTGCCCGACGCGAGAATCCCGGCCTGGGCAGTGCTGGGCGAGGACTATCAGGGATTGGCGCCGGGGATCTCCGACCACATTGTCTTCGTCGGCACCTCGGCCGAGGGGCTGCTCGACATCAAGGCGACGGCGCTTGGCGAAGACGTGCCGGGGGTCGCCATCCACGCCCAGATCATCGAGCAAATCCTCTCGGGCCAGTTCCTGACCCGCCCGACCTGGATCGAGGCGGCCGAGTACTACGCCTTCGCGCTTGTCGGGCTGGTGATCGTTGCCGCCATCCTGGCGTCGGGCCCGCTTGCCTCGCTGGCCATCGGCGCCGCGCTCGCGATTGCCGGGCTCGGGGTGAGCTGGATGGCGTTCCGCAACTACGGGCTTCTGGTGGATGTCAGCTTTCCGTTCGGCGGCGGGTTCGCGGTGTATGCCGCGATGATCTTCTTCCAGTTCACCATCACCGATGCCGACAAGCGGCAGATCCGGCGCGCCTTCGGTCACTATGTGGCGCCGGCGGTTCTCACCCAGATCGAGAAATCCGAAAGGCTGACACTGGGCGGCGAAGAGCGCGATCTGACGATCATGTTCATCGATGTGAGGAATTTCACCTCCATCTCCGAGGCGATGACGCCCGAGGCGCTGGTTTCGATGCTGAACCGGATGTTCGAAGTGCTGGGCGGCGAGATCACCGCCACGCAAGGCACCATCGACAAGTTCATCGGCGATGCCATCATGGCGTTCTGGAACGCGCCGCTCGACGTCGAGCGGCACGCCCTGAGGGCCTGCGAAGCGGCGCTGAAGGCGCGAGGAGATATGGTGCGGGTGAACGACGAGGACGCGTTCGGGCTGAAGGCGGCCGGGCGCCAATACCAGGAACTCAGGATCGGGATCGGCATCGCGACCGGCCAGGCGCTGGTCGGCAATATGGGGCTCAAGACGCGGTTCGACTATTCGTGCGTCGGCGACGTGGTCAACGTCGCCTCGCGGGTCGAGGGGGCGTGCAAGACGGTCGGCTACGACATCGTGGTGGCGCACGCAACGCGGCGTGAGGCAGGCGAGCTGGCGTTTCTCGAGGCCGGATCGCTGGCGCTGAAGGGCAAGGCGGAGCGCGAACCGGTGTTCCTGCTGGTGGGCGATGCCGACATGGCGGGGAGCGAAGGATTTGGCGCTCTCGGCGCGGCGCACGAGCGCCTGGTCGCCTCGGCCTCCGAAGGCGTGATCGACGAGCAGCAGCTGGCGCGGTGCCAGGCGCTCGCCGCCAATGTCGAGCCGCGGCTGGGCGAGTTCTATCGGCTGCTGCCGACCCGGCTCGAAGACTTCTCGATAGACGGCCTGGACGAGGTCACCCGGGCCGCCGACTGACCCGGGCAACCGGGGTTGGCCGGCCTGACGTCAAAGCGCCCGGCACGGGGCCGGGCGCCTGATGGGTGATGGGGACAAGCGCTAGAGCAACACCGGGAGGTCTCCGCCTCCGCCGTCGTCGCCATCGTCGCCGTCCTCGACTTCGACCTCGGCGGTATCGTCCTCCCACAGCGCCAGCAGATCGTCGATCGTGCCGTCGAAGTCGCCGACGCCGAGGATTTCCTTGGCCCAGGGGACCAACCGATTCAAATCCTCTTCCGTATAGTCCCGGCTGGGATTGGCGCCGGCGATGAGCGCGGCGATGAGCGCGTCGTCATCGGTACCGACCGCGGCTGCGTCGGCATCGGTTGCGGCCTGACCGAGATCGGCC
>Ga0307444_1000671_pt1 | contig 15852 bp, 15 predicted proteins | sample SalMarSW160340MG_FD_202145 | JGI IMG/M metagenome (GOLD analysis project Ga0307444, IMG submission 202145) | Salt marsh sediment microbial communities from the Plum Island Ecosystem LTER, Massachusetts, United States - SW1603-40 | ecosystem: Environmental > Aquatic > Marine > Intertidal zone >... | reverse complement strand
GAGCCACAGGACACGGGCCCGCTGGACCGGGGTCAGGAACGCGGACAGGCGGCGCTGCTCGTCCACGAGGATCTCGGCGGCGTCGACCTCGAGGGACATGGCCTCGTCGAGCAGCGCGGCCACTCGCCCCTGGTCGCCCGCCGGCTCCGCCACCAGCCGGGCGAGCTCCTGGCGGATCGAGCGCACGCGGGCCGTGACCCGCGCCCGCTGGATCCGCGTCGTCTGGAGCTCCGTCCGCAGCCGGCGCGTGAGGTCGGGCGACAGCCCCACGGCCTGCCCGACGCGGCGCGCGAACCGGTCGACCAGGACCTCGGCCTGACGGCTCTGCTCCGCCGGGGACACGTCGGACCGAGGCGAGACGGCGCGCTGCTCCGCTCCCCGCACCTGCGCCTCCAGACCCGCGGCGCCCCACACGGAGCACGCGGACACGAGGGCCCCCACCAGCAGTCGCTTCGCGCGCACGGTCCTCATGGATCCACCTCCCACGGGACGGCGAGCTCGCCGCCCTCCCCGTTCTCGAGTCCCTCCCACGCCCCGGGGGCCGGGTCGTCGAGCAGCCCGGCGCCGAGCAGCGCCCCCACCTCGCGACCCCGCACGTCCAGATCGGCGAGGTCCTCGACGAAGCCCTCGAGCGCGGGTCCAGGATTCCACTCCGACGCCGGCGCCCCACCCCCAACGGCTCTCCACACCGCCGCGCTGGTCAGGATGAGGGCGATCCCGGCCGCTGCCCGCCAGGTGATCGTCAGCCACGAAGCGCCCGAGCGGGCGCCGGACGCGACCGTGCGGCGCGACTCGAACGCGCGGTACGCCGCCAGGCGCTCGATGTCGGTGAGCCGGGACGGCGCCCCGTCCGCCAGCGCCCGCAAGATCTCGAGCTCGGCCCGACACGTCTCGCAGCGCGCCAGGTGGCGCTCGATCTCGGCCGCGTCGGGCGCAGCTCCGCGCGCGTACTCCGGCAGCGCATCCACCGGGTGATCCGATCGCAGGCTCTTCCGATTCATGATCTCATTGGCTCCCGGGTCCGTTCCCCTACCCGTCGACGACGACATCGGATCCGGGGGCGGACGCGTGCCCGTCCATCTCCCCGGCCAACAGCCGCTCCATGTGGCTCCTCACCTTGCCCATCCCGTGATGGTAGCTGACCCGCGCCGATCCCTCGCTCGTACCCAGCAGGTCCGCGATCTCCCGGTACGACAGCCCCTCCGTCGTGCGCAGCAGGACCGCGTCGCGCTGCCGATCCGGCAGCGTCTCGATGAACGCCAGGGCCCGTCGCGCCAGGTCGCGATCGGCGACTGCCTCGTCCGCGCCGCGCGCGCGCGCCGCCGGCTCCGGCACGCTCTCGAGGTCGACACGGGCCGTCCGGGCGCGGCGTCTGACCCAGGATCGCGCCTCGTTGAGCGCGATGGCCGCGATCCAGCTCCGGAAGCTCGCATCCCCCCGAAACCCCCCGATGGAGGCCGATGCCTTAACATACGCCTCCTGCACGATGTCCAGGGCCACGTCGCGGTCGTTCACCACGCGATGGGCGAGGCGAAACACCAGATCGGCGTGCCGGTCGTACAGCTCCCGCCATGCCCGCTGGTCGCCGCGTCGTGCCTGTTCGACGGTCGAGGCGTCGTCTAGCATCGGTGTCGGTTCGGGACATGTGAGTTCTGCGCGCCCGCGGAGACGACGCCGGGACTGGTTCCGACGCTGGCCCGACGGTAAGACGTCGCGGGACGCGGCAACGTTAATCGCCCCCGGAGCCGTGCAACGCGCGGGCCAGAGGGCGTGTTACCCAGTGCGAGAAGACGAACTCCGAATGGCGTCGAAACCGCCCGCCACCGCCGGGCACGGTCCCCCGTCCGGCGAGGCGTCCGAGCCGGACGTCGACCGTGGCGCGGACGAGCCCGAGCTGGTGGAGGCGGTCCAGAACGGGGATGCGGGGGCGTATTCACGGCTGGTGGCACGGTACATGGATCCGGCGTACGCCGTCGCGCTGGGCATCCTCCGCAACGAGCACGATGCGGAGGATGCGGTCCAGGCCGCGTTCATTCGGGCGCTGGACCGCATCGGTCAGCTCCGACCCGGCAGCCGGTTCGGACCCTGGTTCTACCGGGTGCTGAGGAGCACGTGTTTGAACTTGCGCAGGCGCGAGATGCTGCGCTCGCACCCGGAGGTCCCGGACACGGCGCGGGCGGGGGATGATCCGCATCGCGAGCTGGAGAGACGACAGCAGCGTGAACGGATTCTCGACGCGCTCTCGCAGCTGCCCGAGCGACAGCGCACGGCGGTCATGATGTACGACCTGGAAGGATACGACCACGCGGAGATCGCGGAGGTCCTGGACATAGCAGTCGGAACTTCGAGGGCGAACCTGCATCACGGCAGGCAGGCCCTCCGGAAGATTCTGGGCGACCCACGCGGAGACGCGGAATGATGCGAGACCGAGATCAGGGGAGCGGACAGTGGCCGGCATGGCTCGAGCCGCTGCGACCCGACGACATCACGCGGCGCCGGCTGCACCGCGCCGTGATGGACACCGCGGAGAGCATGCTCCGCACCCGTACGTGGCTCGAGGTGGCCTCGCGCTGGTCGTCGGTGCTGGCGCCGCTGGCCGCGGGTCTCGCGGTGGCGTTCGGCACGCTCGCCTACCGGGCGGCGCGCCCAGAGCCCGGGCCCGATGTGGCCGCGCGCACCCCCACGGTGGCGACCGCCCCGGTCGAGCTGGGGCCGTTTCTCGCACCCGACGCGGAGGGGCCGCCGGCCCTGCTGATCGATGTCGCCGAGCCGAGTCGAGAGTCCGTGCTCACGGCGGCGCTCGTTTCCCGTTGACGCGCTGAAACGCGCGGAAAGCCGGGTTCGTATGGACGGTTCCAGGTGGAGGGCGGGCGTGCTGCTCGTGCTGGTGTTCATCGCCGGCGCGGCCGTGGGGATCGCCGGCGATCGCCTCGATCTGATTCCGAAGCCCGTGGAGGCGACGGAGACCGCCGGCCCGGACACCGGTCACGGCGGCCCGCCGCCGAATCCGGCGGGCGCCGGGGATCAGACGACGATCGAGCGGTTCGCGGACGACCTGGGTCTGACGTCGGGGCAACGCTCCGAGATCGAGGCGCTTCTGGATCGGTACCGGGCGTCCTCGCGCGAGCTGTGGCAGGCGGTGCGGCCGCAATATCGGGCCCTCATGGACTCGGTGCGCTCGGAGATCGAGGAGGTGCTGACGCCGGATCAGGTCGAGCAGTACCGCGCCCTGCTGCGCGAGCGGTACGGCGACGGCGCGAATCGGCGGGAAGACGGGCGATAACCCTCCGACGCGGTGTCGGGACGTACGCGAACATGGATCGTTCAGAGTCGAGCGAGGGGACATGACGCATCTTCACGATACGGGGGCGGGGCCGGCGTGCCCGGCATCCAGCGGTGTCAGGCGGTCGGCATTGGCGGTCGCGGTCGTGGCTCTCCTGGCCGGGGTGGCGGTGGCCCCGGCCCGGGCGCAGGAGGCCCAGGAGGCGCCGGGCTTCCGGCCCATCACGCTGGAGGAGGCGGTCTCCACCGCGATGCGGCGAAATCCCGGTCTCTCGCAGGCCCGGACGAACATCGAGTCGGCGCAGTACACGCGGCTGAGCGCGTACGGCAGCTTCCTGCCCAATCTCGGTCTTTCCTACGGGTACTCGAACGCGTCCTCGGGACGTCTCGACCCCACCGGGCAGGGGATCGTGACGACCAGCTACAGCACCCAGCTCACCGCGAGCTACACCCTGTTCGACGGTTGGCAGCGTTTCACCGACCTGAAGGGGGCGAAGCTCGGCGTGGTGGAGCAGAACGCGCGCTACCGGCAGACCGAGTTCCAGACCATCCAGCAGGTGAAGCAGGCGTACTTCAACGCCGTGGCCGCGCGCGAGCTCGTCGGGGTCGAGGAGCGCCGCGTCCAGCGACAGGAAGACCAGCTCGACTTCGTCCAGCAGCAGCTCGAGCTCGGACGCGCCACACGATCCGATCTTCTGCGCTCGCAGGTGGACCTCAACAACGCCCGGCTCGCGCTCCTCAACGCCGAGAACGATGCGCGCACCACGACGTTCCGTCTCACCGAGGTGGTCGGGTCGGACCAGCGTGTCGGCCCGGTACCGGAGGCGACGCTCGAGTCGGAGCCGCTCCCCATGTCCCGCGACCAGCTGTTCGCGATCGCCGACCAGTCCGCGCCGGCGGTCCGCACCGCGGAGGCCGCCAGCAAGGCGGCGGAGTCGGCCGTGGCGAGCGCGCGCTCCGCGTACCTGCCCTCGCTCAGCTTCAGCGGGGGGTGGGCGTGGTCGAACTCCGAGTTTCCACCCACCAACCGCTCGTGGTCGCTCCGTCTCAGCGGCAGCATGCCACTGTTCAACGGGTTCCAGCGCGAAACCCAGGTCTACCAGGCGCGTACCCGCGCCGACCTTGCCCAGCAGCAAGAGCGGGCCGCGCGCCTCAACCTCAACTCCGAGCTCGACGCGGCCTATTCGAGCGCCCAGGCCGCCCAGGCCGGGATCGACCTCGCGGTGCAGAACGTGGATCTCAGCCAGGAGAGCCTGCGCGTCGTGCAGGAGCGCTACCGGCTGGGCCTGGCGACGATCCTCGAGCTCCAGGACGCGCAGATCACCCTCACGCAGGCCGAGGCCGACCTCGTGTCGCGCCGCTTCGACTACCAGCTCGCGCTGGCGCAGATCGAGGCCCTGCTCGGACGCTCGCTCGAGGGATCCTGAGGGCCTGGACCGACCGGGCGACCGTCCCCGCGACCCACGCCCATCCGGGCCGCGCCCTACCGCCATCCCGGGCCGCGTTTCGCTCCGACCCCGGACCCGCGTAGCTTTTTCGGGTTCAACGCGTACGGCGTGTCGGGTGTCCATCTGTGCGGAACCGGCGACGGGCCGGCTCCGACCCGTGCGTCCCGTTCCCGCGGGGCACGGGACGCGCGCCCGGAGATGAAACCCGATACACGGCAGGCATAGAGCTACATGACGATCGAACAGACCCGGATGTCGCCCGACGAATCCCGCGGACGCGCGCCGCGGCGACCCGCCGGGGCCGTCGCGACGGCCCTGGCGACGCTGTGCCCGGCCCTCCTCGCCCTCGGCTGCACGCGGGGCGAGGCGATCGAGGCGGGCTCCGCGCTCCAGACCGCCACGGCCACACGGCAGACGATCGTGTCGAGCGTGGAGGCGACGGGGACGATCGAGCCCATCCGCATCATCGAGGTCAAGTCCCAGGCGGGCGGCGAGATCCTCAACCTGCCCGTGGAGCTGGGCGACCACGTGCAGCGGGGCGCCCTCCTGGCAGAGATCGACCCGCGCGACGTGCGTAACGCGCACGACCAGGCGGTCGCCGATCTCGACGTGGCGCAGGCGCGCTTCGACGTGGCCGAGCGGCAGCTGGCCCGCATGCAGCAGCTCCACGATTCCGATATCGTGACCCAGGAAGAGCTCGAGGCCGCGATCCTCGAGCACGCGACCGCGAAGGCGGCGCTCGTGCGGGGCCAGACGAACCTCGAGCTGGCCGCCGACCGGCTGGACGACGTCGAGCTGCGCGCCCCGATCACCGGCACGGTCGTGGAACGCCAGATCGAGGAGGGCCAGGTCATCACCGGCACACGCGATCTGACCGGCGGCACCGTCCTCATGCGGATGGCCGACCTCCAGCAGGTCCAGGTGCGGACGCTCGTGGACGAGACCGACATCGGCCGCCTCGAGCCGGGGCTCCCCGCCGAGATCACCGTCGAGGCGTACCGAGAGCGCGCCTTCCGGGGGATCGTGCTCAAGATCGAGCCCCAGGCCGTGGTGCAGCAGAACGTGACGATGTTCGCGGTCCTCACGCGGATCGAGAACGAGGACGATCTCCTCAGACCCGGGATGAACGCGGACGTCGAGATCGTCATCGGACGCCAGGCGGACGTGCTGGTCCTGCCCAACAGCGGGATCAAGACCGAGCAGGAGGCCACCCAGCTCGTCCAGGCGCTCGGGTTGAACGTCGACGTCGAGGCGCTCGCCGGCGAGGCGCGGAATCTCATGTCGGGCGAGGGCCAGGGGCAGGGGGTGCCCACCGAGAACCGGCCGGCCGAGAACGAGGAAGTGATCAACGGGGTCCCGGTGTCGAGGTTGCGCGCGATGTCGCAGGAGGACCGGCGCAAGTGGTTCGAGGGACTGTCGGCGGCCGATCGAGCCCGGGTGTTCCAGCTCATGCAACAGCAGCGCGAGGCGCAGGGGTCGGCGGGCGCCGCGGGTCGACCCCGTCCGGCGTTCGTGTTCCAGTACGATGCGCGCGGAGCGCTCACGCTCAAGCCGATCGTGATCGGGCTGGGCAACTTCGACTACACACAGATCCTGGCCGGGCTCGACGAGGGCGACGAGGTCGTATCGGTGCCGCTGTCGTTGATCCAGCAGCAGGACCTGCTGAACCGCATCCGGAGCCGCAGCCAGCTTCCCGGCATCGGAGGCGGACGCTGACCGCCGGCCGGAGGACGACGGGCGCGCACCCCAGGAGCCACACGTGATCTTCTTCGAGATCCTGCGGGTCGCGATGGATGCGATCCGGGCCAACAAGCTCCGCTCGCTGCTCACCATGCTGGGCATCGTGATCGGCGTCGGTGCGGTCATCACGATGGTCGCGCTCGGCGAGGGCGCGCAGCGCGCCGTCGAAGCCCAGATCGCGCAGCTCGGCACCAACGTGCTCACGATCCGGCCCGGTCAGGGCATGTTCGGCGGCGTCCGGGGCGGGTCCGACGCGCGTCTCACCGTGGACGACGCGGCGGCCATGCGCAATGCGTCCGCGGTGGTGTCGATCGCCCCCGAGATGCGGGGACAGCTGCAGGTCGAGTTCGACCGCTCGAACGCCAACGTCCGCATCATGGGCACGACGCCCAACTACGCGGACGTGAACAACTACTCCCTCGCGCTCGGCCGCTTCTTCGATACTTCCGAGAACGAGGGCCGCAAGCGCGTGGCGGTGCTCGGCGGCGCCGTGCCGGGGCTCCTTGGCACCGACCCGATGACCATCGTGGGCCGCACGATCTCGATCCGCAGCATCACGTTCGAGGTCGTCGGCGTGCTGGCCGAGAAGGGCAGCCAGGGGTGGTTCAACGAGGACGAGCAGATCTACGTGCCCCTCCAGACGGCGCAGTTTCGGCTTCTCGGCACCGAGCGACTGGGCGGGATCAAGGTGGTGGTCCAGGACCGGGCCGCGATCCCGGTGGCCATGGTGCAGATCGAGGAGATCCTGCGCCGGGCGCACCGCATCGGGCTCGGGCGGGAGAACGATTTCTGGATCTCCGACAGCCAGCAGTTCCTGCAGACGCAGCAGGAGACGACCCAGACGTTCACGCTGCTGCTCGCCGGGATCGCCGCGGTCAGCCTCCTGGTGGGCGGGATCGGGATCATGAACATCATGCTCGTGTCGGTCACCGAGCGGACCAAGGAGATCGGGGTCCGAAAGGCGCTGGGCGCCACGAAGAACGCCGTCCTGCTCCAGTTCCTGCTCGAGGCCACGACCCTGTGTCTGGTGGGCGGGCTCCTCGGCATCGCATCCGCGTACGGGGCGGCCGAGCTGTTGTCCGACTTCGCCGACTGGAACATGGCGATCGCGCCCGAGGCCGTGGGTCTGGCGGTGCTGTTCGCCGGCATCGTGGGCGTATTCTTCGGCATGTGGCCCGCACGACGGGCCGCCCGGCTCGACCCGATCGTCGCGCTCCGCTACGAGTAGGCGGGCGTCCCGGCCGACCGGGCACGCGCGCCTCCGGGACCGTATCGTCCGCGGGCGAGTGATCCCCATGGAGGATGGAGCATGACGTCGCTGTCACGACTTCCCGACGAGTCCAGGGTGTGGGTGTTCGGCTCGAGCCGCGAGCTCTCCGGGCCCGAGGTCTCCCGCGTGGAGACGACCCTCGGAGCGTTCCTCGACGGGTGGGCGGCGCACGGAGCGCCCCTGCGGCCCGGGCTGGCCATCCTCGAGCGCTGGTTCGTCGTGATCGCGCTGGACGAGAGCGCCGCCGGAGCATCGGGGTGCTCGATCGACGCGCTGTCACGGGAGGTCGAGGCGCTCGAGCGTGCGCTCGACGTGTCGCTCCTCGACGGGACGCCGATCTGGTACCGGGCCGGCGAGGAGATCCTGTGCTGCGACCGGGCGGAGTTCCGGAGCCGCGCCGCCGCCGGCCGCGTGGGCCCGGAGACGCCCGTGTTCGACCCGACCGTGGCCTCGCTGGGAGAGCTCCGGGCGGGACGGTTCGAACGCCCCGCCCGACGGTCGTGGCACGCGCGGCTCCTTCCGTCCACCGGAGTGGCGGGCGGGGCCTGACCCCGGACGGACCCCGCGGCCCATGACCCCGGACCCGATCGTCCCAGGCCATGCACGGGAGCGCGGGCTGGCGTTGATGCTAGCGGGCGGAGGGGCCCGCGCCGCCTACCAGACCGGCGTCCTGTGCCACGTCGGGAAGCGCATCCCCGACCTCCGCATCCCCCTGCTCACCGGGGTCTCCGCGGGCGCGATCAACCTCGGGTTCCTCGCCTCCTACAGCGGGTCGTTCGAAGCGGCCACCCGCGCCCTGAAACGCCGCTGGCTTTCGCTGACGACCGAGGAGGTGTTCAGGTCCAACCCCACGTCGCTGTTCCGCAACGTGGCGCGCGTGGGGACGGCTCTCATCGGCGGCGGCTCGAAGCTGGCCCCGGAGATCCGCAGCCTGATGGACACCGCCCCGCTCCGGGCCTTCCTCGAGCGCAGCATGGCGCCGGGTGCGATCGGCGCACGCATCCGGAACGACGAGATCGCGGCCGTGGCCCTGTCGTGCGTGTCGTACCAGACAGGTCGCACGGTCACCTTCGTGGAGGGCGACGTGCCCATCCGTACGGAGCCGGCGAGCGCGCACCACCGCACCGTGCGAGCGCGTCTGACGGTGGACCACATCATGGCTTCGGCCGCGATCCCGCTCCTGTTCCCGGCCGTCAAGATCGGTCAGCAGTTCTACGGCGATGGGAGCTTCCGGTCCGCGGCGCCGCTGGGTCCGGCGATCGAGCTCGGGGCCGGGCGCATCTTCGCCATCTCGGCACGCTACCGGCGCTCGGTCCCCGAGGCGCGCCAGCCCGAGGTCATCGGGTATCCCCCTCCCGCCCGCGTGCTCGGGCTCCTGCTCAACTCGGTGTTCCTCGACACGCTCGACTGGGATGCCGCCATGCTGAGGCGCATCAATCACCTCGTCGACCTGCTTCCCGCCGAGACGCGAGAGGGGGAGGGGCTGCGGCACGTGGATCTCCTCATCCAGCGCCCCTCGAAGGACATCGGGCTCATCGCCTCCGGCTTCGAGGACCGGCTGCCACGCGGCATGCGGTTCCTGGTGCGAGGGCTCGGCTCGCCCGCCACCCGAAGCGCCGATCTGCTGAGCTATCTGCTGTTCGACAGCGCCTATATCACGCAGCTCATCGAGCTCGGTGAGGCCGACGCCGAAGCCAACTGGACGCGCCTCGCACCGTTCTTCACCGGCGCGTCGCGCGAGGATGACCGGGTGGCCTGACGCACGGGCGTTCGACGCGGCCTCCTGCGGGGGCGGGGGACCTCCGGCCGCCCCCGCGGAAGGCGTCTCCCGAGGCCACACGCCCACCACACGCTCAGACGTCCGCCTGGCTCCACAGATCGAGGGGCGCGCGGTGTTCCCCGCCGGGCTCTCCTTCGACGGCTTCCTCCGCGACGGACTCCGCTCCCGGGGACTCGTCCGGAGCCCCGCGGCCCGCGGTGGCCGGTTCGCGCGCCGGCATCGATCCACCCTGACCCGGCCCTTCCCCCGTCTCCCGGGCTCCGGCGGGGGGCGCCGCCCCGGTCCGGGGTCCCCGCAGCTCGAGGTCGGCCCGCACCCCGAGGTGCTCGAGGACGAGGCGGTCCTGCGTCGCGATGATCACCTGCCGGTCGGTGGCGATGCGCTCCAGGACGCGCCACAGGTCCGCAGCGCTGCGCTCGTCGAGGTGCACGAACGGGTCGTCGATCAACAGGGGGACGCGCACCCCCAGACCGGCGAGGAAGTCGGCCGCCCCGATACGGATCGCCAGCAGGGCGGCGTGGAGCTGGCCATAGCTGAGCGGCGGCGAGTCGAGCGGCAGTGCCTTCTCGCCCACCCGCACGGTGGCGCGCTCGAGGCCGTCGTCGGCCTCCAGAGGGCCGAGCTCGCCCCCCGACAGGTCGACCAGATGGCCGGAGATGGCGGCCACCAGGCGCTCCTCGTCGGTGCGTCGAAACGCCTCGTACGCCCCCCGGATGAGGGCGTTCGCGCGGCGGTACGCCTCGGCCCGCTCGGCGAGCCCGAGGACGCGTTCGCGCTTCGTCTCCAGCTCGCGCTCGATCGCGATGGCGCTCTCGTCCTGCCGGGTCTCGAGCGCCAGATCGCGCTCCACGTCGGCCAGCTCGCGGCGCAGCCCGTCGGAGTCGGCGAGTCGCGAGCGACGGGCCCGACGCACGGCGTCGAGCGTGGCGTCGACATCCGGCGGGAGCTGGAAGCGCGACCGCGCCAGCTCGCCGAGCCGGAACTTCAGCGGGCCCATCACGTCGTCCCGTTCCCGATCCACGCGGTCGCGCAGCGCGCGCAGGAGATCGCGCGCCCGATCACGCACGCCGCCGGCCCGGGAGACGGCGCGATCCGTGGATGTCGGCTCTTCGCCGTCGTGCGCGGCCTCGAGCTCGCTGAGCGTCCGCGCCGCCTGATCCATCGACCGCCTCAGCCTGGCCTCCGCGTCGTCCAGGAGCTCCCGGTCGCGACGCTGGCGCTCGAACTCGCGTCGGTGGCCGGCGAGCGTCCCGGGGCCCAGCGAGTCCGGATCGGGCACACCCTCGGCGAGGGTCCGGATGCGCTCTTCCGTCTCGCGGCGCTCGAGCGACAGCTCCTCGACCCGGCGGTCGTGCTCGACCACCCGGGCCCGTGCCGCACGCTCGGCGACTCCCACCACTCCGGCCGCGAGCGCCCCGCCGAAGACGAGCGGGAGCCCCACGAGCGCCCACCCCGCGAGGAGCGCGACCGCGCCCGCGAGGCAGGCGATCACGCATCCAATCAGCATCGGGCGGCCGAGCGCGCTTCCCCGCCGAGACGCTACGTCGGCCGCCAGCCGCGCCAGCTCCTCGTCGATGCGGGACACCCGCGGCCACAGGGCCATATCGAGCATGTCGGCCCGCGCCCCGAAGTCCGACGGATAGCGCGCCACGTCGCCGCCCTCCGTCTGGCTCGACAGGAGCTCGAGACGGGCGAGGGCCTCGTCCACATCCCGGGCCGCCGTATCGAGCGCCCGGATGCGCCCGCGGCTGGCCTCGGCCTCCATGTCGAGCCGGGTCCCCTCGGAGAGCGTCTCGAAGGCCGTCTCGAGGCGCTCGATCTCGCCCGCGAGGGTGTCCAGACGTCCCCGGATCTCGTCGCGGGCGCGCACGAGTGGACGCCGTCGTCGCTCGGCCGCGCGCGCCTCCCGGAGCCGCGCCTCCAGATCCGCGACCTCCTCGCGGGTGCGCTCGAGCGCTCCGGGCTTCCGTCGTCGGGAGGCATCGTCGGCGATCGGCTCGACCGTCAGCCGACGGTATTCCTCCGTCAGGCGGGTGCGGGCCGTCTCGACATCGGCGTGCCCGCCGGCGGCCACCCGGAGCAGGTCGAGGCTCAGGCCCGTCCCGATCAGACCGCCCTGGAAGACGCACGCCGTGCGCTGGTACGCCTCCAGCTCGGTCAGTCCGATCGTCCGTCCGAGCAGCTCCCGATAGCGCCGCATCGACTCCCCGGCGCGCGCCGGGTTGGCCTCCTCCTCGAACAGCGGGCCCTCGAGGCCGTCCCGCGTCACCCGCACGAGATCGGAATCGAAATCGCGCTCGAACGTCACGCCCCCCTCCGGCGTGAGGATCCGGACCCGTGCTCCGTACCCGCCCCCGCGCCACGGCCGTCGGAGGTCGTGGACGCCCCGCTCCGACGGGCTCACGCGCCGGAACCCGAACAGGGTCCGCATGAGCGCCTCCACCAGGGTGGACTTGCCGGCCCCGTTCGGACCGAGGATCACGAACGGCGCGGACTCCGGCGACCGATGACCCGGCGACGGGCGGTCCCGACCCAGGTCGAACGCGGTGGCGTGCCGCCCGTAGCGAAGCTCGATGCGCTCGAAGCGCGCGCCGCGGCTCATGCCACCTCCATCACGCGCAGCGCGATCCGCAGGCCCTGCTCGAGCGCGCGTCGCTCGTCGGCCGGCGCGTCCTGGATGGCATCGAGGGCCAGGCGCGCCACATGGCCCGCGATCGTGTTCTGGCTCGCGATCTCGGCCAGCCGGGCACGATCGAAGAAGCGGCTCTCGTCGCGCAGGAACGCCGCGCCCGCGCGCTCCTCGAGGATCGCCTGCACGGCGTCCGGATCGAGGGGATACCCGGGCTCCCCCTCGAGCATCACCACCGGGTAGGCGTCGGGCGCCATCAGCCTGAACACCTCGTCGGCCACCTCGTGGTCGGTGGTGCACGCGCTCACGTCCACCCGGACGGCCTCGCCCACCTCACGGACGCCGCTCCTCACGCGGCGAATGCGGGGAGGAGCGCCGGGCTCGAGATCGACCAGGAGGGCCCCGTGCAGCCCGGCCTCGGTGAAGTCGACCGCGGCGAACGAGCCCGGATAGGCGGCGGGCAGACCGTCGAACTCCGCCGGACCGCGGAACCGGTGCAGGTCGCCGAGCGCCACGTAGTCCACTCCGAGCTCCGCCAGGCGCTCGAGCGGCAGCGAGAGCGAGCTCCCCCCCTCCCAGTGCGGCGCCCCGGGGATCGAGCCGTGCAGGAGGACCACGTGCACGCCATCCTCCGCGGCGTGCCGGAAGGCCGACAGCGGGTCGGGCTCCTCGGCCGCGTCGTAGGCGACTCCGTACACGAACAACTCTGTGTCCCCCACGGCGGCCCGCGAGGGGCGCCCGAAGCGCGGGGCCTCGAATATCGTGGCTCCCTCCAGCGCCTCGGGGTACAGGGCCGGGGCGAGCGCGCGGGCGTCGTGGTTCCCGGGGACGGCGAACACCGGGATCGGGCGCTCGCGGAGCCGGCGGACCGTCTCGCGCACCGCGATGATGGTCGACTCCGAGGGTCGCGGCCGGTCGAACAGGTCACCGGCGATGAGGACCGCGTCCACCCCATGCTCCTCGACGGCATCCGGGAGGGCGCGAAACGCGTCCAGAGTCTCCTCGCGACGCACGTCGGCCTCCCGCCCGAACCCACCCAGGGGCGCATCGAGGTGGACATCGGCGAGGTGAAGGAGCCGAACCATTCGGTGGAACCTAGCCCGTCTTGAAGGCCTTCGAGCTCGTGGAGTGCCCGGGGTCGACCTTCGCGTTGGGGTCGATGTGGTGCACGGCGTTGTTCACCGCGATCGCCGCCTCGCCGAACCCGGTCGAGATCAGCTCGAGCTTGCCCTCGTATGTCACGATGTCACCTGCTCCGTACACGCCGGGCAGGTTGGTGCGCATGCGGGAGTCGACCCGGATGGCGTTGCCCTCGAGCTCCAGATCCCAGTCGGCGATCGGGCCGATGTTGGGCACGAAGCCGATCAGGGCCACGATCTCGTCGACCTCGAGGTACTCCGTCTGCTTCGTCTTGGCGTGCACGAGCGTGACCCCCTCGAGGCGCTCGCCGCCGTGGATCTCCGACACCTCGTAGAACGGGCGCAGGCGGACCTCGCCGCGCTCGTCGGCCCCCATCACCTGATCCACCGTGCGCTCGTGCGCGCGAAAACGGTTGGAGCGGTGGATGTGGGTGAGGTCCGAGGCGATCTCGCGCAGCGCCCAGCTCCAATCGAACGCCGAGTCGCCACCGCCCACGATCAGCACGCGCCGATCCCGGTACGCCTCGGGGTCCCGGACGTGTGTCGCGAGCCCGCGCTTCCAGAACCTGTCCCACCCGTCGACGTCGAGCGTGCGGCTCTTGAACGCGCCCTTGCCGGCGGCGATGACGACCGCGCGCGTGGGGCGCTCGCCCTCGTCGGTCCGCAGATGGAAGAGGTCATCCGTGGGGTTGAGCTCGAGGACCCGCTCCTCGAGACACACGTCGGCGTGGAACTGCATCGCCTGCGTGACGAGATCCCGTGCGAGGTCCTTGGCGAGGATGCGCGGGAAGCCCGCCACATCGAAGATATCCTTCTCGGGATAGAGCGCGGTCAGCTGGCCGCCGAGCTCCGGCAGGACATCGATGATGCGGGCGGAGACCCCGCGCATGCCGGCGTAGAACAATCCGTAGAGCCCGGTGGGCCCCCCGCCGATGATCGTGATGTCCACGATGTCCGAGCTCACGCCGCCCTCACGTCGTCAGCCACTCTCCCCGGGGCGGCGAGTCGGGGCGATCAGGCCGCCGCGCGTTTCCATTGCCGTCGCAGCGCCCGCGTTCCGTAGTCGATGATCGCGTAGACCGATACGCCGCCCACCAGCAGCACGAGGAGCGGAACATATCGGGGCTCGAAGATCAGGGCGAGCAACGTCAGAAGCTGCAGTCCGGTGGCGATCTTGCCTCCCCAGCGAGACCGGAAGGGGATCACGTATCCCGCCAGCCGACCGACCAGATACGAGCCCGCGGTGAAGAGGTCCCGCAGGATCAAGATCAGGAACGAGGCCCAGTCTAGATCCGGCCGCGCCACGAACGCGGACAGCGCGAGCAGCACGAACAGCTTGTCGCACAGCGGGTCGAGCAACAGTCCGATGTGCGACACGGTCCCGCTCACGCGCGCGATGAACCCGTCCAGCACGTCGGTGGCGGCCGCCGCCGCCACGAGCATCGCCATGAGGTGGGGATCCGTGATCGCCACGAATGCCACACCCAGCGGTATCCTCCCCAGTGACAACAGGTTCGAAAGGGTGACGAACCCGGGATCGTGTGTCTGAATCGGCGGCCGTCCCTCGAGCGAGCGTCTCTCCGGTGCTGCGGCCCCAACATGCAACCTCGTCGGGCCGCGCTCTAGGGTGTCGCCCGGTGTGGCCAGGGGGTCCCTCCCCTCCGGGCGTCGTCCGGGAGGGCCGTCCGCCGCGACGCGCCGGAGGACGCGCGGCTCACACCGCGGCCGGCTCGGTCACCACGGCCTCCTCGGTCATGCCCGCCTCCTCCCGTCGGTCCAGCATGACGAAGTCCTCGACGACCACGTCGACGGTCGGGATCGAGACGCCTTCGCGCTCGAACGAGCCGTACTCCAGATGCCCCTCCACGTACAGCCGCGCTCCGCGCGACACGTAGCGCTCGATCGTCTCCGCGGCCCGGCCCCAGAAGGTGAGGCGGTGCCAGTCGGTGCGCTTCTGCATCTCTCCGTTCCTCCGGAACACGCGGTCGGTGGCGAGCGACAGGTGGGCCACCGCGGTGCCCGCCGCGGTCTCGCGCAGGTCCGGATCGCTCCCGGTGTTTCCCACCAGGATCACCCGGTTGACGGTGCGTGGCATGCGGACCTCCTTCGTGGAAGTGGATCGGTTTTCGTGGAGCCTCGCCCGAACAGGGTGTCGCCGCTGCCGGCCGTCTCCCACCCCGACCCGGCCAGCGCGCGATCTGGTCGGGCGCGGGTTGACGGCCGAACGGCGATCCGCGGAAAATCAAAACCGACCGGAAGAGAGTGAACGGAGCCCATGCCGAACCACGACGACGACCGACGGCGCGCCCGTATCGGAGCGGCCCTGATCGCGGTAGTCACCGCCGTATCGGTCGCCGTGTTCTTCCTCGACACGCTGATGCGGGGGTTCAGCGAGGGCCCGCACGTGACGATGGTCAGCTCGGCGGCGCCGGGGGTCGAGCCGGGCACGACGGTGTGGGTCGCCGGCCGGCCGGTGGGGCGCGTCCTCTCGGTGGGGTTTCGACCACCCGGGGAGGAGGGCGAAGCCATCGTCATCGTCGCGGTGCTTCAGCGGGGGATCGGCC
>Ga0307444_1000669_pt1 | contig 15875 bp, 21 predicted proteins | sample SalMarSW160340MG_FD_202145 | JGI IMG/M metagenome (GOLD analysis project Ga0307444, IMG submission 202145) | Salt marsh sediment microbial communities from the Plum Island Ecosystem LTER, Massachusetts, United States - SW1603-40 | ecosystem: Environmental > Aquatic > Marine > Intertidal zone >... | reverse complement strand
GATGTTGTATACCGAACGGCGCATGATCACCTCCGCGCGCGGGAACGCGCTGCTTGCATTTTTCGAGCTGCTGAAGCAAGTTCAGACTGCATCCTTTTGATAGCCGTCGGATCTTTCGAAACAAGGGTTCGCGCTTTTCCTACTTTTCCGACGATTTTTACAACTTTCGAAAATTTGTTATACACCTGAGCAACCTTGCCCGCAATGTGCAGCCCGGCCGCAATCGCCGGCCCGAACCCTGGGATCAACGCGGCGAAAGGAGCGAGTTTTGAGGCGTATTTGCCGACAAATTTCATTAACGGCTTGACGAACTTCATTGCGACTTTATGGATCTTGTCGGCGATCTTCAGAATGAATTTTCCCCCCGGCAATTTCGAAACGACTTTTCTAATGCCCTTTTTTATGCGTTTTGCCACTTTTCGAACTTTTTTTGCCACCCTCCTGAATAATCGTTTAAAAAAACCTCGGCGACGACGACGACGGCGCCGCCGGCCCAACATTCCGTCATAGGGATCTTCCTCCGGACCGTCATAAAGAGTGTACTGATAAGGCGTTCCGTCATCACCCAACGCAAGCATGCCCTCGTATGGTTCCCCCCATACTTTCATGTGATTATAATCTTCGGGGCTAAGTTCCAACATTGGCGATCTTGCGATGCCCATAGCATCCGGTATCACCTCGACAGGGATTTGTTCGATTTCGTCCCCGTTTATAATGCCGAGTCGCCCTGCGAGATATCCCCAGTTCTGGAGCCCAACGCTTTCCCAAGGGTCGGGTTCTCTCGGAGCTTCGGACGCTCCGAATCCGAGGTAACCCGACAGATCTTCCCAATTGTTTTCTGTCGTACCATACATGATTCTCTCCTCTGTTGTGTCGGTGCCACTTAGACCCCGTACGTTTCCATTGTACCCCAATAAATTGCCCTGCAAATCCCAAAATGCGATGCGTGAATGCCTGGCCGTAGCTAGCGGTTTGTGTGCGGGAAATAGAACCGGATCAACTGAGATCCAACCCATTTTGGGAACTCGGGCCTGTATAAATACATGCCCAAACAGATTACCGGCCGTAGCTCCCGGATCGGCCGTTGTGGCGATTCTTAATGGAAAGCCAATTGAAAGCAGCTCGGCACCCAAAGCAACGGTTACACAATCGCAGTCTCCTCCGCCTTTTCCGTATCCGAGCCCGATACCATCGAGCGCGAGCATATATTTTTTTATCGCCCCGGCCGATGCTGTAACAAGTTCTTTGTGGGCCGGATCTTTCACATATCGCCAGCGTTTCACAAAGTCTTTGTATACCGCCCGAAGTTGTCCCAAATAGTCTTTTGGCCGCGCCGTTGTTGCGAGCGCCGCCGCATGGTTTCGAATGTCTAGATCCTCCGCTCCGCGTTTTATTGCGGCGCCGATGACTCTCAGTGTTTCTTTAACTTGGGTGAGGTTGTTCCCCGGAAATCGATGGTGGTACATTCTCGGGCGTTTCTGATTCGCTCTCATCGTCAAATAATTCCTGATCGAGCCGATTTAAGGCGGCTTCTCTTTTATCATCAGTCAAATCATTCAACGCTGCAAGATAAAGCTGCGTTATATCTTCGCCCGACATCTGCGCGAGCTGCGCTTGTGCGATAGCCATCAAATCAAAATCGGGTGGAACCTGGTTCCCTGGTAATGGGTTCGCCTGAACGTCCGGTCGGTAAACTGGGTTCGTTTCGTCGCTTTCTGCAGAAAGAACGATCGGCGGCGCCGTCGACCGTATGGGGTTTGACTGCATCGGCGCGCCATGAACAACCGGAGCGCCCGGCCTTTGCGGTTGCGGCGGCGCCGCGTTCATCTTTTCGGCGATCAAAGGCATAATTGCCTTTATGGCTTCCTGCGCTACGTTCTCCCATTGTGAACCCTCCGGCGCCGGTTGGACGAATTCCCTCATTTTTGAAAGTGCTGTGAGCATTTCCAACATTTGATCGGCTCCATTTAGAGCCGGCGCCGGTGTCGGTGTGCGAGGATTCAAAGTTTTTTCAAGTAGTACTTGAAGAATCGGCATAAGTTCCGATGTCTGATTTTTCGGCGCCGGCGTCATTTCTTGAACCATCTTAAAAATTTCCATGGGGGAAAGTCGTTCGTTTGTTTCTTCTGAAGACATCGGTTTGCCATTTCTTAGCGGCGGATAACTTCGCATTTCGATCAAAATTCGTTTTTTGAATTCACCCGTGGGAGATCTCAAGATGAGCTTTAGCACTTCTCCGCCCCATTTCCGGGCAAGGTAACCGAGATCGATAGTTTCACGAATCGAGGAAGGGTTTTCAATTGGCACTTCCTCAAGGAAACTCTTATATTCTTTCGGCGCTTCCCGGCAAACCAACAAAGTCCAGCCCGATCCGATACCGTCAAAAAAAGCATCGAATTTCTGTAACATTTGAATTTCATCATCGGCGATCTCTTCCTTTTCGTTTTTTTCTTCCAGCATTGGCGATCTCCTTTCACAATTTCTCGAAAAACTTTAGGTGAACCCTAGGTGATTCTAGGTAAATAATAAGCCTAAATAGTGAGATCGCCACACAAAATCCATTTATTGATCTCTCGATCCGAATGACGTAATATCTTTACAGCTGATTTTCGTAAAGAATACAGGTCCCCCAACCAGCGGGGGACCGGAAAGGACCGTCTCACATGTCATTTCTCTGTGAATCTAACACAGCGATTCAAAAGATCACAACAAAAAGCGCAAAAACAAACGATTTGGATCGCGTAAAAATGACGATAAACGGCGCAAGTTATCCAAATTTATCTAATAAATCCCGAGCTGTTTTATCTTTGCTCATCTCTCTTGTGAAGCTCGGATATACTGGAATATCGGCACCAATTGGAGCGATAGAAAAAACTCTTTCTCGGGTTGGATATTCTATTTCGAGGCGGTCACTTTTCCGAGCGCTCGCCGATCTTGAATCCCACGGATATTTTCACCGCCAAAAGTTCCGGGTTGGAAACGACAAGTTCGGAACCGATCTTGTTTTCATAGCCGCCCGTTTCGAGTTTTGGAGAAAGCAGACGCCGGCCGTCAAACCTGCTACTTTTCAGCACACTAACCCACATGTGCCAAATTGGCAGGAAGACCCACGGACGAAGATCCCTTCTCGTGTAAACTCTAGTAATATTAATAATAATAGTTATAAAAAGCCGCGCGGGCGCGCGCGCGTTAAAATTCATCCTGTTCTTTATACGTTGTCAGTGGTGCTCACCGCCTTGAAAGCAAGAGACCGCGCGATCGTTCTTTCCCGGGCGCGGTGTGAAATCGAGGCTGAACGGTCCGGCATCGAATGCGCCGGCCATAGCGGCGCCCTTTGGGACCGTCCGTCATGGTTGGAAATGCCCCACGAGGTCAAAGAGTCAATTTGCCGGCAAGAAATTTTACCGTTGTTGCGAAATCTGGAAACACTCAAGTCTAGGGGCGAAACTGTCGACTTTTTCGAGGTGATTACTCAACTAGATCAAGAAATGGAACTTCCAACACCGAAGCCGCAAACGGTTCTACAGCCTCCCCCAAACCTTCCGCCGGTTGATCTCCCTCCGGATGAGTTGCGGATTCTTCAAGCGGCGGATGAGCGCGTCCGGCGGCGTGTTTGCTGAAAATGAACGATAGCGCGTTGTTGGCGGTCAAAAGCCCGTCATCGATGTATCGTCTCAAGACCGTCATCGACTTGTGTCTTGTTTGGCGGGCGATCAATCGCTCGGGAATGCCGAGCTTCGCTGCTTCGGTGGCAAACCCGCGCCGCAAGCTATGCGCCGAATAGTTGACCGCGTTTAAACCGATATTTCGAACCATCTTTTTAACGACATGGGTCACTGACTGTTCAGACAGGCGATCGCCCGATCTCGGAATGAAAAAATCATCAAGGCGGCAGTGCGATCGGATAAAAAGCGGCCCTTCCTTTAGATTCATCCGCGCGATCAACTGCTCAACCGCCCGGACAGGGCAGACCGGCGAATTTTGCGGCGCCTCCGGTATGTATACTTTGACCCCTTGCGCTTCTTGATCCGTTTTCGATTTACGGATTGTGACCACAAAACCCGTGTCTATGCGCTCCAAGTCTTCGATATTCATTGCGCACAATTCCGATCTGCGAAAAGCACCGCACCACCCCAACGCGATCAAAGCTTTGTTTCTCATCCCCAAAAAAGAGGGAAGTTCCTGCGATACCATCCGGATCACTTGCGCCCAAAACAATGGCTTTGTTTGCTCGCATGAAATCCCTATTTCTCTCCGAAGTCCTTTGAGTAAAGATCGGACCTCCGGCGACTCTATAGGGCTATCCAAGTTTGCCATTTGATAAATTCTATTGATCGAGGTTGCAGCGCGGGCGATCGTCGAGTACTTCCGATTTTTCAAGCTCGTGAGATAAAGAACAACCGTTTCAACGCTCGCCGGGTTTACGGTTTGTTCGTGTCCGATACACCAATACCGAAACTTTGCAAAATCCCCCATGTAGCTTTTTTTTGTCGACTTAGAAACGGATGAATCGATCAACTTTTGAGCATCGATCCGGAGTTCATCGAGGATATCTTTTGTCTCGGCTCGGATCGAGTTTCGCCACCCTATTTTTTCAATGCTCATATCTGACCGCCGTTTAAGGGATCGTCGGCAAAATCAAACACCGATGTTGTCAACCAAAACCAATTTTCATCTTTGATGTGAACCAGGTTCAATGAACCAAACCCGTTCCAGATACAGAAAATTTTTTCGTTATCATTAATAGACAGAGGACAATCTTGTAACGGCAGAAGGCCGGATATTTTTTTTTTCGTCCAATCTTCGATCCCGAAAACCTCTCCGCAGGATGGACACCGAAATTTCCAGGCGGTTTGATTTTCTCCGTAACGGCGGACGCCGGCTTTATACCATTCGCTCCGTGTGATTTCGATACGGTTTTTCAATTGCGATTCCATCGATAAACCCTTTCTAATTCCTTGGTTTTTCTACGTTTTTGTACCTTTAGTCCTTTTACTATGGACGTGATAAACGTGACTAGTAGGAATAATATCCAAAATAGAAAAATCCAAAAAAATATAGATATTATAGTTGATAAAATTGTGCTCATAATGTGCAAGCATTTGATGCGATTGCGCACCATCCTCCGTTGTTTGGTTGATCTACCGTTGAAGCCGGTCTACATGCGCCTCCCAGGTCGAGGCAGTACGTATCAGCGATCGTTTGTGGCCGGCAACAATACGCGCCGCCATCGCATGGATAGGAGTCGTCGCGAATCCAACCCCAGTAACGACCGTCAATTACCGGGTAATTCCCGGAAGAGTCCAGACACAACAAGACCACACCCGAATCGGTATCTACTCTCAACGGTGCGATAAGTTCAGTTAAAAATGGATCGGAAGATTCCCATGCATTTAACTGGCAAGACCCCGGACAGTCAATAACCGTGTCGGTGTCGGTGTCGGTGGCGGTGTCCGTGTCCGTGTCGGTGTCCGTGTCGGTGTCGGTGTCCGTGTCTGTGTCGGTGTCCGTGTCCGTGTCGGTGTCCGTGTCCGTGTCGGTGTCGGTGTCCGTGTCTGTATCGGTGTCCGTGTCGGTGTCCGTGTCGGTGTCCGTGTCGGTGTCCGTGTCGGTGTCGGTGTCTGTGTCGGTGTCCGTGTCGGTGTCCGTGTCGGTGTCCGTGTCGGTGTCGGTGTCCGTGTCGGTGTCCGTGTCGGTGTCCGTGTCGGCGCCGGCTTCGATATCTAGTTCAAAGGCCGGCACGAGTTCACCGCAACCGATCAAAAAAACGAATATCATTATTGGGTTCATCTAATCACCATCGGCCCTTTCGGCGCGATTATCCTAGGGGGATCCTCGATTTGGTCAAGGTCCGATGCGGATACTTTACAAACCACATCCATTAGCTCGGCCGCTTCCATAAAACAATTTTTTGATTTCTCCGGATTACCCGCGCGTTCGTGTAGAAATGCGCACCGCTCAAAAGCGACGGATGTTTGCACCAGACTGTTGACAACGGCCGATCCTTTTTCCGGTCCCATTGCTTTGAGTTTTTCGATAACGGTTTCGATATTTTTGAACATTTATTCTTCCTTTCTGTGTAAAGATTTTTTGAATTCGTTGAAGAAGAAACACTTTTTACAAACCGCAGATTGTATCGGCGGCGCGTCGGATATGGGTGGAAACTTCGGGGCCCGTCTACGGCGGCGAAGCTCCGCAAGCGTGAATGTCAATATACCGACAATTAGACCCGAAATTGTTTCAAACATTGATTTTTACCCAATCTTATGCAAGGGTTACGTCCTCGCCTTCGAAACATACCTAAAAGGTTTGTTTCAACTCCCCGGGATCGCTTCTGGGGAGTTCTCTATCCGTCATCATCATTTTGGTCTGAAAGAAAACGATCCAGTAAGGGCAAGCGAATAGATTCGGAAATATCCGCCGCTTGTTCATTCAATTCAGCTGCTTTCTGAAAAGCCCATTTTGCGGTTGAGACATTCGTGTTTTTGGTACTATTCCAACATTCGCCGGCCGATCGCTGAAAATTTGCCTCATTTTCAAACAATTTCAACAAATAATCTAGTTCCTCTGTTGACAATCTAGACATTTACCTGGTTTCCTTTCTATTAACGATAATGTTTTATTATCGATGATTAAAAATGTTAATTATCGTTAGCTTTCTGCAGGAAGCTTTTGACTGAATCCATGACATCGAAAAACACCCGTTTCAAACGACGTTGATAAAAGTCGAGAAGCTTTTTGGCGTTTTTTTTTCGTTGTCGTTTCCGCATTTTATTTTATTTCCTCCAGCCACCGGAAGATTCATAATCATAATCGGCCGGTTTTTCTGGTCTATCCCCGTCCAAAATGGTTGCGCAAGATTGGCAAACGAAGACTTTCCGGCGCCCGAAGTTCCACATGAACCGCCGGGGGGAGTCCAACCCGCAAAGGTGACACGTATTATCTGGCTTTTCTTTCGCCGGTGTTAGGGCATCAGCGGACACACAGCCGGCTTTGTTTGTGATCCATGCGACGGGATAGCCCGAATGACTAGTTTCAACCGCTCGGACCACATGATCCGAACTGGTAACCGGTCCGCCGATGATAGAATGATAGTCCACCCGGTCACCTTTGCGCGGCATCCAGTGCAAAGGCTTGTCATTGATATTTCTCATGCTAGATCCTTTCTCACTCCACGGCTCCTTGCCGACGGACGGGTTATAAGGCATATTATAGACGTATAACTATCGAAATTGGTGCATAATAGCAAATGGGATGATTATTTTTTTGGATTACGGTGGCGCGCAGCTTCCCTCACAAATCCGTATTTTTCTAGGAGCACGGCCAATTCCAAACGAAACGCTTCTTTTCTCGTGTGGTAATCGGCGCCTCCGGAGGGAACCTGGTTTGCGGGCTCGGCGCCTCCGGAGGGGACCTGGTCCTCGAGCTCGGCGCCTCCGGAGGGGACCTGGTCCTCGAGCTCGGCGCCTCCGGAGGGGACCTGGTCCTCGAGCTCGGCGGGTTTCGTCGTCTTAGAAGGCGATGCTTTAGCCTTTTTTGGATATGTTGGTTTTGTCACGGCTACGTCGATAATTACGGGATCCTTTTTTCTCGGCCCCTTTTTGGATTTACTCGACATTGATACCTCCTATTTCCTTTATCAAAAATGACACAAAATATCCGACAGCGATGCCGATGAGAGCCTTTACAATCCAATCGGACGCGCCAGCATATCTTACAGAACTTTTCGCCGAGGTCGAGATCCAGGAATTCAACGCAACCTGAGATATAGACTCCGGAGAGACCCTATCAAAAACATTTTGTATATGAGGCAAAGCATTCCATTTTGGGAAAGTCTCCTTTAGTCCCGCAACGCTCGGTACTGCCAGCCGGTTGAGTTTTTGCCGAACCGATTCTCCGCCGGCGGCGAACATCAGATCGGAAATTTTCGCCAGTTCATCCATTGATATAGATGACAATCTCTGAGATAGATAGGCGTGAGCTGCGCGCCAATATTGCCCCAACGCCCAAATGCCAACTCTGATTTGCGAAACCGGGTTATCTTTTGATCTAAGGTCCTGTATCGTAAATTTCAACGGATGCACATTATTGTAGGAACGTAGGGTGATAGGCATGACTTGCATTAAACCGCTCGCGCCGCTTTTCGGATTGACAAGACCGGATACTCCACGACTTTCCACGTCTATGACCGCGAGAATCAGTTCAGCCGGTAAAGGAATACCCTGTCGGATAAGTTCGGCAGACACTTGTGGTGTCCATTTAGTCGTATTCGCGCTGATTGGCTGCGCCGTCATTGCCATTGACCGCGTGTCAGATCTAGTCCTCGCTGCGCGTACAGCCCCTGTATGGAACCCTTGAGCGCGCACGCAACGGCGGGGCGAATGTCCAGAGAATCACACTCCCAAAACACCCGGAGAGTGTATCCCCCTGGAATTGTAAGCCGTGTATTTTGTGGGTTACCCGGAGGGAACCAAATACCGCGAAATTCCGGCATATCTGAATAGTGTTGTCCCGGTCTTTCAGGGGGCGGATTGAGGACTGAAATCCATGGCAGATCGGTGCCGTCGTAATCCGATAGACAAAATATCCAAGTTCCTGCAACGCCGGCGTCTAAATCGGCATAGGGGTTTTGAATAACGGTATCCCAATCGGTCTGATTTGGTATTGCGACATATTGTTCAAAATTATGCACAATTCCAACATATGCTCTTGGGACCGAAAATCTTGCCAGCTCAACGCGCCATGGATCGAGCACCTCGCCAGGGTGAATCATGCGCCCCCTGGATTGGTACCGATAGCGAATCGCCTGGGGATGGAACAGCGGATTTTCATAGTCCGCTTGTGCGGGATAATGAGATCGGTTTACCGGTGTTTGAGATAGAAAATCGAACCAGTGTGTACCTACGAACGATCTGATCCAATCCGGTGATGGAGTCGGATCTTTATCGCTCCATAACATCCGTTCCGCCATGTGCGCCGCCGCATCGAAGGGATTAGGAGGTGAAAAAAATTGCACGTTACCTCCTATCGTGTGGCGGGCTCGGCGCTTCCCCAGTCGGCAAGGCCGGCGATACAGATTTGCACGCGGAAAGTTTCTGCAACGGGCGTCAATACTCTGGTATAGACGTTCGTCAGCTCAAAACGAACTGTTCGGCCGCCTTGATAGTAGATCGGGTATTCGAGCGTTCGGAACGGCCCTTGAACCTTCGGACCCCATAGCAGATCGGGATTCAACGGGATGTTTTGATAATTCCGTTGATCGTCTTGCATGAGCACAAGAATTTGTCCGTCCTGCCACAAGCCCGAAGTTTCGGGATCTGCCGTGTTTCCGAGAAACAAAAGAGCTATTCGAGTGATAAAGGTCGGTTGATTGTTGATCGATATCACGCCCTGCCCTCGTCCGTTCGCATCAACGGGAACATCAATATTTACGCCATAGTTCATAGGCTTCCATCGCTGCACGTTCAGATCTCCGGGCGCCATCAGTCTTGAAAATGTAGGGTCCATGGTCCCTCCCTTTATGCGTGCATTGCGCCGCGTTGCTGGACCTCGCGCACGCCGTACAATGACACTTGTATCGCGTAGCGACAGGGGAACGTTTTGATCGCAGTCCCTTCTCCGAGGTCAGAAACAAACTCATAGGAGCCCGGTCCGCCGCAGTTTGAGAGTATCGATCGAGCGTATTCACTGAGCGTAATTTTCACCTCGAACGTCTGATTTCTGGGGATGTCAATCTCTTTCCGGAATACGTATCGATTTTCTTTTGCGGGTGTCCCCTGGGTGCCCGCCCAGACCGCTTGGGTCAACGAGTTATTACCCGGCGCCACCGGGAAATCGTCCTGACCCTGTGTCATACCGGAGCCGATCGCGCCGTATCCCGACGGCACGTGATACGCATTGGCATCGAGACGAATGTCCTGACCGAGTTTAAAACTCACGCCGACATGGTTCGGTAAATCGAACATCCAAAAAGACGAAAGAAACCGATTCTCGTGAATGTCCCCCCCCAAGTACTCGAACGGCGAGATTGGCGCCTGAAAAATGACACCGAGCGAAACCGCATGAAATGCGTAATCGGCGCGATCCTGGGATAGCATATTGTTGTATGCGAGTCCCACGTTGGCGATATTTCTATTTTTAAAAAATCGGTGTTCTTGTTGAGCGCCGAACGCGGCGATCGTAGGGAACCAGCCCTGAGCTGTCGCCTCATTACCGTAGAGGCTATCACAGATAACCACCGTGTCATAGATTGGGTTGTTTTCAAATACATTTGACATGTTATCACCTTCGCGCCGCTTATGCGTGCGCTTCTCCTCTCTGCTGGACGCCTCGAATACCGTGTAACGTAATGCGTATCCCAAAAAATGAGCTCGGCGTTATTTTCGCGCTTTGCGCGGCATTGGTGAATGACAGTTGGTGGGGTCCTTCGAATTGTTGCAACATGCGCCGCGCGTATTCGGACGGTTTCAGGGTGGCAGAAATCGCCGCTTTCCAGGGGACATCGATCAATAGCGGCTCGGGAATACTCCAACCGTTACGGCGGTCGGATACTCCCTGTGTGGTTGTGGCGTAACAGGCGGGTTGATCGAGATCGGGGCCGCTTTCTGCTCCGGATAGCATACCGTATCCAAACCCGACGGGACCTGCTCCCGATCCCGGCATGAGCGCGTTGCAACTAAATCTCACATCGGTGTTGACCGCAAATTCAAGGCCGAAATGGCGCGGCAACTCGATTTCCCATAACGGCGAATGCTTGTATTCGATAACGTCGTTAGGCCCCTCGACAAATTGCGACGCAATTGACGGAGCAAAAAACGCGACATTGATTGCGTGCACTTGAAACGGCCAAGGCGTTTGATCCCGAGTTTCTAGATTTGTGTATTCGGGCCCTGAAGAGGCCACGTTTCTCTGGTTAAAAAAGGGGATATCCACCGCTTGTCCCAGCGCCGCGAACGTCGCAAACCACCCGGCGGGCCGCGTTGAAAAATTGGCTAGATCGGAACATACACCGACCGTATCGAATAACGGATACGTCTCTTCCACATTCATGTAGCCCATATCACACCCACGCCTTTCTGTAAGAAGACATTACACCTTCGGAATCACCCCATGAGCCCAGCGCCGAAGGAGGCGCGGTGTATTCTCCGAGTCCGAGGGGTCCCGTTGGCGACAGGACGTCGCCCCAATTTGGATCCGGATCTTCCCCATACATCGACTCGACGAGCGTGTCGTCGCCTAACAGGTCCATGCGGTGCTGTTCGTCGAGCGGTAGAGGACTTCCGCCAGGTCCGAGCATATACGGAACGCCCTCCAGATCTAGCAGCAATGCCGGATCATCAGCTCCGCCGAGGTATTCCACGGCTTTATCGTTCTTGACGATAAGCTCGTTTTGTACAAGCTTATACGCCATCAGCGCGATCCCGCCCTGGAAAACTTTTTGCCCCATGCCCGGCCTTACCATGTTTGACAAAATTCCCGCGAGCGCAGCTCCGGCGGCGCCCTGGAGATACGTTTTCCAGGTCCAGGAATTTGGATCTATTTCCGATCCTCCCGCGCCGAACCTTTTCGCCGCAAATTTTGCGGCGAACATTCCGATCCCTACGGGGATCGCTACCCTCAGCGCTTCCCGGAAATTCAGACCGCCGATCAGTCTTCCGGCTGAAGCGCGAGCAGCTCGACGTCGACGCGGCGGGCTCCCCGGGTTTTTTCGATAGCTACGTTTACGAGTTTTTGTAGTTTTGCGCGCCGTCGATTTTGTAAATCGACCGTCGGTCCGCCGTTTGCGCTTCGCCATTTTTGTTCCTTTCTGTGACGGCCGCGCGGTTTTGCGCGCCGGTTTTTTTTTACGTGGTTTCGGATTTATCACTAGTATTTCCTTCATCGTAACCCCTAACATTTAACCCGTGATACCCCGGGATTCTACCATCAATTTTGCACCCGTCATGCGCCAAACGCTAGGATGATTTTGATCGTCCACAGATATTGCCGTTTTATTCTCGAATGTGTGAATATATCCCACCGATCGACCGGTCCATTTATTCGATCGATACGCTACGGACAGACACGATCCGAAAGGTATCGGTTTAAACGATTCGATTTCGAATCGCCACGCATTATCCGGGTGCCAGCCGGCGAACTTTCTGAACAGATTTGCTGCGCTTCTGGGTATCGATCGCGTGATTTTACGTTTTGTCGGTTTCGGCAATATCCAAAGTTCGGTGCCCGTTCCGTTTGACGCAAAATAGAATTGCCCTCGGGCGAACGTCCATGTATCTCCCGAATCGGTGGACACCTCGATCGGCTCACCTAATAATACCAGCGCGGCAGGAATGCTTGACATCAGGCCAACCTTGTGTGTTGCACAACCGGACCGTCGCCAGGCAGCGCGCCGCCATACGCGGCACCATCTACAGCCGTAATCGCATAAGGGTCTTCCCACGGGGCACCGGGTGCCCCCGGATCGTTATATCCCTGCATGCATATCGCGTTTTGACTCGGTAGCGCGTTTAAGTTTGTCTCGTCTCCGATTACCTCGACTTTCGCGAGTCCCTCGCAATAAATGCAATAACGCGCGGTCGTGAACGGCACGTCGAGATCTGTTTGATAGATCACCCCGGAAGAGTTTTCGATAAAAACGAACATGTTATCAGTTCCAAAAGTGGAACAAAGGTTACAGTACATCCGGGAATTAGAGGCAATGAATCCCCCGCCGTTATGCGGTGCAGCCAACACGGAAAATCCGATCGCCAGACAATTTGAAAATTTGGCGTTCGAATGAAAACACAAAAATGAAGAAGCAAAACAATACTCGAACTCGCTCGATGCTCGTTCTACATACCATTTTTGAGGGTGAGCAACTCGTTTTATTTTTGACTCCCCTCTAGTATACAGACCGCCTAGCGATATCGAAGCCAGCCCTACTTGCGTGCTGTGAGATCCCGTCATAGCATCGTTCAAATTCAACAAACCGCTGTTTGTCAACGCTTCGGCCGTCGTGGATATCGACGATCCATCATTCACATATCCGGATAAGGTCAATTTGATTGTACCCATCGATAAAAGCTGCAACTGAACAAACGAAAACTGTGTGTGACATTGATTTTCCCACACAAAGCGGTCTTCACTTTCTTGTTGGCTCGATAACACCAATTTCATGTTCATAAAAACAATACGGTTCCTTCTGTAGGTAAAATTCCACGCTTTTTTCTCGCCGCGTGCGTAGCCGTACAAACTGCGAATTTGTAGAATCGGTGTAGGCTCTATAACTCGAATTTGGTCCGGCGCCGCTATCGCATTGAATATCGCGGGGCCGGTATGGATCACAGTCGAACCCGCTTTTATATGATCTATAACCGCGCAGACATGGGCGTCCGCCCCGTCGATTGCCTCCACAAATTTCCCCGCGTAGGGCGCTCCGGCGCCAATATTGGAATCGATTTTTGTTCCGGCGATACCGCCGGCAAAAGCAGTGACGGCCGATACCGTGAACGGTCCGGCAATTTGTGTCGGTGCTCCGTCACCGATGAAGTTTATAGATCCATCACCCGAAAATGTGTGATCAAACATCAGGTCAAAACTCCCATCGACTACTGTTCCGGAGATAACGATCTCTATTTTGTGGTTGACACGTTTCGGCAGATAATCGAAGAACCAAAGCGAACCGAACGGTTTTGCCGCGCTACCGTCGCCAGTCTCATCCGATCCCAATGCGTCTACATAGATACTCATGTCCTGTACAGTTACGCCGAGCGCTCCCGACAATCCCAATAACTCAAACAGGGTTAGAATTTCGGGGTCGTGCCCCTCGTTTAAGGCGCCCAAAAAAGTCGCCATATCAAAAATACCTGTCGTCTCGTATTGCTCTACTGCAATCGGTAGCCGACTTTTAAAAAATCGACTCATCCGACGTTGCAACAAAAAATTTTTAGCTACAAGCGCAGCTGCCCTGCCGTTTGTTGTCTGCAATAAATTCGTCATTAGCTTTTTCTCCACACTGTAAAAGCGATCAACCCTGCAACCAGAGCGACGCCGATTGTCAGACCTTTTGTAAGTCCCGATTTCAGCGAATCACCGAAGCTTTCTTTCTCTTCAATGTGCTGTTCTTTTTTCACAACATTCCATTTTTTACAGACAGAAGAACCGGGATCTTTACAAAGAAAATTTTCTGTTGCTGCATTCAGTTTTTTGTATTCAGCTGTAACAGACTTATGCCCCTTTTCAATCTGCCAGATAGTGGCGAAACAACCGGCCAAGATCACAACGCCGATCGCGATGGGAATGAATAGAGCCCCCAGTTGTTGCGATGGATCGATTATATCAAAATCATTGTCGCGCCAGTAAGCGCCGTATTCATGCGACCGAGCACCGGCGATCGCGATATTCACGTTCCCTTGAAACTGCTTCAACTTTAAATATCGTTGTTCAAGGTCGGCGGGATCTGCGAACGGGAGTGAAAGACCGTTTTCGACGCAAAACTTGACGCGAATCGTCAAGCACTCGACGATCAAATCGAGAGCAAAAATTTTGTCGTTCATTCGCTCTTGCTCGGCGAGCAATGAACGCCACTGTGACACCTCAAGAGGTGTCGGCGCCCTATTGATCGGCGCGCGCTTAATAATTCCTGTGTCAGGCATAGAACAACAAACCGGCAAGCGGCAATAGCCACATTTTATTGTCAGCGCCGCCGCCGCCTTCTGCCGTTATTCCGGCTTTTCCGGACGGTCCCATCGGACCTGCCGGTCCCATCGGGCCGGCCGGACCCATCGGACCCGGTATCCCTTGCGGCGGATTTGCAACAAGGTATTTTAAAACCGCCGCTTGAATTGCTGCATCACTTGCCGAACCCGGCGCGCCGGCGGGGCCGGTCGGGCCCGCGGGGCCGGTTTTTCCGGAAGGTCCCATCGGGCCGGTAGGTCCTACCGCCCCGGGTTGTCCTTGCGGACCTGCCGGCCCTGGTGAGCCCTTCGGCGGGTTTTTCGACAGATAGGCGAGCACGGCCGCTTGAATCGCCGCATCACTTGCTGCGCCGGGCGGTCCCATCGGTCCGGCCGGTCCCATCGGTCCCATGGGTCCGATCTTTCCCTTCGGTCCCGCCGGCCCTGCCGGCCCCAATGGTCCGGACGGTCCTGTTTTTCCCGTCGGTCCCGCCGGCCCTGACGGTCCGGTTTTACCCGGGCTCCCAGGCGGGCCGGGCTCCCCGGGGGAAGGTTGAGGATATATTGCTTCGGGTTCTTCGCCTGTTAAAGGTGGAATCCATGCCGTCGGGTAGTCATGACCGGAACCTTTTCCCGCGCGCGGCATCGCCGTTGAATAGTCTGGGGTAGACTGCAAACCCTTTACATTGTAGGACGTCCAACCCTTGCTTTGCTTGTCTATATGCGAATTCCAAGTTGAATCGTTGATAAGAAACAAACCTTTTTTGACGTCATCCGCTCCATAGGCGCGTTTTGCTACTCCATACCACGTCTCGTCCGGCAAGATTCTATACCAGGTGCCCGGAATTGAGTCACGATTGTTTCGGATCTGATCTGGTTTCGGAATCACCCTTTCGGCGGCTCCAAAACCTCGAAACGAGCCGAAACCGAAACCGTTTAGACGGGGCGATCTCGTTCTTTCAACCAAATAGCGCATGATTCGGACATCCGCAGGAGGATAATCCGGATATCCCGGAGGCCCGATGTTGTATACCGAACGGCGCATGATCACCTCCGCGCGCGGGAACGCGCTGCTTGCATTTTTCGAGCTGCCAAAGCAAGTTCAGACTGCATCCTTTTGATAGCCGTCGGATCTTTCGAAACAAGGGTTCGCGCTTTTCCTACTTTTCCGACGATTTTTACAACTTTCGAAAATTTGTTATACACCTGAGCAACCTTGCC
>Ga0307444_1000666_pt1 | contig 15893 bp, 4 predicted proteins | sample SalMarSW160340MG_FD_202145 | JGI IMG/M metagenome (GOLD analysis project Ga0307444, IMG submission 202145) | Salt marsh sediment microbial communities from the Plum Island Ecosystem LTER, Massachusetts, United States - SW1603-40 | ecosystem: Environmental > Aquatic > Marine > Intertidal zone >... | reverse complement strand
GAACGGCCCGATGGCAATCCCGGCGATGAGATAGCCGATCAAGGGCTGAAGCCGCAGGCGTTGCGCCACCAGGCCGAAGGCGAAGGCGAGCACCAGGCCAAGGACCAGCGTCGAGATCAGGGGGGCGGAATGCAACGTCAAGACAGAAACCCTCACCGGCGAGATGTCGGGCGCGGGCCCAAAAAGGCCTGACAGCAATTAGGCCTGCGATTGGTGCAGACGACAACTGCTTTGGTGCAGTTTCGCAGGGTTTCGCGGCGAGAGTTTAGCTGCTGACGGCACCCGTGGCCGGAAGCGTCCGCCGCGACAGTACGGTGCCGGTGTCGATGGCAAGCTTCTGCGCGGCGCTCAGGCCATCGCGCCAGGAGGTGTCGAGAACAAGCGCGTTCGAAGCGTCGAAGCGCATGCGATTACCGGCGACCTCATGCTTCTCGGCTTCGGCCCAGGCGAGCTGGCGCGGGTCGAAGTCGAGCCCGAGCGGCGCGAGTACACTTTCAAGCGCGGTCTTCGGGTCTCGCACCAGATCCTCGTAACGCACGACGCTGTGGGGCACCGCTCTCAACATGTGGCTGATCTGGGCGTGGATCAGCTCGTAGCGGAAGATGTGCTTGACGAAGCCGCCGTGCTTCCGCCGCACCGAATGGATCTGGCCCTTGGGCTCGCGAATGAGATGGGCCGGATAGACGTCGAGGTCCTCGAGACCCATCAGATAAGTGAGCCGCTTCGGCAGCTTCGAGGAGTCGACGACGAAAGGCTTGCCCGAGGCCTCGGCCATGGCCTTGAAGGCGATGACGTTCGGCGCGCGGCTCGCGTCGACCTCGCTGTAATCTTGCATGTCGAGATCGACGAGCGGGGTGCCGGCCAGGGCACGCGTGCACGCATCGACCTTGGTCCAGAACGGGCATTGCCATAGCGACGGCGCCCCGCACGCGCATGGCGCATAGGTCTCACGCCGCTTGTTCTTGACCTCGAACTGCCGATTAAGCTTGAGGACCTCGCCGCCGGCAAAGATCGCGGGATGGGCATTGAGCATGAGGTCGAGCAGGGTCGAGCCGCTGTGGCTCGCGCCGGCGATATAGATCACGCGCATTCCGCTCAATCCCTCCGGCCCCCCGCCGGCGCTGTTGCTAACACCCTTCGGGTCGCTGATCGACCATCGGTCGTCCATCTTCGCTCGCGGACAGCGCGCCGATCACGATGCAAAGCTTCCTAACATAGGTTAGTGCGGCGGGCTGCCGCACCCTGCTAAGACCGAAAAAGACCTTCAGTTCCATGGCCTTAGTATACAGGTCTAATCAAAATTGCCGACATTTTTATCAATAATCGAAGCTATCTGCTTAAGCCCGCGTTCGCCACTCGGCGAGCGAAACGTGGACTTGAGCGGGGAGGACCGCGAGGTTCGCAGCAGTGAAAAGCGGCGGCGCGTGAGTGCGCGCACAACGCCCGTACTGCTTCGGCGTAAGCAGCCAGGAGGCACGTCATGGCTAGATTCTTCGGCAAACCGTCGATCAACGATCACCTCGATGACCTGATCGGGTCGTGGTTCGGCAACACCGGGACCCAATCCGTCAGGGACCACGGCTCCAAGCCGCCGCATGATGATGGCCAGGACGGCGGAAGCAACTGGCCGGATCCTATCCCGCCGGATCATGACGATGGTCCCGACTTCCCGCCGGTAGGGGACTTCATCAAGTTTTGGCTGCACAAAGTTTTCGGTGGCCATCACCACAACCCTCCCCCCGACGGTAACGACGCGCCGCAGATCATCGACGCGGAGCAGACTGGACAAATTCCCGAAGGCGACAGCACGGAGCTGCTGACCGTCGCCGGCGCCATCAGGTTCACCGACAAGGACTTTGGCGACACCCACACGGCCACAGTCGAGTTCGTGTCGACGACGGATCCGAGCGGCATGGAATATGGCGCGCTGGAGGCGGACATTAATCCCAACTTCGCCGAGGGGGCGGCGGCGGCTTCCTGGGGCATCCCCTGCCCGAGCCCGACCAAGGCCGCGGTCTGGACCTATGCGGTCAACGACGCTGACATTCAGCAGCTCGCCGAGGGTGAAGAAGTGCTGCAGACTTATCGGGTCACGGTGACAGACGCCGCGGGCGCACAGGATTCGCAACTCGTCACCATCCGCCTGCAAGGCAGCAACGATGAGCCAACCGCATCGGCGGTCGCGCTCGTGGTCGACGCCAATGCACCGGCTGAGATCCCGGCGGTGAGCCTCGCCAGAGGACCTCTCGCTGCCACGGCCTTCGTCGCCGACGACGTCGACAGCGACGATAATCAGAGCACCCTCACCTACGAGCTTCTCGGCCAGCCGAGCGGCGGCACCGTCACCAATAATAATGACGGCACCTTCAGCTTCGATCCCGGCCACGACTTCGACGATCTCGCCGAGGGCGAGACCCGCGACGTTACCGTCTCCTACCATGCCATCGACAGCCACGGCGCCATCTCCAACGAAGCGACCATCACGATCACGGTCAGAGGCGTCGGCGGCACCGAGCCGATCCCCCCGGTCGCCAACCCGGATTCCAATCCCACCGACGCCGTGGTCGAAGCCGGGTTCGACGAGGCCACTGGCGTGCCGGTCGGCGACGCCACCGCCGCAGGCAACGCCCTCGATAACGACACCGGCCAAGGCGTGTCCGTGGTCGGCGTCGTTGCCGGTTTGGCGACGGGTGCGCAAACAGGCAGCGTCGGCACCGCGGTTGCCGGCACCTTCGGCACGCTCACGCTCCGCGCCGACGGCGGCTGGGACTACGCGCTCGACGACAGCAGGGCAGCGACCGACGCGCTGGCGTCCGGCCAGGTTGCCCATGATGTCTTCAGCTACACCATTGCCGACGACAACGGCGAGACCTCGACGACGACGCTGATCGTCGCCATCACCGGCAGCGCCGATCCGGCTGCCCCGGTGCCGCCGCGCGCCGTGGCCGACATCAATGTCGACGACGCCGTGGTCGAGGCCGGCACGACGACGGACGGCACGCCGATTCCGGGCGATGCCATCGCCCAAGGCAACGCGCTTGCCAATGACGAGGGCCAGGGACTCGTCGTGGTCGGCGTCGCCGCCGGTCCGCTCGGCGCCACGCCCGGCGCCGGCGTTGGCGATACGATCCAGGGCACCTATGGCACCCTCACGCTGCGCGCCGACGGCCATTGGGACTATGCGCTCGACAACGACAATGCCGCCACAGATGCGCTCGGCCAAGGCCAGCAGGCCACCGACGTGTTCAGCTACACGGTCCAGGACCCGAGCGGCCAGACCTCGACGGCGCAAGTGTTCGTGGTCATCAGCGGCTCCAACGACGAGGTGATCGTCGTCAATACCCCGCCGACCGCCAATCCCGACGCCAATGACGGCGATGCGGTGATCGAAGCCGGCATCGACGCCAATGGTGATCCGACCGAAGGCGATCCCACGGCGATGGGCAACGTGCTCACCAACGACACCGATCCCGATCTTGCAATCGGCGACATGCTGCGCGTGGTCGGCGTGACCTTCGGGGCCGCCACCGGCGAGCAATCCGAGAATGTCGGCGACGTGATCGACGGCACCTACGGTACCCTGACTCTCGATGAATTCGGCAAATGGACCTACACCCTCGACAACGACCGGCCGGAGACCGAGGCGCTGGCGCAAGGTCAGCAGGCCACCGAGGTGTTCACCTACACCATCAGCGACAAGGCCGGCGCGCGCTCGACCACGACCTTGAGCATCGTCGTCACCGGCTCCGATGACGCAATCCCCAACCAAGACCCCGATGCGGTTGACGACGACGTTGTCGCCACCTCGGCGACCGATCCGTTGATCATCAACGTCTTGGAGAACGACAGCGATCCCGACGGCGACCAGCTCTCGATCGTGGCGACTTCGATCGTGCTTCCCGCCGGGGTGACCGGAGAGGCCATCGACGCCAATAGCGACGGCGTCCTCGATGCGATCCAGTTGGCACCCACGCCAGGCGATACATTCCCCGAATCGTTCCAGGTCCAATACACCATCAGCGACGGCAACGGGGGTACCGACACCGCAACAGTGAATGTCACCGTGCTCCCGGCCGAGAACCGGGCGCCAACTATCGGCACGGCCATCGACGATCAAACCACGGCTGAAGAAGCGAGCTTCAGCTTCGTGCTGCCGGACAACGCCTTCACCGATCCCGACGGCGACACGCTGACGTATTCGGCGACGCTCGCCGACGGCAGCCCTCTGCCGACATGGCTTCATTTCGATCCTGACCCGGCCGGCTTCGTAGGCATACCGGACGACCCCGATCTGGGCACGATCGACGTCAAAGTGCGGGCGACCGACCCATTGGGTGAATTCGCCGAACAGATCTTCAGGCTCACCGTCACGCCGGTCAACGACGCCCCGGTGGCCAACGACGACCCGATCACCGTCGCTGCTGGCACCACCACGCCGATCGACGTGCTCGCCAACGACACCGATATCGAGGGCGACGATCTTCACGTCACCGGCGTCGGCGCCGCGATGAACGGCACCGCAGAGTTCGTCGACCTGGACGGCGACGGCATCCCGGAGACCGTCCGGTACACGCCGAATGACGGCTTCGCGGGCACCGATGCCTTCACCTACGACATCAGCGACGGCAATGGTGGCACCGATACCGCGACGGTGAACGTCACCGTCACGCCCCCAGACAACGTGGCGCCGGTCGCCAATGATGATCCGACCGAGACCAGTGAGAATAATGCGGTAGAGATCAGGCTTGCCGATCTGATCGCCAACGACACCGACTCCGACGGCGATAGTTTGACGGTCACGGCGATCAACGGCGTCCTGCTTGACGCCCTCGCCGAAGGCGGCACCATCGACCTCACTTCCGGGGCCACCCTCGTTCGGACCAGCGAGACGACCTTCGACTATGTGCCGGGGACGGTCTTCGACTCGCTCAACCCGGGCGAGACAGCCGCTGACCAATTCAGCTATTCGATTGCGGATGGCCGCGGCGGCGAGAGCTCGGCCGTCGTCACCGTCACGATCCACGGCGAGAACGACGCGCCGGTTGCCTTCGCCGACACCGCGACCGCGGCCTCCCCGGGCCCGCAAACGCTGATCTATTTCGCGGCGACAGGACCCTTCCTGGACACCGGCGGCGGGCGCGAGCTTTACGCGTTCAATCCGGAGACAGGCGCCCTCGCCCTCGTCACCGACGTGAATGGCACCGATTTGCGCTTGGGGTCAGACCCGCAAGAGCTTACGCCTCTTAATGGGAAGCTCTATTTCGTGGCGCAGGGAAGCGACGTCGGCTACGAGCTGTTCGTCTATAACCCCGCGACCAACGAGACCAAGGTGGTCGCCGACCTCTTTGACGGTCCTGACGGCTCGTTCCCGTCCGAGCTCACCGTGGTCGATGGCAAGCTCTATTTCCAGGCCTATGGCAACGACGCCGACGGCGAAACTGGAAGCGAGCTTTACGTGGTCGACCCCGCGACCGACCAGGCGACGCTGGTCAAGGATATCAACCCGGGGCCTGACAGTTCGTCCCCAAACCAGCTTATCGGCCTCGACGGCAAGGTTTATTTCTTTGCCGATGACGAAGTCACCGGCCGAGAGCTTCACGTACTCAATCCAGAAACCGGCGAAGTCTCGCTGGTCGCCGATCTCAACGAAGGGCCAAACTCGGCACAGAGCAGCGGCGTCATCGCCATCGACGACAAGCTTTATTTCGCCGCGCGCGACAACACCGTCGACGGCGGGGATTTCGGCGTCGAGCTCTTCGTCTACGATCCGAGCAGCGGCCAACCCCCTGCACGCCTGACCGATCTGAACCCCGACGCTGGCAGTTCGAGCCCGGTCTGGCTCACGGAACTCGACGGCAAGCTCTATTTCGCCGCTTACACGGTCGACAACGGTCAAGAGCTCTATGTCTACGATCCTGGGCAAGGCACGACCACGCCGCTCCCGGAAGCCTCCCCCGGACCTGACAGCTCGGACCCGGAACAGCTCACGACACTCGACGGCAAGATCTACTTCACCGCGACGGCCGTCGACCCGGATACCGGAGACAGGGCACAGGAGCTTTACGTCTACGATCCCAGTACCGGCATGAGCACGCTGATCCCGGGGCCCTCCGACTCGCCCCACGGCTCGTCGCCCCAGGACCTTACGGTGCTCGACGGTAGACTCTTCTTCACCGCGGAAGGCAGCAACGCCACCGACGGCGACATCGGCCGCGCGCTTTACGTCTACGACCCGGCCGGGAATGGCGACATCGCGCTCATCGCCGATCTCGACCTCGGCAACTCCGGCGGCGAGCTGGAGAGGTTCGCCATCGCCGCGATGTCCAAGGGCTCTGGGGCCAACCTCACGGTGGTCGACGGCAAGCTCTATTTCTCCGCCGTCGGCAATAACGACGTCGACGGCAATGTCGGCCAGGAACTCTATGTCTACGATCCCGCCACGGACACGACGACGCTGGCCGCCGACGTCAACACCGACCCCGTGGTCCCGCGCTTGAAGGTCCAATCCGCGGCGATCGGCACCGACATCTATTTCGTCAGCCCGGGCGACAACGAAACGGACGGCAACATCGGCATCGAGCCCTATGTCCTCGATACCCTCACCGGCGAAACGAAGCCCCTCATCGATCTTTTGCCCGGGCCGAGCAGCTCAAACCCGACCCAGTTCACGGTCATCGACGACAAGCTTTATTTCGCGGCCGCTGCGATGTCAGGCTACGAGCTTTACGTCCACGACCCAGCCACCGGAACGACCACGCTTATCACCGATCCAACCGCCACGGCAGGTGGGTCGAACCCGAAAGAGATCGTGGGCGTCGGCGGCAAGGTCTACTTCACGGCTGAAGGGAGCAACGGAACCACCGAGACCGGCCGCGAACTTTACGTCTACGATCCGACGAGCGGCAATCCACCCGCGCTCGTTGCAGACCTCAATGACGGCCCAGACGGCTCGTCCCCGGTCCAGCTGACGGCCATCGGCGGCAAACTGTATTTCGTCGCCGAGTATAACGACGGAACCGCGAGCGCCGGGCGCGAACTGTTCGTGCTCGACCCCACCGACGATGTCCCAATCCTGGTCGACGTGAATGCAGGCTCCACCAGCTCGTTCCCGGACCAGCTCACGGAATTCGACGGCAAGGTCTATTTCACCGCCCAGGGCAGCGAAGGCGGTGTCAATACCGGACGCGAACTCTATGTCCTCACCCCCGCGACCAACGAAGCAACGCTGGTCGCCGATCTGAATTCGGGGACCGGCTCCTCATTCCCGGGCGAGCTTACGGTCGTCGGCGACAAGCTCTACTTCAGGGCGCAAGGCAATGACGGCAGCCCTGACGGCAATGTCGGCTCGGAGCTCTATGTCATCGACCCCGCGGTCAGCCCTGTGCCCACGCTCGTCGCCGATCTCAACCCCGGCTCCAACTCGTCCTCGCCGAGTTCTTTGACCGCGCTCGGCGACAAGCTCTACTTCACCGCGACGGGCCCCGATGGCAACGAGCTCTATGTGATCGACCCGGAGAGCCCAACGAATCCGACCACCCCGGTGCTTGTCGCCGACCTTTCTGTCGGCGGCGGCTCGTTCCCGGGACAGCTCACGGTGCTCGACGGCACGCTCTATTTCGTGGCGGAGGGCTTCGACGGCACCGATAGTTCCGGTGCCGAACTTTACTTCGTCGATCCCGCGACCGGAAGGGCGGAGCTGGTCCCCGAGGCCTACGCAGGAGAGGGCAGCTCCGACCCGAGCGACCTCACGGCCTTCAACGGCAAGATCTATTTCTCCGCCGAGGGCAACAACCCCACCGACGGCGCCGTCGGCCGCGAGCTCTACGTCTACGATCCCGTCGCCAAGACCACGACCCTCGTCGCCGACCTCAACATTGCGGAGAATCCGGTTGAAGATCCCCGGAAAATTGCCGCGGCCGCGATTGCCGCGCCCTCGGGCGCCAATGGCGGCTCGAACCCGACCGCGCTGACGGTTGTCGACGGCAAGCTCTACTTCACGGCAGCCGCCTATAACGAAACCGACGGCCTTGCCGGACAGGCGATCTATGTCATCGACCCCACAGTGAGCGAGACGCCGGTGCTCGTCGCCGACGTCGATACCCGGACCACAGCCGATTCAACGCCGCGAGAGCTCACCGAGCTCACCGCAGATGGGCTTCCCGAAGCGAGCGGCAACGTGCTCGCCAACGACACCAATGTCGACACCGGCGACACCCTGATGGTCGTCGGCGTCCAGTCCGGCGCACTGTCCGATCCGCTCTACGGCAATGTCGGTACTGAAATCGATGGACGCTACGGCACGCTGGTGCTGAACACCGATGGCAGTTGGACCTATGTGCAGGACTTCGGCGCGCCCGCTCCGGACGCGCCGCAGACCGACGTGTTCAGCTACACGATCGCCGACTCTAGCGGCGAGACCTCGACCACGACTCTGACCATCGACGTGGTTCCCCGCACCGGCGACGCCAACCGAGCGCCGGTCGCCAATGACGACGCGACGCAAACGGGCGAGGACGACATCATCACCATCAAGCTGTCGGACTTCCTCGCCAATGATCGCGACCCCGACGGCGATACGCTGACGGTCACGGCGCTCGGCGACATCGACCTCACCACGATCGCGGTGGGGACCAGCATCAATCTCGGCGGTAAAGGCGGAGAAGACGGCGCGATCCTGACGCGGATCGATGCCGATACCTTCACCCTGGACCCGAACGGAGGCTTCGACGCGATTGGCGAAGGTCAAACCGTGACCGAGAAGGCCAAATACACCGTCTCCGACGGCCATAGCGGCACCGCCACCGGGACCTGGGAGGTCACGATCGCCGGCGCCAACGACGATCCGGTCGCCACGGACGACGTGGTCGGGGCTCAGACGGACAGCAACTCGAGCTTCGACGTGCTCGCCAACGACAGCGACGTTGACGATGGCGATGAGCTCCAGGTCGTCGGCGTCAGCACCGCGATGAACGGCACCACGACGCTCGTCGACAAGGACGGCGATGGGGTCTACGAGAGAGTGGGTTACACCCCCAACGCCGGCTTCACCGGCATCGATACCTTCACCTATGACATCAGCGACGGCCATGGCGGCACCGATACCGCGACGGTGACAGTGGGGGTCGGGCTGCCTGTGATTGTCGGCGACAGCATCGAGGACAACGAACTCAGCGTCGATCTAGCCAACTTGCCGGTGACGCAGCCGGTCACTGATGCCACCTATCAGTGGCTCGTCGATGGCGTGCCAATCACCGGCGCCAACGCTCCGACGTTCACGCCGGGCGATGCCGAGGTTGGAGCAACGATCAGCGTCAGAGTGTCCGTCAATGAGTCCGGCGACACCCTGCTGTTCACCAGCCCGGCAACGGCGCCGGTCGAGAACGTCAACGACGATCCGATCGGGGTTCCGATCATCGACGGCACGGCACAGGTCGGAATCCATCTATCGGTCGATCCGGGCATGATCGTGGACGACGATGGATTGGGCGACTTCTCGTTCCAATGGCAAGCGTCCGCAGACGGCAAGGTCTGGACGCCGATTGACGGCGCGACCGAGCGCGAATTCGTCCCAGACTCTACGCTTGCCGGGCAACAGCTTCGCGTCGTCGTGTCCTATGTCGACGGACATGGCACACCGGAGATGGTGACCAGCGACGCGACAGCCGCAGTCGTCCCCGGCGGCGCGGACGTCAACGACGCGCCGGAGGGCGCCGACGCCACGCTCACCGTGGCCCAGGGCGAATCCTACACCCTCACCCGCGACGATTTCGGCTTCAGCGATCCGAACGATGTCGCGCCAAACGAGTTCCTGGCGGTCACCATCACCACGCTGCCAACAGCGGGAACTTTGACCTTCAACGGCGCGATTGTGCCAGCGGGCATCCGCGTGAACGTCGCCGACATCGATGCCGGCCAACTCGTGTTCACGCAGGATCCGGATGCGACCGGCGCGGCCTCCTTCACCTTCCAGGTGCAGGATGACGGCGGCACCGAAAATGGCGGCGTCGATCTCGACCAGACCCCAAACACCATCACCTTCGATATCGGCGGCGGCGGCGAAAACCAGCCGCCGAGGGTGAGCCTGGTGTCGGCGCTGACGTCGCTTCCTGAGGACACCGATACCTCCGCGACCTCCACCAAGGTCGCCGACATTGTGATCATGGACGATGGCATCGGGGACAATCAGCTGAGCCTCGCCGGACCGGACGCTTCCCTGTTCACGATCGTCCAGACAGGCACCGTCTCCGAGCTTCATCTCAGAGAGGGTGCGGTCCTATCGTTCCAGGACAACCCGATCCTTGACGTGACCGTCGAGGTCGACGACCCGGCTCTCGGCACCGGTCCCGAGGATAGCGCGCCGCTGAGCGTCCAGGTCATCGAGGCCGGCGCCAATCTGGCGCCTTTCGCGGATGATGACTTCGGCAGCGGCCAGGCGGGTGAGACGATCATCGTCAACGTGCTCGACGGCGATGTCGACACCGATGGCAGCGTCGATCCGGCGTCGGTCCAGATCGAGGACGCCGATACCGGCAGCAACGGCCAGACCAGGACCGTTGCCGGTGAAGGCACCTGGGCGGTCATCGCGACCACTGGCCAGATCATGTTCACCCCGGAGGACCCAGGCTTTACCGGGCCGGTCACCCCGATCTCCTACACCGTTGCCGACAACGAGGGCCTACGCTCCAACTTGGCGAGGGTCATCGTCACCATCGACAGCGGCGGTGGCAATGAGGCGCCGGTGGTTGGCGGCATCGACGAGGCAGCCCTCGCCTACACCGAGAACGATCCTGCCACCGCGGTCGCCAGCGGGATCATGGTCAGTGACGACGGCAATCTCGTCGGCGCAACGATTGCGATCAGTGGCTACGTGCAGGGCGAAGACTTCCTGGCGCTCGCCAGCCCACCCACCGGGATCAGCGCGGTGTTCGACGAGCAGTTGGGCATCCTGACGCTCTCGGGCACTGCAGACGCTGCGGCGTACGAACAGGCCCTGCGGACGGTGAGCTATGAGAATACGTCCGATGATCCGATCACGATGGCGCGGACGCTGACCTTCTCCGTCGATGATGGCGTCAACGTCAGCGATCCCGTCACCCGCGACGTCGCCGTGATGGCGGTCAATGACATGCCGGCGGTCGTGGCCGACCCCGGCTATACGGCCGTGGTCCGAGACGCCGTCGCAGTGGCGGTTTTCCCCGAGCTGATCGGACTCGACGCCTCGACTGTCGAGGCGGCCGAGACCTTTACCGCGGTGACCTTGGAAGTGACCAATGTGGCCAACAGCGGAGAAGAGCTCATTATCGGCGGAACGGCTGTTGCCCTGGAGGATGGCGTCACGGAGCTCGGCGGAGCTGAGGCACGGGTAACGGTCGTTGGCAGCACAGCCACGGTCGAGATCACCAACCTCGACCTCACCCAAGCCCAGCTGGAAGCGACCCTCCGTGACGTGAGCTACGCGAACACGGCAACGGCGCCCACCGGCGGCGTGCGAGAGATCGCCCTGACCTCGATCCGGGATTCCGGCGGCAGCGACAATGGCGGCATGGACGTTGCGGCGACCGACGTCAGATCCTCAGTGCTCGTTAGAGCCGGCGCGCAAGTCGGCGGCAGCGGAGAACCCTTGGCCGTGAGCACGCCGGAGGACGCGGTCTATGTCCTCGGCCGCGAGGATTTCAGTGCGGCGATCGGCATGACGAATTTCGAGGGCGTCGCCTTCAACTTAAACGATAGTGACGGCGATGGAACGGCCGACTATTTGGACCTCAATCCGACCGATCCGGCGATCTCGGAGGCGGGCCGATTCGGCATCCTCTTCGTCGATCGCGACGCCGACAACGTGGTCGATGCGGGCGAAATCATCGGCATCGGTGGCCAGGAGGTGGTGACCGCCGCGCAGCTCGATGCCGGGATGGTGAAGTTTGCCGGACTCGCCGGCATGGCCGGGGTGGCACAAATTTCCGTGGAGGTCCTCGGTGCCACGTCCTTCGCCAGCGACACGCTGACACTGGAGGTCAGTCCGGCACAGACCAACTCCGCGCCGGTGGCCCAAGACGACACGGCCTCGACGACGTCAGGCGTTGCCGTTGTCGTCGACGTGTTGGCCAATGATACCGATGCGGACGGCAATGAACTGACGATCACCAATGCCGCCGACGCCATCGGCTCGGTTGAGATCGGCGACTTCAATGAGGACGGCATCCCGGACCTGCTCTACAGGCCGGCACCGGGCTTCACCGGCGTCGACACCTTCAGCTATGCGATCGACGACGGCAATGGCGGGACCGATATTGCCACGGCCTCCGTCGTCGTCGCGCAGGAGGTGGCCAGCACTCCCGACACGCCGACGCTGGACGGGCATATCGGCCCCGACCGCTTCGTCTACCATCTCGGCGACGGTCCGGTGACCATCACCAATTTCGAACCCGGACCGGCTGGGCAAGGCGAGATCATCGATCAAATCGAGATCTCCGGCTTCCAGGGCCTCGATTTCAATACGCTCGACAGCAACGAGGACGGCGTGCTCGATTCGATGGATGCCGCCATCACCGGGGACCAGAGCGGCATCACGCTCCATTTGGGGACCGATGACGCGCTGACCGTCGCCAATGTCACGGCGCTCGATCCGGACGATCTGCTGTTCTCGTGAGGTGAGACTGCGTGGACCCGGGGCGCGCCACGCCTTGGGGCCGCTTCAGGAGGAGCTTTTGCCATCACATTTAGCCAAATCGAGGCGAATCCTAACCTAGGTTAGCGCCCGCTCGGCGGCGTGAACCTACACTTTTGACAAATTTGCGGATAACGGGCTCGCGGGCGTGCGCCGGCGCCTAACCGATCCCAGATTCAGGGAGGGATCGACCATGTGGAATTTCTTGCGTTGGAACTTCGCGCCGAACGCCAGGAACGATAGCTACAGCACCAACGAGGACGGCGTTCTCCATGTCGGCTCCGCGGCGAGCGTTCTCAAGAACGACACCGATTTCAATCGCGACCCGCTGGCCATCATCGAGGTCAACGGCGCGGCGGCGGTCGGCTCGACGGTGACGCTCCCGTCAGGCGCCATGCTCAAGCTCAACGCCGACGGCACCTTCGACTACGACCCCAACGGTCAGTTCGATTATCTCGGCGCGGGGCAAACCGCGACCGACAGCTTCAGCTATCGCGTGGCGGACGGCCACGGCGGCTTCGATACCGCGACGGTGTCGATCAAGATCAACGGCGTCGGGGCGGTCGACAAGAAGCCGGTGGCGCTTCTCGATCTCGACAAGGCCACGGCCGGCGCCGGCGACACCCATGGCAACGTCATCACCGGCCAGGATCCCGACGGCGCCGCCAACAAGCTCTTGCTGCTTGCCGACAACCAAGGCGACGGCCCGGCGATCATCCGCAGCATCACCCATGACGGCGTCACCTATACCCTGAACGCGGCCAAGACCGACGTCACCGTGAGCGGCACGCCGGCAGGCGCGTGGTCTTATGACGACGCCAGCGGCGACCTCACCATCACCACCGATCTCGGCGGCACCTTGAAGATCGATCTCGATGGCGCCACGCCAGGCGAATACACCTACACGCCGCCGGCAAGCATCGGCTCTGGCTGGTGGCAGAGCCTGCCGCCCTTCCTGCGCGACATCTTCAACTTCAAGACCGAGACCTTCGTCTACAAGATCGAAGATACCGACGGCGACACCTCCTCGTCGCTGCTGACGGTGACGGTGAAAGAGGGTCAGGCCGTAGCGGTGAACCAGGCACCGTCAGGCGCCGATGCCACCATCGTCACCCTTGAGGACACGCCGCACACCTTCACCACGGGAGAGTTCGGCTTCACCGATCCCGACGGCAGCGCGCTGCAAGCGGTGATAATCACCACGCTGCCCGCGGACGGCACACTCACCCTAGGCGGCACCGACGTCGCCGCCGGCCAGTCCGTCAGTGCCGCCGATATCGCTGCAGGTCTGCTCGTGTTCAGCCCTGCGGAGAACGCCAACGGCACCGGCTACGCGTCCCTCGCCTTCCAGGTTCAGGACAACGGCGGCACCGACAATGGCGGCGTCGATCTCGACGGTGCCGACATTCTTGGTCATTTCCGTCCCCTCCGTTTAAACCGCTATTCAGCCCCTCGCGACGGACCGCGGCACTGCGCTACCAGCGGAACGTGACGCCGACCACCGGACCGTGCTGGATCCAGTCGAGGCCATTCTTTCCGTAGCGGCCGTTCTCGCTATAGTCCACGGACAGCGCCCGATAGCCAAGCACGGTGCGCATCGTCGTGCCGAAGGTGTGGACATCGAAGCCATAGGTGGCGACCGCCTGCCATGAGAAGTCGCTGCCGGCGCCGAAGCCGCCGACGTCGCCGACAAGGGCGAGGTCCGATCCAGAGGCGGTCCTATGGCGCAGGCGCAAGCCGACCACGGGATCGACCCACTCAAGCGTGCCGCCATCGGCGAGGAGAAAATTGCGCGAGCGCTGGAACTTCAAACCGAGGCGCTTGAGGTCGACCGTCGCCGTGCCGGTGAGTTTAAGGGTGATGTCGGCCTGCTGGTTCCAATAGCGGGCGCTCCCCATGACATCGAGCGCAGTGAAGCCGGGCCCCGTGGTGTTTGCCCATTTGGCGATCTCATAGGTGAAGCCCGACTGGATGATGAGCTCCTGGTAGTCGAGCTGCGCCGTGCCTTTGACCCCGACCTGCAACTGAGGAAAGCGGGCGAAGGGGCTGCCTTTGACATTGTAGCTTCCGGGAAAGCCGAGGTCGGCCCAGACCACGTCGGTGAACAGGCTGAACGGTCCCTTACGCGCCTCGAAATAGCCCATCAACGCGGCGAAGGAGTCGCTGTCCTGCAGGATCTCGATGAAGCTCTCGTTGACGTCGGCGGTATGGCCCCGTGCGGTGGCGTTGCCGTTGATGCCGGAGAGCCAGCCATAGGGCGTGAAGCTGAACTCCCATTTGTTCGGCGGAGGTGACAGCGGCTGCACCGCCGGCGCCGCGTAGGCGCCGGGGCCGAGACCGGCGGCCGAAGCGGCGCTCGCAGCCGCCATGACGGCGACGGCGCCAACAAAGAAAAGCGCGAACCGTCCGGTGCTGTGGCGTGGCATCAGTGTCCCTCGTCGCCGCTGCTCTAGGAGCAGGCCGAAGCCCTGTTTCCCTGGTGCGTCGGAAGCGAAAGGCTAGCATCAGGCGATTGTCATGCCTGCGGCGTTTGGGCCACAGGTGCCGAGAATCGGCCCTCCGCCCCCGCATCGTCGTGCGCTGGTCCATCCCGGACTTGGCCGCTTGTGGCCGCTCCGGCACAATCGCAATCGGCCAATGAGCTCGCTGATGGCGGAACACGACAACGAACGCTGGAACTACCGTGTTCTTCTCGCTCAGGGGATCCTGAACACCGCTGGCTATCAATTCACCAGCGAGAAGCTGGTGCTGCCGTTTCTCTATACGGCGGCAGGGTTGCCGGCTGTCTTTTCCGGGCTGCTCGTGCCAATTGCCGCCATCGCCAAGCTCGGTGCGCAGATCGTCGCCGCGCCGGTGATCAGCGCGGCGCGCGACAACAAGCGGTTCGTCGGGCTCGCGATCGCGACCACGGTGATCGCGGTGATGCTCATCAGCGCCACCGTCAACACCATGGCGGCCAACGGCCTCGTCGCGGTGTTTCTGTTCGTGGCGACGCTAATGGGGGCAGCCGGTGGCGTCCGGTCACTCGCCTTCAAGGACATGCTCGGGCGGATTCTGCCGATCGACCGCAGCAACCGGTTGCTGTTCATGCAGGCGTCCATCGCCGGCATCATCGCCATTGTCGTCACCCTGGCCTCTCTCGCCGTCCTCGCTCCGGGAACGTCCGCGATCGCGCACCAGGAACTGATCTGGCTTGGAATCGGTCTGATGACCTTGAGTGCGATCGCGA
>Ga0307444_1000661_pt1 | contig 15961 bp, 15 predicted proteins | sample SalMarSW160340MG_FD_202145 | JGI IMG/M metagenome (GOLD analysis project Ga0307444, IMG submission 202145) | Salt marsh sediment microbial communities from the Plum Island Ecosystem LTER, Massachusetts, United States - SW1603-40 | ecosystem: Environmental > Aquatic > Marine > Intertidal zone >... | reverse complement strand
TCGCAGGCGATCTTGAGAGACAGGACAGGCTCGGCCGCCATCAAGGGATGGCTTTCGAGGTCGACACCGAGAGTAGTGCCGAGCGCCTTGTAATTTGCGCGGCCGGTAAGTTGGATCAAGCCGCGCCCCTTGTAGCGTGGACCATCGCCCTTCTTAATATTGCCGAGGTCTTTGCGCCCCTCGTAGGCCTCTCCGCTGGCGAATTCCTCGGTGGTGCGGAAGCCGGCAGACTCATGGCAAGTCTGCCCAAGGAAGTGGGCGATGCGCAGTCGTGTGTTGATCCCGTAGGACGCCAGTGTGGACGCGAGAACTGGGCTGATCTCTGCGATGATCTCCGTTTGCCGCTTGGCCTTCGAACCGCTGAAACGCGGAGCGATTTCGAACATTACCTGACCATCGATCGGCATCATGGACCACTCCTCCACCGCTAAGCCTGGAAACAAGGCTACAACCGAATTCATCGGCGAGGATAAGTTACACGTAATACGTGTATATGGCTAGGCGCCATCGCGCGACACGGGGCAGGGCGTAAGGCGTGCTTGCTAAGCACCCATGAAACGTATAAACATATCTTTATGTCGGATGTCGATGCCACCAACCACGCCGGCCGGGGGAGCCTCTCCCGCGCCAACGCTTTGAGCCTGCTCCGGGCCGCAGGGGAGGCGACGCGACTGCGCATCCTCGCGCTCCTCGCCAGGAGTGAGCTCAACGTGAAGGACCTCACCCAGATCCTTGGGCAAAGCCAGCCGCGCATCAGCCGGCACCTGAAACTGATGGCTGAAGCTGGCTTGATCGGGCGCTTCCGCGAGGGGAGCTGGGTGTTCTTCCGTCTTGCCGACAGCGGCAACGAGGCTCCGCTCGCGGCCGCGATCGTCGCGAGCCTCGACCCCGCCGACCCCGTCTTCGCCCGTGACCGCGCCCGCGCCGAGGCCGTCAACAGGGCGCGCGCGGAGGCCGCGCAGACCTATTTTAAGGAACATGCCGGCGAGTGGGATCGGATCCGCACGCTCCACGTTGCCGAGAAGGAGGTCGAGGCGGCCATCGGTGACGCCCTGGGCGAGGGACCCTTCTCGCTCCTCGTTGATCTCGGCACCGGCACCGGGCGCATGCTTGAACTGTTTGCGCCCCGCGCCAATCGCGCCCTTGGCTTCGATCTCAGCCATGACATGTTGGCATACGCGCGCATGAAGCTCGAACGCGCTGGTCTCGCCCAGGCGCAAGCCCGCCACGGCGATCTCTACAATATGCCGCTCGCGGACGCCGCGGCTGATGCCGTGATCCTGCATCAGGTGCTGCACTTCCTTGACGATCCCGCTGCGGCCGTCGCCGAAGCCGCGCGTATCCTCAAGCCTGGCGGCAAGCTTCTCGTGGTCGACTTCGCGCCGCACGAGCTTGAATTTTTGCGCGAGCAATCCGCCCATCGCCGTCTCGGCTTTGCCTCGTCCCAGATCAAGCGCTGGCTGCAAGCGGCGGGGCTGAAGGTCGATCGGCAGCGCGACCTCGCGCCAGGAGAAGGCGTTGGCGCCGACAAGCTCACCGTTTCGCTCTGGCTTGGATCGAAGCCCGCTGCGGCGCGCGACAAGAAGAAACCGGCCGATGTGGAGTTCGCCGCGTGATGCTGAACCACCGTGACCGCAAGAGCCGCTTTCTCGGGTCCGGCGACATCGACGTGTCGTTCGAGTTCTTCCCGCCGCGGACCGCGGCCATGGAAGAGACGCTGTGGCGCTCCATCCGCCGGCTCGAGCCGCTCGATCCGACCTTCATCTCGGTGACGTACGGCGCCGGCGGCTCTACGCGCGAGCGCACCCACGCGACCATCGCCCGCGTCTTGAAGGAAACGAAGTTGAAGCCTGCCGCACACCTCACTTGCGTCGATGCCACACGCGAGGAGATCGATGCCGTGATCAAGGATTATTGGGACCTCGGCGTCCGCCACATCGTCGCGCTTCGTGGCGACCCGGCGCGCGGCGTCGGCGCCCGTTACGAGCCGACGCCCGGCGGCTATATCAACGCCGCTGACCTCACCCGCGGCATCAAAAGCATCGCGCCGTTCGAGGTTTCGGTCGGCTGTTACCCCGAGAAGCACCCGGAGTCGGCCTCCATCGACGCCGATATCGACATGCTGTGGCAGAAGATCGATGCCGGCGCCACGCGCGCCATCAGCCAGTTCTTCTTCGACAACGAGGTGTTCTTCCGCTTTCTCGATCGCGTTCGCGCGCGCGGCATCACCATCCCGATCGTGCCGGGCATTATCCCGATCCATAATTTCAAGCAGGTCGCGGGCTTTGCTCTGAAATCGGGAACGAGCGTGCCCGATTGGCTTGGCCATCGCTTCGAGGGGCTGGAGGACGATCAGGAGACGCGTTATCTCGTTGCCGCCGCGGTCGCCGCCGAGCAGGTGATGGGCCTCGTCGATCAGGGCATCACCGAGTTCCATTTCTACACGCTCAACCGCGCCGACCTCGTCTATGCCATCTGCTATCTGCTCGGCTTGAGGCCGGTCACAACCGCCGTGTCGAAGGTCGAGGCCGCGCAATGACCCGCGAACAACGCATCGCCGCGCTGAAAGACGCGGCCAAGGCGCGCATCCTGATTCTCGACGGTGCCATGGGCACAATGATCCAGCGCTATCGTCTCGACGAGGCCGGTTATCGGGGCGAGCGCTTCAAGGATCATCCGCGCGACCTCAAGGGCAACAACGATCTGCTGGTGCTGACGCAGCCCAAGATCATCGGCGAGATCCACAACGCCTATCTCGAGGCCGGCGCCGACATCGTCGAGACCAACACCTTCAACGCCCAGGCCATCAGCCAGGCCGACTACGGCCTAGAGAACTATGCCTATGAGCTGAACGTTGCCGCCGCCAAGATCGCGCGCGATGCTGCCGATGCCTGGACCAGAAAGACGCCGGACAAGCCGCGCTTCGTCGCCGGCGCCATCGGCCCGACCAACCGCACCGCGTCGATCTCGCCCGACGTCAACAATCCCGGCTTCCGCAATGTCAGCTTCGATGAACTGGTCGAGGCTTATGCGACTCAGGCGCGTGGGCTGATCGAGGGCGGCGTCGACGTCATCCTCATTGAGACCATCTTCGACACCCTGAATGCGAAGGCTGCCGGCTTTGCCGTCGAGCAAGTGTTCGATGAGCTTGGCGTACGCCTGCCGATCATGCTGTCGGACACCATCACCGATCTTTCCGGGCGCAATCTTTCGGGCCAGACGCCCGAAGCGTTCTGGTACTCCCTTAAGCATCTCCGGCCATTTTCCGTCGGACTGAATTGCTCCTTCGGCGCCGAGCAGCTCCGACCTTCGGTCGACGAGATCGCCCATGTCGCCGACACCCTGATCAGCGTCTATCCCAATGCCGGGCTCCCCAACGAGATGGGCGAATATGACGAGACGCCGGCCCACATGGCGGGGCTGCTCGAGGCGTGGGCGCGCGACGGCTTGATCAACATCGTTGGCGGCTGCTGTGGCACCACGCCTGACCACATCCGCGCCATCGCGCGCGCCGTGGCGAAATACCCGCCGCGCCCCGTGCCCGAGCTTTCGCACAAGATGCGCCTTTCGGGCCTCGAGCCCTTCGTCCACGGGTGAGTCTCGAATGCAACTCGACCAGTCCCGCGTCAAACAACTGATAGAGGATGTCTTTCGCATCACAGCGGAACTCCAGAGAATGACCAATCGGCGCTTTACTCCCGATGGCCATCTGGTTGGCAGCCTGGGTGAGGTGATAGCGGCGAATACCTACGATCTGACGCTCGAGCCGCCATCAACCAAAGCTTGCGACGCCAAGGACAGAAAGGGACGCCGGATCGAAATCAAGGCAACCTTCGGTGAACGGGTCGCCTTTCGTCATCACGATGCCGATTGCCGACCGGACCACTGCCTCGTCCTGCGGTTGAGGCAGGACGCCGGGTTTGACGAGATCTACAACGGGCCGATGCAGCCAATTTTTGAGAAGCTCAATGTGCGCGCAATTCCAAGCAATGGTCAGCGGCAAATCTCGCTGGTCCAGCTTCGAATCTTGAATGCTCAGATAGCTGATGCGGAGCGGTTGCCTCAGGTCGGGGAGCATTCCTGAAATCTCATGAGTAACGGCGCGCAAAATTTCGTCATGGTCGGCGAGCGGACCAATGTCACCGGCTCGGCCAAGTTCCGCAAGCTGATCGAAGCCAACGACTATGCTGCGGCGCTTGAAGTCGCGCGTCAGCAAGTCGAGAACGGCGCCAACATGCTCGACGTCAACATGGACGAGGGCATGCTCGATTCCGAAGCGGCCATGGTCACCTTCCTCAATCTGATCGCGGCGGAGCCCGACATCGCGCGCGTGCCCATCATGATCGACTCATCGAAATGGTCGGTGATCGAGGCAGGGCTGAAATGCGTGCAAGGCAAGTCGGTGGTCAACTCCATCAGCCTGAAGGAAGGCGAGGGGCCCTTTCTCGACCACGCCAGAAAGGTGCGCCGCTATGGCGCTGCCGTGGTGGTGATGGCCTTCGATGAGCAAGGCCAGGCCGAGACCGCCGAGCGCAAGTTCGACATTTGCAAACGCGCCTACGATCTCCTGGCCGAGAAGGTGGGCTTCCTGCCGGAAGACATCATCTTCGACCCCAACATCTTTGCCGTCGCGACCGGCATCGAGGAGCACAGCGACTATGCGCGCGCCTTCATCGAGGCAACGCGCCGCATCAAGAAAGAGCTGCCTTACGTCCACGTCTCCGGCGGGGTCTCCAATCTCTCCTTCGCCTTCCGCGGCAATGAGCGCGTGCGCGAGGCCATGCATTCCGTGTTTCTGTACCACGCCATCCAGGCGGGCATGGATATGGGCATCGTCAATGCCGGCCAGCTCGCGCTCTATGACGACATCGATCCCGAACTCCGCGAGCTTGTCGAGGACGTGATCCTTAACCGCCGCAAGGACGCGACCGACCGGCTGCTCGAGGCCGCCGAGAGATATCGCGGCGGAGGCGCGCAGAAGCGGGAGGTCGATCTCTCCTGGCGGGAGAAGCCGGTCGAGGAGCGCCTGACTCATGCCCTCGTGCACGGCATCGCCACCTATATCGAGGAGGATACCGAAGAGGCGAGGGCACGCGCTGTGCGCCCGCTCCACGTGATCGAAGGCCCGCTGATGCAGGGCATGAGCGTGGTTGGTGACCTGTTCGGCGCCGGCAAGATGTTCCTGCCCCAGGTGGTGAAGTCGGCACGGGTGATGAAGCAGGCGGTCGCCTATCTCATGCCGTTCATGGAGAAGGAGAAGGAGGAGCTTGGCCTCGCCCAGGGCGAGCCCGCGGGGCGCATCGTGATGGCGACCGTGAAAGGCGACGTTCACGACATCGGCAAGAACATCGTCGGCGTCGTGCTCCAATGCAACAATTACGAGGTCATCGATCTCGGCGTCATGGTGCCGGCGCAGAAGATCCTCGACACCGCGAAGGAGCGGAAGGCAGACATCATCGGCCTCTCGGGCTTGATCACGCCATCCCTCGACGAGATGTGCCATGTCGCGGCCGAGATGGAGCGCGAGGGCTTTGACCTGCCGCTACTGATCGGCGGTGCCACCACGAGCAAGGTGCATACTGCGGTTAAGATCAGCCCGAACTACGAGCGGAGCCAGGCGATTTACGTCACCGATGCGAGCCGCGCCGTCGGCGTCGTCTCGTCGCTGATGTCGCCGGAGGAGCGGCCGAAGACGATCGCGCGGGTGCGTGAGGACTACATTCGCATGGCCGAGTCCCATGCCCGTGGCCGCGCCGAGAAATCCCGAGCCTCGATCGAGGACGCGCGCGCCAACCGGCTGAAGCTCGACTGGAGCGGCTATGCGCCGCCGAAGCCGAGCTTCCTCGGCACCCGCGTCTTCACGAGCTACGACCTTGCCGAGCTTGCTCGCTATATCGACTGGACGCCGTTCTTTCAGGCCTGGGAGCTGAAGGGTCAGTACCCGCGCATTCTCGAAGACGATAAATATGGCGAGGCCGCGCGGCATCTGTTCGAGGATGCAGAGACCATGCTCGGCCAGCTTATCGCCGAGAAGGCGCTGGTTGCCAATGGCGTCGTCGGCTTTTGGCCGGCGAACAGCGTCGGCGACGATATCGAGCTCTGCGCTGATGACAGCCGCAACACCGTGATCGCCACGCTGCATACGATCCGCCAGCAGATGGCTCGGGAGCCTGGGCGCCCCAATCTCGCGCTCGCCGACTTCGTGGCGCCCAAGGAAAGCGGCGTCGCCGATTACGTCGGCGCGTTTGCAGTGACCGCCGGCCTTGGCGAGGAGGACGTCGCCCGGCGCTTCGAGCGCGCCAATGACGATTACTCCAAGATCCTGGTCAAGGCCCTTGCCGACCGCCTGGCCGAAGCCTTCGCCGAAGCGCTCCACGAGAAGGTACGCCGCGAGCTCTGGGCCTACGCGCCTGATGAGCATCTCGCCAATGAGGAGCTGATCGCTGAGGCTTACCGTGGCATCAGGCCGGCGCCTGGCTACCCGGCGCAGCCGGACCACACCGAGAAACGAACCTTGTTCAAGTTGCTTGACGCCGAGCAGGCCACCGGGCTCAAGCTCACGGAGAGCTGTGCCATGTGGCCGGCCGCGGCTGTCTCAGGGCTGTACTTCTCCCACCCCGAAAGTCGTTATTTCGGGGTGGGGAAGATCGGCCGTGATCAGGTCCTGGACTATGCCGCCCGAAAGGGCTGGGGCCTGGATGAGGCGGAGCGATGGCTCTCGCCCATCCTTAACTACGATCCAAAGCGGATCGCCGATGCGGCCGAATGAGGGGTTGAAAGGGGGAGCGTCAGATCATCCCGAAGATGATGGCTGCGACGAACCCAAACGACACCAAAGCCAGGATGGCCGTCAACGTACCGGTAAGCTCCATGGGAAGCCTCCTTTCCGATCGATGCGGTCTTTGGCTCTAAGGGGCCGATATTAGGGACTCTTGATGGCGCCCGCCAAGCTCTTTTTTCCGCATCTGCAAAAGTGTGCCCGTCCTCAAGCAGACCACCAACGTCTCCTCTCGACCTTGGTTCCGGTGCTGCCCAAAGAAACTTGTGAATTCCGCCGTCACCCCAAGAATCCATTGCAAAACCTTGCTTTTTCGGGGGTAATAAATCGCGCGCTGCCGTAAGCGGCGCGCCGCCCGGCCTCCAACTGGCCTGGGAAACAAGCCCGAATGCACGCTTTTGCCCTGTGGACAACAAACTGCGGGCGTGCTGTTCGGTTAGGGGTCGAGGCAGTGCTCGGCCAAATCGTGGCAAGCGGCCTTTTCGAGGATTTAGGGAAGGAAACAGGCATGAGATTGATCGTCGGCATCGCTGCGCTTGGGGTTGTGGTCTTGGCAGGAAGCGGCCCGGCGCAGGCTCTGACCATCTCCAACATCGACCCGAAGCCGCACACGGTCACGGTCACTGCCGGCAGCGAATCCAAGGATTTGACCATTGAGCCGGCAAAGGACGTCGACGCCGATTGTGCCTCAGGCTGTAAGGTCAAGCTCGAAAACGGCGAGCAATACGAGTTCCGCGGCGACGAAGCGGTATCCATCGAGGGCGGCGTCATCTTCATCGACCATGCGCCGAGCATGGAGAAGGCGGACATTCCGGACATCGATCCTGATGCCGTGCCCCCGCCGCAGTAGGACGCCTCGGCCGATCAACGTCCGCCAAGCGGAAATTTCCGCATCAGGACCTCATCGTAGCCGTCCGCGACAAGGCCTGGCAGCACCGACGCCATGGTGAAGCCGTGACGGGCGTAAAATGCCTGGGCCCGCACATTGAAAGCAGAGACGCAGACCCAGAGATTTCGGGCGTTGCCACGGAGCGCGGTCGCCTCGACCCAGGCCATGATGCTCGCGCCGATGCCGAGGCCTTGCGCCGGCGGCAAGAGCGCCAGAATTTCGAGGTAAGGACCCTTCAGCCAGGGAGAGCGCACCGAGACGAGGCCAGCCTCGGTCCCATCGAGGCAGACGAGATAGCGGGAGACCCCGGCGTCGGGATTGGCGAGCAAGGCGGCAAGCTTCTCCGGCGGATAATTCATCACGGACCATGGCTCCATGGCGGTGATGGCCTCGGCGAGCGGTCGCGCTAGACGTGGCTCGAATGGCAGAAGCTGGACGGCATGATCGCCGATAGGAGGGAGCTCAGTTGTGCCCGTTAAAAAAGGAGAAGAGGTCATTGGTGTTTTGCCGGCGCGACGTGCGCGCGATCCGGTTGCCGAGCCCCGGTCCCGAGCACCGCTGGGCGATCACGGGCTTCCCGGCGGCAATCAGCTCGCTGACCGTGACAAAGCTATAGCCTTCTTCTTTCAGCTTGGGCAGCGCAATGGCGAGGGCCGCCGCCGTGTTGCGTCCGCGGCCATTGGCATGGCCGACGATGATCGCACCCGGATGAGCGCGCGTGAGAATGGTGTTGGCGATGGCCTTTGCCGAGCGGCGTGGGTCTGGATCGCCGGTCACCACATCCCATTGGACGGGGAGCAAGCCGGCGTCGTCGACGGCGGCGAGCGCCTTGGCGTTGCACCGCCCGTAAGGGAAGCGGAACACGGTGAGGCGCTCCGGAGGTGACGGCGCCGTCTCGCCAACGAGGCATTGCCGTTCCGAGAGCCTGGTTTTGGCCCGGGCATAGGCCGCCTCGGTCAAGGTGACTTCATCCTTGATGACGGCGTCACTGGCCCGTGAGAGGTCGACATGCTTGAGGCCGTGGCTGCCGACCTCGAACAGGGGATCGGCGATCAGCTGCGCCGCGCGCTCGGGATGGGTCTCCATCCACTTGCCGCCCGCAAAAAAGGTGGCCTTGGCGCCCTCTTTCCTGAGCAGATCGACGATGCGGCCGTCGTAGCCCGAGACATAGCCGCTCTCCTCGCAAAGATCGAAAGTAAGCGCGATCAACTTCTTGTCCGGCGGCAGCGTCACGCTCTCGATCAGGCCGCGAAGCGCGGGCTCGACCGGGGTCGCGGGCGGGAGAGGCGTCGCTTTGAGCGCGGCGACATCGAGCGGACCCTTTGAACGCTGATGCTTGATCTCGCCCGGGGTGCCGGCAAGGACTTCCGAGGTCCAGCATTGCTGCGGGGCTGCTGCATCTTCCGCAAGTGCGGGGACCGCGAGGGCAAGCAGCGAGAGAACGGTGACGCGGACGAGGGCCATGGACCCACCTTGATGCGCAAGATTGGGCACGCCTCTGTGTCGGGTCGATGACATCTCTGTGGTCAGTTCCGGGCGTCGAATCACCGTTGCAAGCATAGGCACGAAAGCGGGCCCGCGTTAACGCTAGTCGCTCGAATGGCGCGGGTTTCCGACTTTCGTTGCCTTGCCAATGGCGCCCGCGCGCTTAGGATGGCACCGCAGCACACGCCTCTTATCGCTGGCAACGGTTTGTCCATGACCTCTTTCTATGGTGCGCGGCATCAAAGACGCCTCAAGGCGCCATAGGGGGGGAGGCCATGCCGCATTTGGGCGAGCCGCTCGAACAACCCGTTCCGCTGTCGGATCTGCTTGCCACCGGACTTGCGCGGAGTCCCGACGACCCTGCGCTTCTCTCCCTCGAGGGCGATGCCTCATGGTCCGAGCTCGATCGCATGGCGACCGGACTAGCGGCGAGCTATCTCGCGCTCGGGCTCGAGCCCGGCGATCGCTTTGCCTCTCTGATGCCGAACCGCATCGCGCTGATCGCTCATTACCTCGCCTGCTTCAAGGCGGGACTCGTCGCCACGCCACTGAATTACCGCTACATGGCGCCGGAGATCGACCACGCCTTCGATGTGAGCGGCGCCAGCGTGATCCTGACCCACGCCGAGCGCCTCGATGACCTCGCCGCGACTAAGGCCGCGATGCTGCCGCTCGGCGTCGTCACCTATGGCGCCGAAAATGGGTGCGGCCCGAGCTTCGAGAGCCTCGCCGCGGCCGAACATCCCGGTGTCACGCTTCCCCCGATGGCTCCGGATGCCCCGGCCGCGATTTTCTTCACCTCCGGGAGCACCGGTCCGGCCAAGGGCGTGACCCATACCAGGGGCTCGCTCGGCTGGATGTTCGCGAGCGCGGTGAAGTCCTTCAAGCTCGATCCCGACGACGTAGTCTTGCCAGCGTCGTCCTGCTCGCACATCGGCGGCTTCACCTTTGCGCTCTCCGCGCTATCGGCGGGCGCCCGCGTCGCCGTGGCGAGAGCCTTTGATCACGACGAGCTCGGGCCCCTGTTCCGGCAGACGCGCCCGACCCTGATGTCGATGCTGCCGACGGCGCTGCTTCACCTCCTTCGCGAGCACGATATGACGGCGGACGAACTGAGCTCGCTTCGGCTCTGTCGCTCGGCCGGCGACAAGGTTCCCGAGGAACTCGCCAAGGAATACATGGCGCTTACCGGCCATCCCATCAGCGAAGGCTACGGCATGACCGAGATCGGTCTCGCCGCGCTCAATCCGCCGACAGAGTCGGCCAAGCTGGGCTCGGTCGGGGTGCCGAGCCCGGGCTTCGTGTTCTCCATCCGCACCGAGGAAGGCAGTGAGGCCGAGAGCGGCCAGGACGGGCGCCTCTTTGTGCGCACGCCATCGCGTACCGTCGGCTATTGGAACGACCCCAATGCGAGCGCCGAAGCGATCCGCGAGGAATGGCTCGATACTGGCGACATGATGCGGGCCGATGAGGACGGCTATCTGTGGTTCTGCGGGCGCAAGAAGCAGATCATCGTCCATGACGGGTCCAACATCTGCCCGCAAGAGGTCGAGGAGGCGCTGCTCGCCCATCCCGCCGTTGAGAGCGTGGGCGTTGTTGGTCTCCATGATCTCGTGCATGGTGAGAATGTCCGCGCCTATGTCTCGCTCAAGCCCGATGCGCCGCGGCCGAAGGCGCTCGAGCTGATCAAATTCGCCAAGACCCGTGTCGGCTACAAGGCGCCGGAGGAGATCGTGTTCCTTGATCAGATGCCTTTCAATGCCACCGGCAAGGTCGATCGCGTCGCGCTGAAGAAGCTCGCCGCCGGCGACCACGCCCATCACCTCTAGGACCAGCAGAAGGAGACGTGCCATGAGTAAGGTTCTTGACGAAGTGCTTGCCGCCAACGGCGCCTATGCCGCCAACTTCGGTGACAAGGGATCGCTGCCGATGCCGCCGGGCCGGCGTTTCGCCGTTCTCACCTGCATGGACGCCCGGCTCGACCCGGCGAAATTCGCCGGGCTCAGCGAGGGCGACGCGCACGTCATCCGCAACGCCGGCGGCCGCGCCAGCGATGACGCCATCCGTTCCCTGGTGATCTCCCACAAGCTGCTCGGCACGAACGAGTGGTTCGTGATCCATCACACCGATTGCGGCATGGAGACCTTCACCGACGAGATCATGCGCGGCCTGCTCAAGCAGAGCCTCGATACCGCGACGGTGGACGCCGATGGCTGGCACGACGTCGGCAAGGGCCCTGGCTCCAGTGAAGGCGACTTCATCGACTGGCTGACGATCAAGAACCAGGGCGAAAGCGTCACGAGCGACGTCAGCCGCATCCGTTCCCATCCGCTGGTGCCGCGTTCGGTCCCCATCTATGGCTACATCTACGACGTGAAAAGCGGACGGATACTGGAAGTACCGGCGGCGACGAAGGCCGGACAAGCGGCGTAATCGCGGAGCGCAGGCCGGTGGGCTGATGCCGAACCGGGTCGCGCTCCTGGCCCATTACCTCGCCTGTTTCAAGGCCGGGTTCGTCATTACGCCGCTGAACTACCGCTACATGCCACCCGAGATCGATCACGCGCTCGACGTCAGCGGCGCCAGGATCATCCTGGCGCACGCCGAGCGTGCCAGTGACATCGCCGCCAGCAAGGCATCGCATCTGCCGCTCGGGGTCATCGGCTACGGCGCCGAGGAGGGAAGCGACCGGAGTTTTGAGCAATTGATGCGCGCCGATCCCCCGGCGGTCGCCTTGCCCGATCCAAATCCGGCCGCGCCCGCGGCCATCTTCTTCACCTCCGGCAGCACTGGACCGGCCAAGGGCGTGACCCACAGTTTTGAGACGCTCGGCTGGATGACGGCGAGCGCCGCCGCTGCGTTCGAGATCACCGCCGACGACATCGTGCTCCCCGGCTCGTCCTGCTCGCATATCGGCGGCTTCGGCTTTTCCTTGACGTCGCTTAGCGTCGGGGGACAAGCGGTGGTGGCAAGAACTTTCGACCACGCCGAGCTTGGGCCATTGCTGCGCGAGATGCGGCCAACCGTGATGTCGATGCTGCCAAGCGCGCTGCTCCATCTTATCCGCGAGCCGGGCACGAGCGCGGAGGACTTCGGCTCGCTCCGTCTCTGCCGGTCCGGCGGCGACAAAGTTCCCGAGGAGCTGGAAAAGGAGTTTCGAGCGCTGACCGGCCATCTCGTCAGCGAGGGCTATGGCCTGACCGAGACGGGGCTCGCCGCACGCAATCCACCATCAGGCCTCGACAAGGTCGGCTCGATCGGGATGTTGAGCCCCGGCTTCACGGTCTCGATTCGCAAGGACGATGGTGCAGAAACGGGAACCGACGAGGAGGGCCGGGTGTGGCTGAAGACGCGCTCGGAGATGGTAGGTTATTGGAACGACGCGAAAGCGACCGCCGAAGTGAACCGCGGCGGTTGGTTCAATACCGGCGATGTCATGAAGTGCGACGCCGACGGCTATCTCTGGTTCTGCGGTCGGCAGAAGCAGATTATTGTCCATGACGGTTCCAACATTTCGCCTCAGGAGGTCGAGGATGCGCTGCTCGACCATCCGGCGGTCGAGAGCGCCGGGGTGATTGGCGTGCACAACCTCCTGCATGGGGAGAACGTCCGCGCCTATGTCACGCTGAAGCCCGACGTGCCGCGTCCGACCGCGGCCGAGTTGATTGCCTTTGCGCGCGGCCATGTCGGCTACAAGGCGCCGGAGGAGATCGTGTTCGTCGACGCTATGCCCGTCAACGCCACCGGCAAGGTCGATCGCGAAGCGTTGAAAAGACGCGCCGCCGGCGACCACGCGCACGTTCTGTAGCGCCTCCCGCGTTCACCTTGAGTCATGCGCCAATGGAGTTGCGCCAAGCGGGCTGCTATAGGCTGAAGATCCATCGACGAAACAATAAATAAGGGAGTGAAACCATGAGCAAAATCGCAAAAGTCGTGGTGGCGGCCGTCGTCGGTGGCGCCACGCTCGCCGCCGCTAGCATCGGCGCCTTCGCCGGCAGCGAGTTCGAAGGCACCTGGACGGTGAAAAGCACCGACGGCAAGCCGTTCGAGATCACGCTTTCGGCCGATGGCAACGCCACGGCGACCATGGAGAACATGGCAGGGACGTGGAAGGAGGAAGACGGCACCGCGGTCATTAGCTGGAACACCGGCTGGACCACGAACATCGCCAAGGAAGGCGACCACTATGTGAAGACCGCCTTCAAGAAGGGCGAGACCGAGCCAGCCAACACCTCCGACGCCGTCAAGAAATAGCGCCGACGGGGCGCGGACACTCGGTCCGCGCCCGCTGTCCGCGTTCACGCCAAGCTTCACTTGGTTTCGACAACGACCTCCACGGGGAGGGAGTTCGAGACGATGTCATACACCGGCGACATTTTGGCAAGCGCCGCGAGTTGCTCGGGTGTCGCCTCGCCCTCGACGCTGAGCTTGACCCGAACCTCGCTGTAGCCCTTACGGACGTCATCAGCCAAGCCCATGAAGCCGCGGACGTCGATGTCGCCCTCTAACTCCGAATTGACGGCCGTGATCTCGAGGCCGCGAGCGGCAGCGTGATAGACCATGGTCGTCGTCATGCAAGCGGCCAAGGCGTGCAGCACGAACTCGACGGGATTTGCACCCTGGTCTTTGCCATGGAGCACCGGCGGCTCGTCAGCGGCGAAGGTGAAGGGCCGCGACCGCGTCTCTTCCTTCCCAGCGCCGAAAAATCCGTCGATGCTCGACTGGTTCAGGCCACCGTTGATCCAGGCGTTCTTGGCGCGGAACTGGAAGGCGCCGAGTTCCGGCTGGCGGTGGAGCGCGTTCAGCGTCTCCGACAGGGCCGCGACATCAACGCCATTGAGCATCGCCGGGTTTGTCTTGGTCAACACTGCTTTAGTCATTGGGTTTCTCCTTTTAGTCAGGGCCACGACGCCATCCGTCGCAGCGGGGTGACCGGAAGCTAAGGAGAGCGGCCCTCTCGGATAAGCGTGATTTTTTCCAAAACAGGTCCATTTATGCCATTATCGGCCAAGCCATGGCTTCGACGCGAAAATCGCCACTGAAGGCGCTGATCGTCGCCGTGCCGGAGACGGCGGGCTCGGCGCTCTACGGCATGGTCGACGTGCTCGCGGCGGCGGGAACCATCTGGCCGACGCTGGTGCGGGACGAAGCGCCTCGCCAATTGATCGCGCCGAAGATTATTTCCACCACAACGGAGCCATTCGCCTGCGGCAATGGCATCCCCGTCACGCCCCACGTCGCCGCGGACAGCAACCCAAAAGCCGACATCGTCATCCTGCCGGAACTCTGGCTCGGCCCGGACGAGGACATGACCGGCCGCTATCCCGACTTGATGGACTGGGTCCGGCGCCAGTACCGGCGCGGCGCCGTGATCTATTCGGCCTGCTCCGGAGCGATCATGTTGGCCGAGACCGGGCTCCTGAAGGGACGTGCCGCGACCTCTCATTGGGCCTACCAGGATCTGTTCCGCAAGCGCTTTCCGGACATTGAATTCCGGCCCGAGCCCAACCTCGTCTTCGCCGATACCACGGGACGCATCGTCACCGCCGGCGGCACCACCTCTTGGCACGATCTCGCCATCCACATCATCGCGCGCCACTGCAGCCCAGGTGAGGCGCTGCGCATCGCCAAGGTCTATCTCTTGAAGTGGCACGGCGAGGGGCAGCTTCCTTATGCGAGCCTGGTGCGTGGCGAGCCGCACGCCGATTCCGTGGTGCGTGCCTGTCAGGCTTGGCTCGCCGCGCACTTTCATGAGGCGAATGCTGTCACGGGCGTGGAACGTGTCGTGCCCGTGCCGGCGCGCACCCTGAAGCGGCGCTTCAAGGCTGCAACCGGCTCGACCCTGATCGAGCATGTCCAGAACCTTCGTATCGAGGACGCGAAGCGTCGGCTGGAGACGACCGATACGGCCGTCGACGACATCAGCGCCAAGGTTGGCTATGAGGATCCCGCCTTCTTCCGCAGGCTGTTCCGCCGCCGCACCGGCCTCAAGCCAAGCGAGTACCGACGCATGTTCCGGCCAATCGCCACGGTGGAGGCGCTTGCTTCAGAGCGGGGCAGGTCGGAAGGGCGTCAGTCCTGATCGGCGGCATGCTTGGCGATGTTGTCGGCCCGTTCGATCCCGGTCGGGTAATAGGCGCCGGTAGGCTTCGTGCCGAAGCTCAGCATTTTGAGACGACCCGCCTCGATTGCGTCGGGCTCGTGGGTCTCCTTGAGCATCCTCACCGCACAGGTGTCGGCGTCAAGCTCCATGTTCCGGAGCGCGGGACGGATGTAGTAGAACGGCTGCGGCCCCAATTGCCCAAGGCCGGCGAAGCGGCGCACATGGCCGAGCGTGTGGTGGCAGCATTCATGGGCCAGCAGAAAGTGTCCATAGGCCGGGTCGGTGGTCAGCAAACGCGAGCTGATGACGATGAGCGGGCGCCCGTTGCCGTCCTCCATCGAGATCGCCTCCTCGGAGAAGTCGGGCAGGAGATAAGTGGAAATGTCGCAATAAGGATTGTCAAGGTTTGGCAGGCGCGACCGCGGGATCGGACTGCTCCCGGCGTGAGCGCTGTCCAACCAGAGAACCACCCCCAGCAACAGAGCCCCCGCAAGGATCCACAGGCGAAAGATTTTAGCCTCCGTAACTTTGCTTTCCCGTCAGTCTAGCGGGGCGAAAGGGCGCGCTGAAGCCCCTTTTGCGTAGCCGCGTCGTCACTTGACGCAATCGTGATGGAAGCCGGGGCTCACTTGCCTGCACGCTCGCGGCCGACACGGGTGTCGCTCGCGCCACTGGCCGGCGGGTCCGCAGCGTGACGCCCGTTGTG
>Ga0307444_1000660_pt1 | contig 15963 bp, 17 predicted proteins | sample SalMarSW160340MG_FD_202145 | JGI IMG/M metagenome (GOLD analysis project Ga0307444, IMG submission 202145) | Salt marsh sediment microbial communities from the Plum Island Ecosystem LTER, Massachusetts, United States - SW1603-40 | ecosystem: Environmental > Aquatic > Marine > Intertidal zone >... | reverse complement strand
TTGTTAAGAGGCACGTTAATTTATAATAATTTAGCAAATAGAGCCTGTTACATAAATTAGTAATACTAAAGCTAAATGCTTTGATTCGCAAATACTATAACGTATTCTAATGAGTATAATTTTTGCGATTGTCTTCGACCCAGAGCGACTCGACATGAGCCGTTCGGCCCTGAGCTCACAGCCGAAGGGCTCGTCGACATGTCTCAAGGCCGAACTGCTCGAGCCGAATGGAGTCAATAAATACGTCATCGAATTTATGAATCGAGGGACTAAGATTGAGACCTGGATCTGTAGGCAGTGCAGGAGGATATACTGGATGTCTCAAAAGCGGCTAAGAAAAAAATATTCTGCTGGGATTTCATAGCATGTGGAAAATAATTTCAGGAATTTTTCTGGGATGGACCTTGGGCAGCAATGATTCTGCCAATGTATTCGGCACTGCCGTTGCCACAAAAATTGTTACCTATCGCACTGCAATCCTTCTTACCTCGGCATTTGTAATACTGGGAGCCCTGATGGAGGGAGAGAAATGTTTTGCCACTTTGAGAGAACTTTCCAACCTGACTCCCAAAGACGCTTTCTGGGCTGCTCTTTCAGCAGGTATTACCATGTTCGTTGTCACGTATCTTTCTCTGCCCAGCTCTACATCTCAGGCTATTATCGGGGCTATTTTGGGAGTTGGTATGGTTTCAGGAATCCCTGATTTTTTCAGGCTCTATAGGATAATAGCATGCTGGGTTTTAACACCTATCGGGGGCATTATAATAAGCTTTATACTTTATTATCTTATTGGAATTTTCTTTGAGAGATATATTACGAGCCCCCAAAAACGTTCTTTTTTCATTTTCTGGGGCCTCATCTTTGCAGGATGTTTTGGCGCGTATGCACTGGGATCTAATAACGTCGCCAATGTCACAGGAATCTATGTTGGTTCGGGATTGCTAACTCCCTTTGAAGGGATACTTTTCGGAAGCATCAGTATTGCGAGTGGTACTCTGACATACAGTAGGAAGGTTATGATGACAGTAGGAAAAGGTATTACTCCTCTTGATGAATATGCTGCATTAATTGCAGTACTCTCTGGAGCTATCACTGTGGAGATATTCACGCAGGTAGGAGTGCCTGTTTCATCATCCCAGGCCATTGTCGGAGGTGTTGTCGGTGTTGGTTTGATAAAAGGTGCCAAAACGGTAAACAAACGGACAGTGATAGAAATCGTGATTGGTTGGATATCCACGCCGATCTCGGCTGGGATCATCTCCTATATTTTGCTCAGTTTATTTATGTAAACCTAAAGTATTGTTGATGGTAGTTAAATTTATTGATATAAATTTATAATGTATTCAGAACTGAGCAACATTATTTTATAGTGTCTCAGAGGAATACCAGCAATTTTTTAATAAGAGGGGTAGATACATGTTTTACAGAAAAGAAAAGCAAGTAAATGAGTTAATCCTGAAACATCTTGAAAAGGTTGATAACTGTCTCAAGACAGCATTAAAGGCGATCGAAGAATATCTCGGCAGTAATATAGAAGAGGCAAAATCATCGGCGATAAAGGTCGATCAACTTGAGACGGAGACAGACAGTGTTCGCCGAGAAATAATTGGCAAACTTTATTCAGGGGCCTACCTTCCCTCATTAAGGTCAGACATTCTTCACCTTGTAGAGCATCTGGACAAGATCGCTGATGGGGCTGAGGCCTGTTGTGATTTCTTTCTTGATCAACGCCCAGAGATCCCTCAAGAGATGAAGTCAAAATTCTTTACAATAATGGAGCGATCCATTTCTGCCTTTGTCCCTTTAAAAGAAGCGGTGGGTTCATTTTTTACGGATACGTTTGATATTGAAACTATTCGGGAAAGAACAAAAGATGTGGGGATTATAGAATCGGCTGTTGACAAAGAGGAATGGGATATAACGCGGGATATCTTTAAGACCGAATTAGATTGTGGTCATAAGTTACATTTGAAACTTTGTCTTGAAAGTATAGTTAGAATTTCCGACAGGGCTGAAGATGCAGCCGATGAGTTGGAAATTATAATTATTAAAGGAGGGTTATAAGAAAGTAAATTCCCCCATTTCTTTCTACACTTTTCCAATCTTAAACGCTGAGCCGATATCCTCTCCAAGACGATGGTATTTCGTTGTACCAGGGGCATAGATAAGGGGGTCAATCTTTCCCGGATCTGCCTTTCCATCTGTCAGGCAATCTTCAGATATGTATGTTTCAATAATTTCACCCACAACCAGGGTATGACTCCCTAAATCCAGATAATGGATAACCTTACACTCCAGATTTAACGGGCATTCCTGAATGAGAGGGGCTGTTGTAAGGTCTCCATAGAATACCTTAAAGATTTGTGATTTGTCGTTCTTTTTTCCGGAATAGACACCACAATAATCAGTCTTTTTGACCATGTCTGAGGACGGAACGTTAATAGAAAATGTTCCGTTTTCTCTCACTCCTTCAAGTGTATATCGTTCTTTACGCAGGGCAACGGAAACAGCCGGTGGTTTTTGTGCTGCAATCGCGCACCAGGCAGCAGTCATAAAATTTTGCTTTTCATTTATATTTGCTCCCACTAAAACCGCAGGCATGGGATAAAGTAGTGTCTGTGGTCCAAATTTGATTTTCTCCATTTTGTTTCTCCTTTATTATTTATCACATTTATATATTGAGTTTAACTATAGAGAAGAAAAATGCAAGCAATAAAGAGGGTGAATGTTTTTCAATACAAAGCTAGCTAAAGATGAGTTTTGTGTCACGGAAACTTCACATATCTTTTGGATGACATTTTTTGTGAAATAGGATATACAATTTTATTCAGTTAATATGCATGTTCAGTGCGAATTGAATAGTGCCTCTTCAGCATCACATCACGAACCTGATCCAGTAACTTCATATCACACATTCACTTTCAGTATTTTTCGATTTCAATATTACAAACCTTATTGGCAAATATTTTGAATTTATTGAAAAATTTCAATTTGCTGTATTATAAGGCTGCAAATAGGCAGTATAATCCTTATGTTATGTATTAATTAGTATTATTAAGGGAGTTGGATATGGCTAATATTGTTCCAGGAAAATCAAGTTTAGATACATCTGATCTTCTTTCAAGGACAATCATAAATCTTACAGAGGGAATTACAGGGATAGCGGCATCGGAGAGAAAAGATCTTTATTTATCTCTTGGGTATATTTTCCAACGATTTAGAAGTGGTAAATTTCTTCAAACCTTGAAAAATGAATGGGACTTGTTGCGTGAAAAAGGTAGGATTAAGGATGGTTATATGGATACGGAGCAACATCAAGAATGCTTACAAGAAATGCTTGATTTTCTCGATAAAGATTCTCCTGATGAAAATAGGTTTAAATTATTAAAAGAGATTTTTCTGGCCGCTGCAACTGAGTTAATTTCTGATAGGGCCAGTGTGCTTCCACAACAATATATGAAGATTTGCAGGGCTTTGTCTTCTGGCGAAGTATTGGTACTTCTAGCAGTATTCGCAATTGCAAAAGCAGGAGGTTGGGATCCAAATGATATGGGTGCACAAAATTGGCTTAATCAGATAGCTGAAAAATCCGCACTTCAATACACCGAACTAATAGAAGTCCACGAAAGAAACTTAATTGATAAAAATCTAATAACCCCAAGAACCCATTCTGACAATAGCGGTGTAAAGTTAGGTAATCATTTCAGGCTTTCCAACCTCGGCTATAACATTTGTTTGTTTATAGAATCTTATGAAGAAAAAACCGATACATAACATTCTGCTGCAAGGGACCTCCAGGGACTGCACCCCTCCAGCCCCTGAGAAGTTCGTTAGTGTGATTTAGGATACAAGAGATGATATTATGAAGCGCAAGCCCAAAAAGCCAACCGAGCCTTTCGGCTACATCTCCTTCGGGAAGAATGGAGCTGTCAGCAAGCACATATTTGAGCTGTCCCATGAGAAAGAGGATCAAGAGATTGGAGCTGTGGAAAGGTTTATTGGCGGGCTCAATCAACTATCCGATTACCCAAATGTCAATGGCTTTGACAAGCTTCCCGAGGCCGATCACGATTTCACACTCGATACATCCGCTGGTTCTATCACAGTACAGCTCACTGAGCTCGTGGAGCGTGATTACGCAAAACCGATCTCAAAGCAGGAGTACAATGAAGGTAAGTGCCACGACTTCATTCAGAAAGCACCCGGTATGATCCCTTTGGCGGCAGATAACTACTGGCTACAAAACTGCCTTAGGCGCGCTATTGAGAGAAAGCTGGAGAAGTTTTATGCCAAGTCGGATTCTGAGACCCTATGGCTCGTGGTTTTCTGCACATCTACTTACCTCCAGACTGAGTATTACGTGGATGGTAGGTTGAGGGTCAGCGCCGCACTGACCGAAGCCCGTAAATATTTGCAGACATTACCGAACTGCGTCTTCGATGTGATCTGGTACACTAACCTTCTGACTCGTCCAGTTCACATTTGGCCAGAAGGAATCTCGAGAGAGCAGCAACGCTAACCTTTCTGCCGCAAGGGACGGCGCTAAAACTACGCCACCCCTGAGCAGCCCGTTAAGTGCATAACATGGAAAAGGTAGGGCAGAATCCTAAAGCCCCTTTCTGTGCATTTGGTGATGATAGTGCATACAAAAATGCGTTGGCTTATGCCTATGCAATTTTTCACAGAAAAGACATATCAAAAGCAAAAAAAGCTCTAAATAGTATCAAGAAGAAATTTCACATACCAATTGATGCCCCAATACACTGCAGAATCCTTTTTAGCGGCGATCAAAGGAAGAACGCTAATCTTGATCATATGTCGCCCGATAGGGTGAAGCGACTCATTTCGCATCTAATTGACGAAATGAATCAGGTCCCATGTCTGCTCCGATATTCGTATTGTATATTGCCAGAATCAGGTGAGATTTTCTTAAAAGTTATTGATGAAGATCATAAGATTGTTTATGATGAGCCAAAAGGCGTTTTAGGTATATTATCGCAAGCCTGTTTTCTTCCAATTAGAAATCAGCCCTATGCCCCTGGCGCAGAACTTTGCGAAATTTTTGCATCAAGAGATAAAAAAAGGGGTCAAGTCTTTAGTTGACTTATCTGCATTGCTATATTAATGATATAGATTATGACAAGACCACTGAGAATTGAGTATCCCGATGCATGGTATCATGTTATGAACCGATCCAGGAAAGGGCAGGAAGCCTTTGCTACTGTTGAAGACTGTAATAGTTTTATTGATATTATTAAAGATGCGGCTGAGATATTTAACATGAAGATTACAGCCTATTGCTTGATGACCAGCCACTATCATCTTCTTGTTCAAACCCCTGACGCCAATCTGTCAAGATGTATGAGACATATTAACGGAATATACACCCAGAGATATAATGCGAGAAATGGTTGTGATGGAACTCTGTTCAGAGGGAGATATAAATCGATAGTTGTTGATGCTGATTCATATCTGTTAGAGTTGGTGAGATATATTCACAGAAATCCTCTACGTGCGGGGATAGTTGCCAAATTAGATGATTATGAATGGAGCAGCCATAAGGGTTACGTGTCGAAGGCAAAGAAATGGGAATGGTTACATAAGAATTATATTCTTGGGATATTTTCCAAGAATAAAAGGTCTCAACTTATATCTTATAAGAGATTTATTTCTTCAGAAGAATCAGCGGAACTTATTTATTATTATTCAAAAAAGAATATCCCATCGATCCTTGGGGATACAGTTTTTGTTCAGTTGTTAAAAGACAGGTTTTTGAAAAAAAAGAAGGAAAAGGAGATCCCTGAATCTACAAAGCTCTGCCCTGAAGTAATTGATATTAAGCAAGCAGTTTGTGCCTATTACCAAATAGAAGAAACGGATTTACTTATGTCACGAAGGGGAGTAGAGAACGAGGCTCGTGATTTCGCTATGTATATGTTAAGAGTTATTCGATCGGAACGGCTAACAAAAATAGGGGAGGAATTTAATCTCAGTAATTACAGCTCAGTGAGCACTGCAATTGAGAGAATAAAAAGAAAAATGGATAGCAAGAAGTTCAAAAAGATGTATGAGGAAATATTAGATTTATTGTAATGGTAAGTCAAACAAAGATTTGACCCCTTTAGTAGTAGACCCCTTTACTTTACTTTATGTAAGGAGTCCGGCCATCTTGAAGTAGCCATGATTAAAATTGGAGAGGTATTGCTTTATTGCCCTCCAGATCCCCAAGGGTTCTGGATTGCTCGATCGGCAGCCTCTGCATTGAACGCCAGAGACGCTAAAGAAATGCGAAGTGGTTTTCGCACTGAGGTATTCAATTCTAGAGGAGTACACTGGGTTGATCCAACTGGGAAGCCAGAAAGAGATCTGGCCGCACAATGGCGGGGAAAAGCTGATGCATTAGAAAATTCTGGGTTTGCAAGATTTTCGGCCACATTGAGAGAGCTATCTGACTCATACGACCGTGAGGCTGAGAGGATTATTGATGAGCGCAAGTCAGAAGTTGAATAAAAGAAGCGAGAATTATAATAACTATTTGGCATTAACCTTTGAGTACATGAAGCTAAGAATCCAAAGCACATAACAAGGCTAATTAACAAGGACGCATCGTATCCTCGCGCCTGTAATGCTAGGCGTTGGGCGGCAAAAGCTGAAAAAACGAACATAAATAATCCTTGACATTCCATGCTGATGTAATTACAATGTAGATACTTATCGAGTCAAGGAGATAAACTATGAGAGCACATGTCGTAAAAATTGGCAATTCCCAGGGCGTCCGTATTCCAAAACCTATACTTGAGCAAACAGGAATTAAGGAGGACGTTGAGCTTGAAGTAGAGAAAAACCAAATCATAATTCGCCCTATTTTAAACCCAAGAGTTAGTTGGGATTTGGCTTTCAAAACAATGGCCGAAAAAGACGATGACGTGCTGATACACGAAACCGAAAATATCTCACATTCTTGGGATGAAAAAAAATGGCAATGGTAGCCAATCGATTCGATGTGTATTTGATAAATCTTGATCCTACTATTGGATCTGAAATTCAGAAAGCCAGACCCTGTTTGATTATTTCACCTGATGAAATGAACAGACATATCCACACCGTCATCGTTGCTCCGATGACTACCGCAAGCAAGGACTATCCCACAAGGGTATCATGCAAATTTAAAAAGAAAAAAGGGCAAATCGTCTTAGATCAGATACGAACAATAGATAAAACACGGCTTATAAAAAAGCTTGGTTCTATTAATCCAGAAACCCAGTTAGAGGTTATTTCTGTCTTACAACGTCTATTTGCATTTTAAGGCCGCCCAACCTGTCAGCCCACCTGACCTCTATTCCGCTTGTGCCCTTCGACAACCTCAGGGCTTTCAGCTCCATAGCGGCAGGTGAGCTTTGTCTTAAGAGCTGCTCAAATAAAAAGGAGAGGAGCGTATTAATGAAAAACAAAAGCGATTCGATTCGAGAAGGCATCAGTCATCATTTTACTAAGCGAAGAATTATAGGAATTGTTGGGAGCCCAAGGAAAAATGGAAACTCGGATGTACTTTTAAACCATATTTTGAGCGGTGCAAAAGAAGAGAATGTATTCACCGAAAGGATTTATTTACGCGACTATCAGTTCCAACCGTGTATTGGGTGTGAGAAGTGCAGAAAAGATAAGATCTGTACCGGGTTGAATGACGGAATGTCCCTTTTGTACCCAAAAATATTGGATTCTCAGGGCCTGGTTCTTATATCACCTACTCACAACTATAATGTCACTGCATGGATGAAGGCCTTTATTGACCGTCTCTACTGTTTCTATAACTTCGATAACAATCGCCCTCGAGGATGGTCGAGTCGTTTGGAAAATCAAGGGCGCAAGGCTGTTGTGGTAGGAGTCTGTGAGCAGGAATCCGAAGAGGATATGGGATTTACACTTGAAGCGATGCGTCGTCCCCTCATAGAATTGGGGTATGAAATAATAGGAGAATTGCCAGTTTTTGCAGTCTTTGACAGAGGGAAAGTAAAGGAAAAAAAGGATATCTTGGTCAGGGCCTCAAAACTTGGAGTGAATTTAGCAAAATCTCTTTCGTGATAATGAGGGGAACTGGCTATTCTGTAAGAATACCGTTCTCTTCCCGGTCTTTATCTCCTGGTCACCACGATTGTATTTCCATATACTTTAATTGATTGATTTACCTCCTCCTTCAATCTAATCCTCTTCCAACAAAAATAATCAACGGAAGTTATGTAATTTTCAAGAAAATTTCATTTTTTCCTTGACAAAAGGGATGGTTTTGTCTCAAAGTGTCATAAAGTGGTAAAAAGTGGGAAATAGATATGGAAAATCCTGTAAATGACTTTTTTGAAGGTAGATCAAGACATTCACTTGATGAAAAGGGAAGATTGGCGGTTCCAGCCCGTTTCAAGGAGATTTTAAAAAGAAAAGCTGATTCGTCCCTTGTTGTTACCAATCTTAACAACTGTTTAGTAGCCTTTGCAAGGGATAATTGGCAGAAAATAAAAGAAAAGGCAGTAAATCTACCGCTCTTTGATTCTGCGGCCAATATCTATATACGGTATTTTATATCCGGTGCTGTAGAGTGTCCCTTAAAACAGGGAAGGATTTTGATTCCTTCAAATTTGCGAGAGTTGGCCGGATTAAATAAAGAGGTAGTGTTAGTAGGACATTTAACAAGATTTGAAATCTGGGATAAGACCGAGTGGGAGGAAGAGTTCGAAAGAGCTAAGAAATCTTTTCCAGGGATAAGTCAATCTCTTTCCGATATGGGAATTTGATAGGAGGAGAAGATGGCAATTTCTCATCAACCGGTAATGGTTGATGAGGTTATTCAGTACCTGATTACTATTCCTGAGGGGATATATGTTGACGGGACAGTGGGCACTGGTGGACACAGTCTGGAGATTTGTAAAAGGATAGCCCCAAAGGGAGAGCTGATTTGCTTAGATATTGACAGATCATCAATACTGTTAGCCAAGGAAAAGCTTTCGATTTTTGGAGACAGGATCAAGATAATCAAGGAAAGCTATGTTGCTATAGATGAGGTACTTAAAAAAATTGGAATTGATAAGGTAAACGGAATTTTATTAGATCTTGGTATGTCATCCTATCAGCTAGAATCGTCCGGCAGAGGTTTTAGTTTTATAAAGGATGAACCTTTGGATATGAGAATGGACGAAGAGGCGGGTGCAGCTGCCAGTGAATTAGTGAACACTCTTTCCATGGAAAGGCTGCAGGAGCTTCTATGGGTTTATGCTCAGGAAAGATGGGCCAAGTTGATCGCTCGGGCTATTGTTGAAGAGAGGCGAAAGGGGCCTATAACCTCAAGCCGACAATTAGCCCTGCTTATTGAAACTACTATTCCTGTTAAATATCGTCATCGGAAAAGACATCCCGCCACCAAGACCTTTCAGGCGCTTAGGATAGCTGTTAATAAGGAGTTGCAAAATGTAGCTGATTTTTTAGAGAAATGCCCTCCATTGCTTGTTAAAGGGGGAAGGGTAGTGGTGATATCGTATCATTCATTGGAGGATAGGCTTGTTAAACAAGCCTTTCTACAAAGAAAGAAAGAAAACATATCTCCTCGAAAACTCCCTGTTTTTCCTATCACAAGCCCTCCCCTTATAAAGGCCTTAAAAAGAAAGGGGCTTAGGCCTTGCCATATGGAGGTGAATCTCAACTCAAGAGCCAGAAGCGCTATAATGAGAGTGGCAGAAAGAACTTACAATGAATAAGAAAAAAAATGGATCCATAAAAGTATTCCATTTTTTTGCAATGATGCTTGCATTCTTTTTATTAGTAGGAATTTCCCATGTCTGGGTGAATTCTAAAAGGACACAAATGGGGTATTCGCTGAGCCAAATAAAAAAGGAGATAGGGCAAATCAGGGAATACAACAAAAAGCTACAATTAGAAATAGCTTCTTTGAAATCACCTGAACGTTTGGAAAATAAGGCGGGTAAAGAGTTTGGTTTACGATACCCATTGCCTCAACAGATAATTTTCTTGCCATGAGAATAAAAGATAAAAAATGGGTAAGGATCAGGATTTATATAACAGGGATATGCTTTTTCCTTGTATTTTGCCTCATTTTTTTACGGGCATATCAACTGCAGATAGTTAAAGGGAGCCAGCTTTCGTCTTTGGCTAAAAAGGGCTATACAGGAAAATTTACCCTTGTCAGCCAGAGAGGAACCATTTTTGATAGAAATGGCAAGGAATTAGCACTCAGCATCGAGGTGGATTCACTGTACTGTTATCCAAAAAAGATAAAAAATAAGAAAACAGCCGCAACTCGTCTTGCCAGGGCCTTAAATTTAAATAAAAGGGATGTGCTAAAAAAATTACATAGCTCTCGTTCCTTTGCGTGGATTAAGAGAAAGGTAACTCCAGAAGAGATTAATAGGATTCAAAAGCTTAACATAACCGGAATAGATTTTACCCAGGAGAACAGGCGTTACTATCCATGCATGGAAACGGGAGCCCATGTTATAGGCTTTGCAAGCCAGGATAACAAAGGCCTTGAGGGCATAGAATTACAATATAACAGATATTTAGAGGGACAAGAAGCAAGGTTTAGCAGGATTCATGATGCCCTTGGCAGACCTCTTTTTTTTGATGGACCAAGGATAGAAAATCAGGATCCTTTTAATCTCATTTTAACATTGGATAAAGATATCAGTTATAAGGCCCAGAAAGCTCTAAGGGAAGCTGTACGAAAATCAAGAGCAAGAAGTGGTGTATGTATAGTTATGAGGCCTCAGACAGGCGAGATTTTGGCTATGGCAGTAGTGCCAGAATTTAACCCAAATATCTTCTGGCAGTATCAACCATATGAATGGAGGAATAGGGCAATTACTGACTGCTTTGAGCCTGGATCTACTCAAAAGACATTTCTTTTAGCTGGCGCCTTAGAAGAAGGTGTGATTAGTCCAGAAACAGTCCTTAATTGTGAAAAGGGAGAGTATGCCGTTGGCAGCTTTATTATTCACGATAGCAAACCCTTCGGGATGTTAAAGGTACGTGAGATACTCAAATTTTCCAGTAACATAGGGGCAATAAAAATAGGCCGGAGACTTGGAGCAGAGCGCTTCAATTATTATTTAAAAAGATTTGGTTTTGGTGAACAAACAGGGATAGATTTTCCAGGTGAAAGGAAAGGAATTCTGAGGCCTATCAGAAATATGAGCCTTGTTGGAAAAAATACCCTCTATTTTGGTCAGGGCATATCGGTCTCTCCCTTGCAATTAGCTATGGCCTTTGGGGCTATAGCTAATGGTGGGCATCTCATGAGGCCCTATATAGTAAAATCAATTGTGGATCAGAGAGGGGAAGCGATACAAAATTTTTACCCCTTTATCATACGGGATGTCATATCACCTGAAACAGCTGAGAAGGTACGAGGTGTGCTCGAGGGCGTAGTCAGAAAAGATGGAACAGCTCCTAAAGCCGCAATAAAAAAATATTCTGTGGCCGGCAAGACAGGAACCGCACAAAAGGTTGATCCGATGAAGAAAACCTATTCGAATAAAAAATTTGTGGCTATCTTCGGTGGTTTTACTCCTTCGGATTCACCTGCTTTGGTGATTTTGGTTGCCCTTGATGAACCAAAAGGGATTCCATATGGAGGGATTGTAGCAGCTCCTGTTTTTAGTGATGTTGGTTGCTGGACTCTTAACCACCTTAATGTAGCTCCATCATTCCCGCCTGCCGTCTGGCGGGCAGGTCAACAAGATCTTTTGCATCCTATTGAAAGAAAAGAGAAAATAGAAATCTTGAGGCCTGATTTTCCTGGTTCAATGCCTAATTTAATAGGGCTTGGGGTGAGAGATGTTTTAAAGAAAGCAAAACAATTAGGTTTGAGAGTGGTTATTAAGGGAAGTGGTATGGTTGTGAAACAAGTTCCAAAGCCTGGTACACCTTTAAAAAAAGACAGGTCACTTACTGTCACATTTCAACCACCGGCATGAAGGCGGAAAGTGCCTAAAGTTAAGAAGCAACGGACAACAGTCAACGGACAACGGACAGTGAGGCTTGATTACCTATTAAATGGTCAACCTATTGTGGAGCAACATGGAAATGAAGATTTTGAGATCAAAGGACTGACAAGCGATTCTCGGGATGTCAAAAAGGGCTATCTATTTGTTGCTGTGAAAGGGAGCAGTCAAGATGGTCATAAGTATCTAGCTGATGCCGTTCAGAGAGGTGCGTGTGCATTACTAGTCGAAAATGTTGCAAATGTTTTTCCAAACGTAACTATTGTGAGGGTACCTGATACAAGGGCTGCACTTTCTGAACTGGCTTCCAGGTTTTACAATTATCCATCTAAGGATATGAATTTGATAGGTATCACTGGCACTAACGGGAAGACAACAACAAGTTATGTTCTGGAGTCGATATTAAAAGAGGAAGGAAGGAATGTAGGGGTTATTGGAACTATCAATTATAGATATAAGGAAAAATCTTTTCAGACATCCTTAACAACACCTGAATCGAATGATCTGATGAAGATAATGGGTGAAATGAGAGATGCTGGCGTGACCGATATCATACTAGAGGTTTCATCCCATTCTTTAGAGCAGGGAAGGGTAAGGGGATTGAATTGGTCGCGGGCACTGTTTACAAATTTTTCGAGGGATCACCTTGATTACCACGCAACAATGGAAGAGTATTTTAAGGCAAAATCTTTACTCTTTTCTTCCTTGGGGGAAGAAGGAGAAGGTCAAGCAAAGACAATAATCAATATGGATGACCCAAAGGGGAGGGCGTTAAAAAAAATAACAAAGGTTTCGACTGTGAGTTATGGCCTTGGAGATACTTGTTTATTAAGGGCTGCCGATATTCACTCCAGCGTAGAGGGCTTACATTTTAGATTGACTACACCAACTGGGGATATACCTATTACATCTACCCTTTTTGGGCAGATGAATGTCTATAACATACTGGCGGCTGCAGCAGTTGCCTTTAGCCTTGATATAGACCTCAATACTATTTCAAGGGGCATACAAGGACTTGCACTTGTTCCTGGCAGACTTCAGCACGTTGACAACAAAAAAGGGCTTTCCATATTTGTTGATTATGCCCACAGCACTGATGCCTTGAAAAAGGTCCTTCAAACAGTGAGACAGTTCACGAAAGGAAGACTGATTACTGTTTTTGGATGTGGGGGTGACAGAGATAAGGGCAAAAGGCCAGATATGGGGAGAGTAGCAGGTATGTATAGTGATTGTGCAATAATCACCTCAGACAACCCACGGGGAGAGAGCCCGGCAAAGATTGCAGATGAGATTGAGACTGGAGTAAAAGAATCAGGATTAAATAGGATTACATCAGATTTTTCATCTAACGCAAGGGGCTATGAAATTATTTTGGATAGAAGAAAAGCAATCCATACTGCTGTCAAGATAGCTAACAAGGAAGGTGGAGACATTATCTTAATCGCTGGCAAAGGGCATGAACAGTATCAGATCATTGGAAATAGAAAGAGATATTTTAATGATATTAAGGAGGTAGAACGTGCAACCAGTTAGGAGTTTTGTGGGTTTATCGTGTTTTTTTGAGTTTGCCTGCCTTGTTAAATCCCCCACAGGGCGTTCCCGATAAATCGGGAAATTTAACAAGGTGAATGTTGAAAACTTGCGAACTTGAAAACACAAAAAACAACGTAAACACAACAAAAAGTAAGAAAATGGCCGCAAAATGGGGTGAAATAACCGTTAAGGAGGTATCTTCAGCAATCAATGGAAGGCAGATATCTGGCTCACCAGATGAATTCGTTAAGGGTCTTTCAATTGATTCAAGAAAAATGACTCCCGGGCACATTTTCTTGGCCCTCAAGGGAGAGAGATATGACGGCCATAATTTTTTAACCAATGCAATTAGTGCCGGAGCTATGGGCGTAATTGTTGAATCTGACACCACTATGTCTAAAAAGCTTTTCGATAATAATCTGGTTGTAATTAACGTCTCATCTACCCTCAAGGCCCTGGGTGATTTGGCATCATGGTGGCGGAAGCAGTGGGGAGGAAAGGTTATCGCCATAACCGGAAGTAATGGCAAAAGCACAACAAAAGAAATGGCCGCCTCTATTCTATCTCTAAAGGCGAAGACAGTGAAGAGCCCTGGTAATTTCAATAACCTCATTGGCTTACCTTTGACGATTTTATTGCTACAAGAGCACCACAAATTGGCTGTCTTAGAGATGGGTATGAACAGGGCTGGTGAGATTGCAAGGCTCACCCAGATTGCTGACCCTGATATAGGACTGATAACCAATGTATCAAGAGCCCATTTAGAGGATTTGGGTGATTTACATGGTGTAATGAGAGCCAAAGGTGAACTCTTAGGGGTGATGTCTAAGGAGTCGACAGCAATCCTGAACGGAGATGATGGAGTATATGAACAGCTGTCCCAAACATTTCAAGGGCAGATACTTACTTTTGGATTAGGCAAGACGAATCAGGTAAGGGCTGAAAAAATAAAAAAGATCGGAGACCGCGCCCAGGCCTTTAATATTTGCATAAAGGGCGAAACAATACCTGTCAAAATAAATTATCCAGGTATCCATAATGTCCTCAATGCATTAAGTGGAGCGGCTATCGCATTTTGCTTATCTACATCAAAGGAATTAATTACCCAGGGTTTAGGGGAATTTAGGTCACTTAAAGGTCGTTTTCATTTTATAGATTTGAATGGTGGCATACGGATTATTGACGATACCTATAATGCAAATCCATCATCTCTCAGGGCGGCTCTGCAGACTATTAAAGGCTTGGTAGGGAAGAAACAGGGTTTGGTAATAGGGCTTGGGGAGATGATGGAATTAGGCAAAGAATCCTCCAAATACCATTTTGATGCGGGTCAGCTGGTAGCTGATATGGGAGCAAGATATTTAGTTGTAATGGGTGAACATGGGCGAAATGTTATAGAAGGGGCATGTAAACGGGGTATGGATAGAAAGCAGACACATATTGCAACTACTCATACTGAGATGAGTGATTCAATAAAGGCACATATACAAAAGGGTGATATTCTTTTCATGAAGGGTTCAAGAAAAGTAGCCCTCGATAAGGTGGTCGAGGCTGTGAGTGAATATTTTGGGCTAAGTGCTTCGATTCGCAAATAATATAACCTATTCTAATGAGTATAATCTTTGCGATTGCTCACTCAGCACTTAGTCCCGAGTAAATAAATACGTCATCGAATTTATGAATCGAGGGCCTAAGCAAGGGATAGAAGAATGCTCTATAAACTGATTTATATGTTTCATGCTGATTATTCCTTTCTGAATGTGTTTCGATATATAACATTCAGAACTATCTATGCAACCTTGACTGCGCTTATTCTTTCTTTACTTCTTGGATACTGGATCATTCCACGGTTAAGCAGGCTTCAGATTGGTCAGTATATCAGAGAGGATGGACCCCCAAACCATAAAAATAAAGTGGGAACACCAACCATGGGGGGATGCTTTATATTGATTTCAGTGTTTATATCTTCAATCCTTTGGATGGATCCAAAAAATATGTATGTCTGGCTGGTCTTACTTGTTACTTTTCTTTTTGGTGCTATTGGCTTTTTGGATGATTATCTTAAGGTAACAAGAAAGAGCAGTAAGGGTCTGAGAGGATGGTGTAAATTTTCCATGCAGGCCGGAATTGCCGCCCTTGTTGGAATAGCTCTGTACAAGTACACTGGTTTTGATTCTAAGCTAAGTTTCCCCTTTATTAAAAGTTTTCTCCCTAACATTGGGATGTTTTACATTATTTTGATTATTTTAGTTGTTGTCGGTGCATCCAATGCAGTTAATCTCACCGATGGATTGGATGGTCTCGCTATAGGGCCGATCATTATCGCTTTCCTTAGTTTTCTTGTGTTTTCTTATCTTACTGGACACATAAAGATTGCCCAATACCTGCAGATTCCATATGTACGTGGCGCAGGAGAACTTTCTGT